>Ga0206817_1068_pt1 | contig 35169 bp, 30 predicted proteins | sample Alteio_BWOrgCont_89_FD_152873 | JGI IMG/M metagenome (GOLD analysis project Ga0206817, IMG submission 152873) | Enriched cells from forest soil in Barre Woods Harvard Forest LTER site, Petersham, Massachusetts, United States -... | ecosystem: Environmental > Terrestrial > Soil > Temperate forest >...
AAATAATCTGCCATTTTGGGCGCGTTCTAAGTGATTGAACATACACGGCTTCAGGGCTGACTTTCATTTTTCCCTCTTGACAAGGTTTCAACCAGCGATCACTTCTGCCCGGGAAACAACTCCGTCCACGACTCCCCGCGCCGACCTACATACACCGCTTTTTTACCCGTCAGATAGACCCAGTAATGGGCCACACCCGCCCGGGCGATCTGGTCCATAAATTCGATGTAGTTTACTTCCACCTTCTGCACACGATGAATGGCCTCCCTTACACCGTCTACATCGAAGGTGTCTGCCACCGGAAACAGGGGCAGCTTCGTCTCCCTTTCCACATGCGAGTCGCCACTCGGCATGTAATACGTCTTCTCATGCCGGTAGAGATCGGCGTGATACGACTCGACCCCCAGCTCGACTAGTTTCTCCACCACATCAGGAAATCGCAGTGTCCCATTCACCGATCCCACACTGCATGCCCGCATTGTCGCGATTATTTCTTCCGGGAGCATTTATTTTCCTTCTCCTTTTCTCATGGATGAAGCACTCCGTTTTAGAAGTCTGAGCATTAGATTGTTACTCAGCGGCTAAAGCCGCTTTCCCATACGCCTCTTTGGGCTCGGGTTAAAACCCGCGCCTACCTGCTCCTACTCCACGATGCATTGCCTTCGGCCGGTAAATCCCACAAGATGCATATAGAGGTTACCGATGATTCGACTGCTCAGCTTGCTTTGCCTGGCAAGCTTGATTCCCTTCGCCGCTCACGCACAGCAGACGCAAACGGCCCCCCTATCCTACGACGTTTACCGCACAACCACGCCCTTTGTCATTGACGGAAAGCTCGACGACCCCGCCTGGAGCAAGGCCTCATGGACCTCCGATTTCGTCGACATCGAAGGAGCGATCAAACCAACTCCGCGCTTTCGCACGCGGATAAAGATGCTGTACGACGACAAATATCTCTACATCGCGGCCGAATTGCAGGAACCGAACGTAACGGCCACGCTGCGCGAACATGACTCCGTCATTTTTCACGACAACGACTTCGAGGTCTTCATCAAACCGCTTCCCGAGACGGAAAGCTATTACGAGTTTGAGATCAACGCATTCAACACTGGATGGGATCTCTTCCTGAACAAGCCTTACAACGAAAACGGCAAGGCTGATAACAGCTGGGACATCGCCGGCCTGAAGACAGCCGTCGCGGTACAGGGGACGCTCAATGACCCGAAGGATACGGACAAGGGATGGACGCTTGAGATTGCCTATCCCCTGACCGCCTTCAACTCTCGCCAGACTGTGCCGCCGCCGCAAGCGGGGACTGTATGGCGCATCAACTTCAGCCGCGTCGAGTGGAAGGCGGGCCAGAAGAAGGAAGACAACTGGGTCTGGTCGCCGCAAGGCGTCGTCAATATGCATGTTCCCGACCGCTGGGGCTACCTGCATTTTCGCTAGAGCCTGTTGCACCAAATTAAGTGCAACTGATACAGTTACAAATTTTCCACAAAATGTCCTCCATTTCCACAGCACAAAATTCGCTAGACCCCCTTGCATTCATCGAGATCAGGAGTATCTTCAATTCAACGGAAGAGAGATCTTCCAGAAGGAGAGAGTTGACAAGGCGCTATCAGGAGAACCGGCAACGGATCTCGCGAAGTAACCGGGCAACCGGAGGCTTTGGATGGAACCGAGAAAGCTCTTACAACGAGATGGAACGAAGGAAGGGTATGGGCAGCGCGAGCTGAAAGGTTCGCATCAACCAAACCACTCCGAAGTGACAGACGTTGTGATCTGGTTCCCGAACCAGGTCTTCGAAAAAATCGGAAAAGGAGGGGCGAAATTCCGCAAGGGAGATCGCCCCTTCGCTTTTCTGCGCTAACTATTCTCAGCGCCACTCTCAGCCCCATCAATCTGCGACCCTGACCAGAGCGAAAGTAGAGAGTGCAGTCAAAGTACTGCGGTGCTTTCTCGGCGGCACCGCAGCGCCTAAAAGATCAATGAAGGAAGTTAAACGTGTTCGAGGCGTCATCCACAAAATAAACGCCATCGGAAGCTGCGATGAGGCCAAATAATGCGCCTGCTCCTGGCGGTGGGCCTCCTGTGTTGTCGACCAGCTTGACCGCAACCTGCTTGCCTGTGAATGGATTCACCTCGACGATATTGCCGTCATCTCCATTGGCCGCGAGGAGGTGATGGTCCGGCGCGGTGGCGAGGCCGAGCGGGTCATTCAGCGCTCCACCCTGGGACACCGTAAAGCCAGTGCCAGCCGAGCGCCACCGGAAGAGCGCATCAGGAATTGCCGCGATCCGATTGTCCAGGCTGTCTGCGACATACAATTTTCCCGTCTCGTCATCAAATACGACGCCTGTCGGGCCAATGACCAACGCTGCCGGGTCAGTGCGCTCCGGGAAGCCCGAAGCAACAACTGTGCTATCAAACAACTGAGGCGGCCGGCCATTGGGAGTGAACAGCAGCAAACGGACAACTGTACCGCCATTCACTACGCTGCCACCGGCATCGGCGGTGCCATTGAGCACGTTTGTCACAAACAGTGCGGCGAGCAAGCCGCCGTCTACGGCAGTCATGTCCCATGGACCGTTGATGTGATGACCGGAAAATGTCTCAACTACATTGCCATTGCTGTCGAGGACGATAAGGCAACCAGCCCCAGACAAGACCGCGCCGTTGTTTGTGGTGGGCAGGCTGCCGACCACGACGAAGCCGCTGCGCAATGCCACCAGCGCGGTTGTCAGTCCGATGCCACCGGGACAAGACACTTTGCTGGGATCGATCTGGGCAAAGAGGCTGAAGGTTCCATCGGGCGCGATTTGCACGATGGTGGTACCGGTTCCCTGAAAGTTCCCTCCATTATTGAAGTTGCTGATCAGGAATCGGCCCGCGACCAGGCTCCCTGTAGTCCTGGGCACGCGCGCGACCCCGTAGGGATTAACGTCGCCGTTTGACGGTACGGTGGTACTCACGGTGCTGACGTTGTTGAGGTTGCCGATGAAGGATTTATCGGCAGCACGAGCGGCGGTAGCCATGGTGACGATCATCAAGGCCAAACCGCAGGCTTGAAGCGAGAGTGACTGGTGATGTTTCATTTTTGTACTCCGTAGGGGGGCGAACGATATTGCGCAACCAGAGCGGGTCGTTCCCAGTGCAGCGCATCTACGCTAGGCGCCTCACGAGGGAGCGTTGTCACGGAATTGTCAGAATGTTGTCACTTCTTTCGCAGGCTCGATAGCCAGTGCATGACCGTAGGAACAGTACAATTTCTCAGCCCACCCAAGGATTTTGTCCTTAAGCCGATGGCTGCGCTTATCGCGGCGCCTCAAGTCTGCGGCGGTAGCGAACTTCGTCGACCGTTACGCCCCACACCGTGTCTCTTCGGCGCAGGCCGTCCGGTGCCCACCCATCCATTTGATAAAAGCGCTCCGCGCGAACATTCCCCCCCAGCACCCACAGAAGCGCATTGCGAAATCCGAGCCCGTAGAGGTGTTCACGCGCAGCCGACACAAGGGCAACGCCAATTCCCCGTCCCCAGTGTTCGGGATCCACATAGAGCGCACACAACTCTCCATCGTCTGGAAGATCTGCGTCACGCGACGGCAATGTGGTGGCAAAGCCATAGATCCCCTCTTCAACCGCCACAATCGTCCGCGGCTTTCCGGGGTCAAGACTCGCGAAATCATAGGTCTGCACCCGATCTTCGGGACGAAGTTGATCGAGGTAGTCGTCAGGAAGGAGCGTCCGGTAAGCCGCTTGCCATGAGCGGACATGCACACGAGCCACATCCAGTGCATCCCCTGGTTCGGCCGGTCGCAGCAGCATGTCCTAGTATGGCATTTCCATCCTAGACGAATGCCGGGTCTGTCCTCCTGTGTGCAAGGCGTTGAAAGGACGTGCAAAAGTTCTGATTCCCTTGACCCAACCCTAAAAATCCCATAGACTTATACTTTGCGGGGGATGTGGCATGTGCGTCTCTTCTGCCTGCATCCTAATTCCAGAAGGAAAGTTAAGGAAATCCATGGCAAACCATGTTTCGTCGTTGAAGCGCGCCCGTCAGACCGAGAGAAAGACTGCGGTGAACCGCGCCAACAAGAGCCGCGTCCGCGGCAGCCTGCGCCTCCTGCGTGAAGCCATCGCCAAGGGCGATGTTACCGCCATCAACGAGCAGTTCAAGCAGACCGTCTCCGCGCTCGACAAGAGCGTGCAGAAGGGCATCCTTCATGACAACACCGCCTCCCGCTACAAGAGCCGCCTCGCTGCTCGCGTCAAGGCTGTGTCCCTCAAGAAGACTGCATAAGTCCCTCACCCCAGAACGAAAAAAGGCCGGGATTCGTCCCGGTCTTTTCCATTTTTATTCCAACCCATTTCCTCCTTGCACGGAGTGCAATCGAGTGCAATCATGGCATCACCCCCAAGATGAAGGGATTCCCATGAGTCCTGCTTTCAAGCAAAAGGCCACCCTGGCCCCTATGCTTTCTGTCCGAAACGGCGTGAAGGCGCTCGAGTTCTATCAAGCTGCTTTCGGAGCCGAGATCTCGTTCCTGCTGAACGACGGTGGCGCGGTCGTCGCTCAACTCACCGTGCAGGGAGCCGAATTCTGGCTTGCCGACGAGTCTCCCGAGCATTTCAACTTCAGCCCGGAATCTCTCGGCGGTGGCTCCGTGCGAATCATCCTAACGGTCGACAATCCCGATGCGGTCTTCGAGCAGGCCGTCACGGCTGGAGCCACCGTGGTTTGGCCCATTGCCGATCAGCCCTATCATTGGCGCGTAGGACGCATCGCCGATCCGTTTGGCCACCACTGGGAGATCGGCAAGCCCTTGTAATATAAGGACTTCAGCGGCTGGCGGCCGTTCTAGGAAATCTCGAAGACATTCTCCGCCTTGGCCGACTGCTCCTGTGCCAGCTTCGCCACCTTTCGGGCTACCGAATAGAAGTCTTTCGCTTTGGCCGAAGTCTCACCCAGCAGAGCGACCGGCAACCCCTTGTCGCCGCCCTGGCGAATCTCGGGGTCGAGTTCGATTGATCCGAGAAACTGCAGGTTGAACTGCTTCGCCGTCCGCTCCGCGCCGCCTTTCGAGAAGATATCGATCTCCTGGTGACAATGCGGGCAGGTGAAGTGGCTCATGTTTTCGACAATGCCCAGCACCTCAACGTTGACCTGGTGGAACATCTCCAGCGCCTTGCGCGCGTCCTGCAACGACACATCGGAAGGCGTCGAAACTACGACTGCACCGGTCAGCGGAACCGTCTGCACGAGCGAGATGACAACATCGCCCGTACCCGGAGGCAGATCGACCAGAAGGAAGTCCAGCTCGCCCCATTCCACCTGTTGCAGAAACTGGCGGATGATCTGGTGCAGCATCGGCCCGCGCATGACCAGCGGCTTGTCGCACGGCGAAATAAAGCCGACGGAGATGACCTTGATTCCATGCGCTACGTTCGGCTCAATCTGGTTATTTGCCAGAACACGCGGCTGCTGGCTCGATCCCAGCATCAGCGGCACGTTCGGCCCATAGATGTCGGCGTCGATCAAGCCAACCTTGTATCCAAGCTTCGCCAGCGCTACGGCGAGATTTACTGCGAGCGTTGTTTTTCCTACGCCACCCTTGCCCGACCCGATTGCAACAATATTTGCCACCCCTGGCAGGGGCGTCGGTGCCGGTGGCTGCGGTGCATGTCCATGTGCCATAAAAACTCCTGAACTCTAGTGCTTTAGCGGCGGAAGCCGCCATGATTTAAAACTTCCGGCACGGCTGAAGCCGTGCGCTTTCCGGCGCTTTTACACGCTGCCTTGCGCGACCGCTGCTTTACCGGAGCGCTTGTGCCCCAGCTCTTTCTGGCGCAGCTCGCGGCGCCGCCCAGCCTCGTCATAGCGTCGCTTGTCTTCCTCGGTCACGGGCTCCAATCCAGCTACCGGAACGCGCCGTCCCTGCGAATCGACAGCTACAAAGGTTAGATACGCCGAGGCCACGTGCCGGTGCGTCCCCGCTATCGTGTTCTCGACCCAGACCTTGACGCCCACTTCCATCGACGTGTTGAACGCGCGATTCATCGACGATTTGAGGATCAGCAGATCGCCCACATGCACGGGTGCGATAAAGTCGATGTGGTCCATCGACGCCGTCACCACATGCGTGCGCGAATGCCGGTAGGCGGCCATGGCCCCCACCAGATCGATAAAGTGCATCAGCCGTCCACCCAACAGGTTCCCCAGAGTATTCGTATCGTTCGGCAGAATCAGCTCGGTCATCTCCGACTGCGACTCAGCAACCGTACGCACGGGGAGTGCGTGCCCGGAAAAATTCATCAATGCTCGCCTTTCCAACCCCGTCGGCACATCAGATACACGCAGACAGCGCTACAATTTTCTTTTGGCTGCGCTCGAAGGGGCTTATCTACCAGTTTCAGCAATCGCAGCCCATAACGCAAGGACTCGCAGTCCAGGCACGCGCCTTCAATGCAAACCATACACAGATCCCGAGGAACAAAGACAGTCGATGGATAAACTTGCAACGCTCACCGAAATACTGATCCAAGACCCAACAAACGCCTTCGCTCGCTACGGGCTCGCAATGGAGCACGCCAGCCAGGGCAATGTGGATACAGCTCTCACCGAATTCCGGAAGCTCCTGAGCGATCACCCGGACTACACCGCCGGATATTTTATGGCAGCGCAGACACTTGCAAAGGCCGGACGAGCCGATGAGGCCAAGTCGCAACTGACAGAAGGCATTGCGAGTGCCCGGCGCACCGGCAATCAACACGCGCTGAGCGAAATGCAGGCGATGCTCGATGAACTCGAGCTGGGGCTGTAGCCACCCATTTCTTTCCGTGGGCCGAACAGCGCTGCAAACGAGTAGCGGCCAATCAAAACGAATCGACTCAGACGTATTCCTCCACGGAATAAACGCGCATAATGAGCAAGATCATGAAAGTCCCCCTCTTTCCGCTGGATATCGTGCTGTTTCCGGAAACTCCTTTGCCTCTGCACGTCTTTGAGGAACGCTACAAGGAGATGATCGACGAATGCCTCGCCGAACGCACTGGCTTCGGAGTAGTGCGGGCGCAACAAGACGGGCTCGCCGTGATCGGCTGCATGGCGCAGATCGTAAGTGTTCTGCAGAAGTACGACGATGGCCGTCTCGATATTCTGTGCGAGGGCCGAGAGCGTTTCGAAATAGAGATGCTCGACAACTCACGCGATTTTCTGCAGGCCGAAGTGGACTTCTTCGGCGACGACGGCGCCGTATCGACGCGGCAATCGCGCGAAGAATGTCTGGCATTGCACATGGAAGTTCTCGAACTTGCGGGCATTGACCATCAGCCGTCGCACCTCGATCTGAATGCGCCGATTGCGTTTCAACTCGCGTGGGCCCTCCCCTCCGACCTTGGATTCAAGCAGCAGCTTCTCAGTATCCGTTCCGATGCTGAACGCACACGACGGCTCTGTGAGTTTTACAACACGATGCTGCCCAAACTGCGCATAGGGGCGCACACCAGCAGAGTCGCTCACAGCAACGGGCATGTAATGTAGCCGGCTCCGGCCCCGGGCGTTGCCAGACTGCTCATCAAAAAACAAGTCATACTAACAGCAGGAGTCACGATGCCGACAAACCGCCAGTTGCCACAGACACTCGGGGAGCTTCGCAAAAGCTCTGAATTTTCAGAAGCACGTCTCCAATCGCGCAGCATAAAAGATGAGTTGCGTGAGAACCTTATCGCCAGGCTCAAGACGCACGAAACGATCTTTCCCGGCATCGTGGGCTATGAAGACACAGTCGTTCCGCAAATCGTGAATGCTGTGCTGTCAAAGCAGAACTTTATTCTGCTAGGGCTGCGCGGACAGGCCAAAAGCCGCATTCTGCGCGCTCTCACCGCATTGCTTGACGAACAGACGCCTTATGTTGCCGGATGCGAAATTCGCGACAACCCGTATCACCCGCTTTGCAAGCGCTGCCGCGATCTGGTCGCAGAAGAGGGCGATGCTACGCCCATTGCTTACATGAGACGCGAAGAACGTTACGTGGAAAAGCTGGCCACTCCCGATGTAACCGTCGCCGATCTGATCGGCGACCTCGATCCCATCAAGGCGGCACGCGGCGGACAAGACCTATCGAGCGAGTTGACGATGCACTACGGCCTTCTGCCGCGCGCCAATCGTGGCATTTTTGCCATTAACGAGCTGCCAGATCTTGCCGGAAAAATTCAGGTCGCGCTTTTCAACATCATGCAGGAAGGCGACGTGCAGATTAAGGGCTATCCCGTGCGCCTCGCCCTCGATGTAGCGCTCGTCTTCAGCGCCAATCCCGAGGACTACACGGCTCGCGGCAAGATCGTCACGCCGCTTAAGGACCGCATCGGATCGGAGATTCGCACGCACTATCCCGACACCCTGGAAGAAGGTATTGCCATTACGGCGCAGGAGACCTGGAAGGAGCGTGGCCTCGGCACGCTGGAAATTCCGCAGTATATGCGCGAGATTATTGAGCAAATCGCATTCTCCGCGCGCGAAGACAAGAAGGTCGACAAACGCAGCGGCGTGAGCCAGCGGCTGCCTATTGCGACCATGGACCTCGTGATCTCGAACGCCGAACGGCGCGCGCTGATGCACGATGAGACACTGGTGCTTCCCCGCATCAGCGATCTTTATGCAGCCATGCCGGGCATCACCGGCAAATTGGAGCTTGAGTACGAAGGCGAGATGCGCGGCGCCGACACGGTTGTGCGCGAAATTCTGCGCGTCGCCATCGGTAAAATCTTTGACAAGTATTTCGGCGAGACCAACACGCAGCAGATCGAACAATGGTTCAATCTGGGCGGAACGATCAAATTCGACGACGACCAGGCATCGAAGACCATCGCCGCCCAGCTTAAACAGATTCAGGGGCTGGTAGAAATGCTCTCGCCGCTCAAAGTCAAAGCCAGTTCCGACGCGGAGCACCTGGTCGCAGCCGCAGAGTTTCTGCTCGAAGGCATGTATGCGCATCATCGCGTAAGCCGGACCGAGGAGCGCGGCTTCGCGGCACAGGAGAAAGCACGCAACACATCACGCGAACGCGAGCCGGAACGAGAGATCGACGACTGGTCCCAGCGCAAAACACGCCGCGGATTTAACTAGAGCCTGTTATGGTCGGGGTCAAAAATGGCGGCCGGTTTCCAGTTAGGGCAAAACTGCTCTAATCCGGTATCAACTTAATCCTCGCCGTCATCGTGTGCTGTTCTCCGGGTGCGAGAGGCACGGCAAAATCCAGAATATTGCTCGCTTCCGCGCAGGCCATCGATTGCCACTCACTGTCGCCTAAATCTGCCAGAGCTTTGGCTCCGTTCTCCCATGGATTCCAGACCACCGTTGTGAGCGAGTTTTCCTTTACGATCTGAATGCGCCGGTTGAGAACCGGATCGATCAGTGTAAGGGCTTCTCCGGTGTTGAGATACGCGTTGTCTATCGGTCCGGTCATGACCACATCGCCCCGCTGGGTTTTCTCGCGATTCGCATCCGTATTGTCGAGGAAAGCTGCTCCATCGAGCCCGGCCACGCGAATCTTTCTCGCATCTCCAACGCTGTGATATGTATGCAGAGCCTCTTCAAAGCGAAATAAAGTGGATCCGGTGTTCATCACAACGAGTTCCAGTTTCAGCTCAGCACCGACGGTGATGCGGTGTACGAGGCGGAACTCATGGGGCCACCAGCGCCGGGTACCTGGGTCGCTCTCTGTCGAAAGCGAGACGGTAACCGCATCCTGCGCGTGCGTCAGAGATTCAAGCTGCCAGGTTTTTGTCCTCGCAAATCCATGCGCGGGGGCCTGCGGGTCATCGGACTTTGCGCGAAACCAGGGAAAACAGACTGGTATGCCGCCGCGAATCGCACGCCCGTCTTCCCACCGCGAATGCTCGCTGAGAAAGATCACGTCTTCAGCACCAGCAGGATGCCAGGAGGTCACATGCGCGCCATGCAGATAGATATCAGCCTCGGCTGCCGGGGTGCTGATGTGTACCTTAGGGAGACTACCCTGACCCGTTACGATCTTTGCCACTCCCTGGATCGCAAAACGGGCATTCAGTTCTTCCACTGAGAATGATTGCATGCTTCGATTGTAAGTCTGTTCCGCCATCACTCATTGACTCCGCACTTTTTGAAACGCGCATCCGCGTGCCAGCACTACACAGTTGACGCACGAAAACAGTTGTCGTGTTTTTCTTGCGAGTGTTAATGTTCCTTGCATTCGATCGCCTGCCTGGTTCTTCCCTTTCTCTTTTTACAGCCCGTGGACGCGAGGCGGGTGAATATCACGTTTTTCACTTGATCCGCCGAGGAGGTTCATGATGTCTCTCATCCAAGTTGGGCTGGTTGATACAACCGGAAGTCTCGACGCTGAGCTGGTACAGTCAGTGGCCGCTGCCCTCAACATTCAAGTAACGCGCGACCTGCCACAGTTCTGGAGCGTTTCCGCAACCGTGCTCTATCTACCGAGTCCTAAGAAAGTCCCTGCGGGCGTATGGCCCGTGCAACTTGTCAAGACTCTTCCGCCCGGCGAAGGTGGATATCATCTCGACAAGCACAAACAACCTTACTCCAAAGTCATTGCCAGCCCAAAGAACGATGGCTGGACCATTGCGGCCAGTCACGAAGTACTGGAGATGCTGGTCGATCCATACGGCAACCGGCTGCTATCCTCGGTTGCTATCGAAATCAAAGGGAAGAAAATCGTCGATGGCACCGGACAGTTTGGTTATCTGATGGAGGCCTGCGACCCATGCGAAGACGACAAGTATGGATACACGATTAACGGCGTCGTGGTCTCCGATTTCATCACGCCGCACTACTACGATCCACTGGTGACCCCGGGAACACGCTATAGCTTTACAGGAGCCATCAAGGCTCCACGGCAGATTCTTCCCGGCGGCTATATCTCCTGGGTAGACCACGAGGCGGACGAGTGGCAGCAGTTGCAGTTCCTCAGCGCCACACCAAAGATCGTCAGCCTGGGCAAAGCATCGGCGGACAAGAGCCTGCGCGAGTGGATCGACGGCGAGATGCAAACCACCAACGCAATCGCCGAAAAACCAACGAACAAAGCCCTGCACAAATATGGGAGGGAACGGCGGCTCGCTCTCAATGAGCTGGCGGTTGCTAAAGCGCGCCTCTACACATAATCACGATTACTGGGCTATGACTACTGGAAACGTCCCGGTCTGCATGCAAACCGGGACGTTTCAGAGGCAGCGGGATCCAGGCTATTCCACAGGCCGCGCTTTGCCATTCTTTACCGCGCTGTCGATGAGTGCCTTCATCTTCTGCGTAGCAACCTGCGAAAGTTGCTCCTGCTGCGCACCCAATGCGGCCTGTTGTTGCCCTAACCTGGCTTGTTGCTCGCCAAGCTTTGCCTGCTGGTTGCCGAATTCGGCCTGCTTCTCGCCGATTCTCGCCTGCACGTCGCCAAACTTGCCCTGGATCTCGGCCAGCTTGCCCTGCACGTTGGCGAGGCTCTCTTGCATACCGCTTAAATCATCTTGTTTCACGTCTTTCAGGAGCTTTTGATCCTGCAGCTTCTTCAAAGCTGCCTGCAGGTCTGCCATCTCTTTTGAAAGGTCAGGAGAGGGAGCGGTAGCCTTCTCCTGCAATTCGCCAAGCCGCCCTTGTTCCTCTCCCAAGCGGCCCTGCTCTTCTCCCAACTCTCCCTGACGCCGTCCAAGTTCCTGCATCGGCTTGAAATACTCCTGGGCCTGCGCAACCAGCGCCGGATCGTCAATTACATAAGACTTGCCGTTGCGCTCAAACCAGATGTAGTTGCCGTGCATCTTGCTCTTTACCTTGTCGAAAGCACTCCCCGAATGCCACGAGCCGGATATGTTGCTCGCATTGCCGGTCACAATCGCATAGGAGTTCGAATCATCATCTTGCGACTCGTGAATCTGAATAGAGTCCTGCGACGTTTTTGCTTGCGCGAGCATCGGAAGTGCCGGCGCCGGAGTAACGGCCCGCACGATGGCAGCCGGTATCGCAACAGTTGGAGTGCGTAAGGCGAGCGTCGGAATTGCAACGATCGCATGCGCGATGGGAGCAACCTGGGGCAGGGCAGCATTCGGTATCTGCATGGCCTCCGCTGCCTGTACGCGCACCAGCGCTATGGCCGCAACCAGCGCAACGGGAACAAGCAGAGACGCAGCTGCCAGATGCCACCTGCACGTTGTAAATGCGCTGCGAAACTTCTGTTCCACCAGCAAGCGGTCGACACGCCGCCGGAGATTGCTGGACCGCGCCATCGCGACTCCGGCGAGAGGCCGCTGTCGCTCGGCTGCAAATTCCACCAGCACCTCGGCATAGCTGGTGGGACTCTGCGCGTCTGTGAGCGCTGCTCCATCGCTGATCGCTTCTCCCAGGTCGGAAATCTCTTTCTGCAGCCACCAGCTCAAGGGACTGAACCAGAAGATTGCGGCATGCAATCCGGCAAGCAACTGCCAGTAGAAATCTCCCTGGCGCACGTGCGAGCGCTCATGCGCAAGCACCACACGAAGCTTGTGCAGCTCCCACTCGGAGTATGACTCGGGCAAAACGACAGAAGAACCAATCGTCACCGGCGTTTGCAGATCGTCACTGATGCGGACTGAGGCGCGTGGCTCCAGTAGTACGGAAGCAGGCTCGGCACGATGCCAGATGCGAAACGCCATCGCTAATCCCACCATGAGACGAAGCAGGAGCAGGATGCAAATCGCCAGATAGATTGGCGCGACGAGGCTTCTCCATTCGCTCAACCTCCAGCGCTCGGTCTGCACCGGCGTCTCTGCCGCCGGGAAGACGGTGACCGTCGTTGTGCTTGCAACTGGCGTGTCTACGACTTTCGGCATCCACTGCTGTACAGGCACAACGACCGCGGTCTTCGGTTGCAGCACCTTCCAATGCATCAGGACTGGCCAGCGCATCAGCCCTGGCATGGCAAGCGAAGCGATCAGCACAAGGGTCCACGCCGTCTTCTGCACGGCAACGCTGCTCACCCGCAGCATCCTGATCCCGGCCCAAACGAGCATCGCCATCATCAAGGAACGAAAAGCAGATTCCAACATCCATGCCGTCATCATTTCTTCCCTTTCTTAGCCGTCGCAATTCTGTCTGCAAGGCGTTGCAATTCCTTCTGATCCAGAACGTCCGAATCCACCATGCCTACCAGCAGCGCCTCCACTGATCCGTCACAGAACCAGTCGATGATGCGCTTCACCGCACGGCCTGCGACTTTCTGCCGTGCCTCGGCGGGACGATAGAGGTAGGTGCGGCCCTCAACGGTATGCGTAAGGTAGCCCTTTTCCTCCAGGCGGCGAAGAACGGTGCGGATCGTCGAGTCTTTCAACGGACGCCCCAGTGCTTCGCGTACCTGCTCGGCGCTGATCCCCGCAGCCCCGGCGCGGTGCTGCCAGATACTCTGCATGATGCCGAGCTCCAATTCGCCAAGCTCTGCCGGATCGTGACCGGCTGTAGTGTTACTCTCCATAATGTTACGCAGCGTAGCACATTAAATTTGAAGAGTGCAAGATATTTTTTGCCTCTCACCGAAAATTACTTTTTATCGAATGCCATGCAATCAAATCGGGCTGTTCCAGGGTAAACGTCTACAGGCAGCGGAGCTATAATCGTGGCCAGATGTGGCAGCGAGTTTCCATCAAGAAAAAGCGGCGCGGCGATGGCGGCGCGTATTCATCCGGTAGCTGCCTCCTTACACTTTGTCTGATCTTCGCTGCGGCCTCATGGGACTACGCGACCTGTGCACCAACGCTCCAGAATCTTCCAGCGATGTTTTGCCGGCAGCTTGGGCATCACTCCGGTCGGGCGCCTGCAGGAATGCCATGTTGTCCTTCACCTGCTTCCCTTCCCGTACGACATACTTCACAGGATAGTTGCTGTGAGGTATCCGCTCCTTCGCAGGATGCGATCCCATCGGCGAGGCAGGACGGCTCCGACAATACCGCCTGCTGCGTGCAGGCGGTTGCTCCAGCAACTCTTCAGCAGACTGCTTATTTGGCTCTTCAGCCCTATTGCGAGAGCCGTTACGGGCGCACCGTCTTTGACCTGAAGATGGATATGCGGATTTAGAAACCACTCTCAAGCAAGGTTGTTAACACCATGCGCTCCTACGCGCGTGCGAACTTGTGGCTTATTTCAACTTGAGAGGACCTTTATGAAAACGAAAGTGTGGATGCTGGCGGCGATGCTCGTCGCCTCGATGTGGACGATGACTGCTGCTGCAATGACCACATCCGATCGCGGATGTTGTGCGATATGCTCGTCCGGCAGCTGTGATACTTGTTGTGCCAGCACCTGCTGCGCAGACAGGTCATGCTGCAGCGACAATTGCTGCTAAAACCACGGGGCCCCGGAAGCGCATGCTTCCGGGCCCTCTGATCTCTGATTTCTAGTTCAGCACCGCCTAACAGCCTCCCTGTACTGCAGCCCTTAAATATTTTCTTGCCGCCCGTAACGGATTGTTCACTGCCTTCACTACTTGCTGGTAACACTTCTCTCTCAAGGCCTCGGGCCAAAACCCCCACAACTTAAGCAAGAAAGAAGCAGAAACGATGAATCAGCGTATGATCTCTCTCGTTTCGGCTCTGCTGCTTGCTGCGCCTCTGGCAGGCACGGCGCAGCAGCTGAAGCCGAATGAACTCCCAACCAACATCCCGGGAGCAACCACAATCGCAGCTCCTCCCGAAGGTTTCAACCCATTGAACGCCTCCGATCAGGACCTTGAATACTATGGCTTTCCACCCCGGCCGGATGAAATCAGGGCGCCGAAGGCATTTGCAAGCTGGCGGAAGGCCATGACCGCCTCCAAGAAGAGAGTTGCGCCGCAGCTCGAAATCACCAAGAACGTCGCCGGGCCGGCGAAGCTGAAGGCTGGCGCAACCGCGGGTACACCGGCGACCGGCACTGCCGCCACCTCCTACAACTGGAGCGGCTACGTCAATACAAATGGAGTTACCAAGTACGGCAGCACGTCGTTCTACTACATCATTGGCGATTATGTTGTGCCTGTTGCCCGTCAGGCCTACAGCAAGTGCGATGGGGCCTGGGACTACTCCGTAACGTGGGTCGGTATTGACGGCTGGGGATCGAACGACGTGCTCCAAGCCGGGAATGAAGCCGACGCCTATTGCAGCGGATCGACGACCTCAACCTATTACTCCGCATGGTATGAGTGGTATCCCTATGGCTGGACACGCATCACAAGCCTGCCTATCGTTCCGGGCGACGATCTTTTCGTCGAAGTCTGGAGCACCTCTTCGACCGCGGGCCATGCTTATCTGGTCAACTACAACACCAATCAATACGCGATCATCAACTTCTCCGCGCCTCCGGGAACTCAGCTGGTGGGAAATAGTGCGGAGTGGGTCGTGGAGCGCCCGGGTGTGGGGGGCGGTCTGGCAACGCTGGCGAACTACATCTCGGATTACTTCTCCGATGCCTATGCCTATAACTTCGGCTACAGCGCAGTCGATCCGGGCAGTGCGGGATCGTTCCCGGTCACGATGTTGGATAACAGCGGCAACCCGATATCGTATCCGACCCCACTGGGTGTGAATGCGATCTGGCTGCAGGACGAAGGCACGGCACGGTACTGATTTTCTAAATATTCAAAAGATTTCTGCCTTGCGAATGGCGATGCGCTCCCGCGTGTCGTCATTCGTTTTTTTAGACCGGGTTTGGCCTCCCACCCTTTGTGCACAAAGGGTGGGAGACCCAATGTAATGGCAACCGACGCGAACAACAGATCCTTCGACTCCGCTTCGCTCAGGATGACAATATTGGAACCATAGGAACTGAGCTACAAGTCGATGGCGTATTGCGTGGAGACTGCGCCTGGCTGTGTTGGCTTCGGCTCGCTGGCTAGATCCATGACCAGCCGTTCGAGCACGAGCTTCTTGTCTGGTGGCTGGGAGCGCAATTCTAAGTCAGCTCGCGCAATGAGGCGCAGGGCGCGGGTGAGTTCTCGCTTCGATTTATAGCGGCGTGCCTGGCGGATCAGGTCTTCGGCAGCGAAAGGCGGCATGCGGAAGCCCTGCCACAATGCCTGCCAGATGGCACGCGGATCGCGGACGTTCTTCTCAAGGATCACCAGCATCTGACGGAAGGTGCGGGCCAGCATGTAGAGATGGCCGATTGCTGAGTCCTCACCGCCATCCGATGCGTTGAGTAGTCCTTCCAATAGAAGCAGCGCGCGCTGCTTGTCTTTGGCGGAGATGGCGTCGGTCAGTTCGTAAAGCGAGCGTTGCTTAGCGGCTAAGACCAGCGTTTCCACATCGCCGAGGGTAATGTGCTTTTTCGCGCCGGCGTAGAGCGAGAGTTTTTCGAATTCGCTGGCAATGAGCATCATGTCCGCGCCGAGTGCGTCTACTAATTCGCGGGCGGCATCCTGTTCGAGCCTGATCTGTTGCTTCTCAGCTTCTGTCAGCAGCCAGCGGAGAGCGTCCGCCTCCTCGACACGGGCCAGTTCCACGATGCCGCAGTGGTCGCCGAGGGTTTCGCGGATGCGGTTGTAGCGGTCCTTGTCCGTCATATCCATACGGCGCGTGTCTGAGGGGATGCGGATGTGATCGGCGACAAAAATGAGTACCGCCTGCGGATTGGGCGAGCGGAAATATCCGTCGATGGCGGCGAACTCCTCTTTCTTGGCGCCGCGGGTGTAGAGCTGTTTCAGATTGCGGATAAAGAGCACCTGAAACGGAGCCATGAGCGAGGGTGTCTGCGCGCGGTCGAGCGCTTCGAAGATGCTGATTTCGGCCAGATCGATATCGGAGAGGCAGAAATCGCGCAGGTCAGTGGGGACAAGGGCTTCGAGCACAGCGCGACGGCAACGCTCGTAGAGAAAGATCTCGTCGCCGATGAGGACGTAGCCCGGACGCAGTTTATTACTGCGGACTTCAGCAACAAAGCGGTCGGTAGAGGCAAAACCTGCGCCCATTTAGAAGGTCTCCTGTTGGAGAAAAAAATTTTCACCACAGAGGACACAGAGGTTTCGCATAGGATTGTTATCGTATCGATTCTTCGCTTTTGGCTCAGAATAGCGGCGGGGTGTTGGGCGTGCGCAGTCCATCAGAAGGACTCCAGAATATCTGACACGAGGGCCTGCGCAAAGTCACGAGAGAGGCGCTGGACAGCAGCCGGGTCCTCCTGGATGAAGCTGACCAGGTCCTGCGTGGTCTGGTACTGCTGGCGAAAGGTGTAGTTCTTGTTTTCGTACAGGACGCGCTTGTCGCGATCGAGCAGCCTTACTCCCGCGTTGATGGTGATGAGGTAGCTGGACGACTGGCCCGTCTGGATATTGTAGGTGAGCGGAATGACATCAAATTTATTGATCGAGCCTACGAGAACCGCATCAGCCGCGTCCGGCTTGTCCGTTGCGAAGACTTTATAGGGCGTGCGGCTGGTGAACTCGCGGATGACGGCGTTCGTAAAGGAAATTTCCGCATGGTAGGACTGCGAGTGATTGGAAAAGGTCGGAACGGCCAGCGTGTGGACCGTATTCGGCAGATGCACGGAGGAGTTGACCGAGTGATATCCGCAACCGGTAACGAGAAACGCGCCAAGCAACAAAAGCACTGCAAGAGTCGAACGGGACATGCTGGAATTATTCTCTCATCCTGTTCACTCACTCGCCCTGTTGTCCGCTCACTCCATTCTCTTCTTTCCAGAATGGCATTTTCTTAAAGAGAACCCCCCTGACCGAAGACATTATCAATCTGACAACATCTTGTTTCTAAACATGTTATTTATCCCAACGTACAGCGCGGGCCATGTATCATGACAAACGTTCGGAGGCCCTACATTGTCGTTGAAACGCTTTTTTTTTGCTGTTTTGCTTTTCTTCATAAGCTGCCCGGGCCTGCATGCTGACGATAGGATCCCGCAAGCTGCGTGGCGCATCCCGATCGGACGACCGCCCCTGAACCCAGGAGGGCGGAAACCGTCGCTTCCCTCGAATATTGACGACGGCTACTGGCAGGGTGCTCCCGTTGGCGGATTTGGCGCCGGCACCTTTTCGCGTAGCTATCGGGGAAACTTCGAGCGCTGGCATATAAAAGCGGGCGTCCACAAATATGAGAGCGTGCCTGCCAATCAGTTTGCGGTATTCGTGCAGCCGGAGGATGGTCCCTCGAAGGCCGTGGCGCTTTCGACTGGCAAGCCGCTGCATGGCGAGCTCTCCAGTTGGAACTGGTCCTATCAGCCTGGAACAGGCGAACCGGGGAGCGGCGAATATGCGGCGCTTTATCCGAAATCCTGGTTTGCATATGACGCGCAGCAACTGGGCGTAAAGCTGACGGTCGAGCAGTTCTCCCCGCTGCTGCCGGATAACTATAAGGAATCGAGCTACCCGGTGGCGCTTTACAACTGGTATGCGGAGAACCCATCGGACAAGCCACTCACCGTGTCGCTGCTTTTTTCGTGGGCAAACATGGTGGGGTGGTTCCGCGATTTTTCCAGTGGATTTGGCACGGCACTGAGCAACCAGAATAAGAACCGCTATGTCTCCGAAAATATCGGCGACGGTTCGATGGATGGCATTGTTTTTGACCGGCTGCGTTCCGGGGCAGTGCGCGACGAGTGGGATGGACAATTTGTCATCGCGGCAAAAACCGGGCCGGGCGTGGAAGTGACCTATCTGACGACTTTCTATCCGCAGGGAACGGGCGATGAGGTGTGGAAGCCATTTTCAACGGATGGACGGCTTCCCAATTCCAGCTCTGACGCGGCCAGCAGCGGAGAACAGATTGCGGGCGCAATTGCCGTGCGTTTCACGCTTGCTCCGCATGAGAAAAGGATGGTGCCGATGGCGCTTTCCTGGGACCTGCCGCTTATCCAGTTTGGCGGCGGCCGCAAATGGGTGCGGCGCTATACGAAGTTTTTCGGCGCCGAGGGCGAGCATGCCTGGCAGATTGCGAAAACTGCGCTCAACGAAGGTGATACCTGGAGCAAAGCAATCGACGCGTGGCAGAAGCCTTATATCGAAGACGAATCCAAGCCGCTGTGGTACCGCGGAGAGCTGTTCAATGAGATGTACATCCTCGCCGATGGGGGAACGGTGTGGGCACATGAGCTGGATGGCCTCGGCAATGCGAACCATGCTTCGGCGAAGGACGATGACACTTTCGGTTATCTCGAATGCTTCGACTATGTGTACTACAGCACATTGGATGTTCGCTTCTATGGCTCGTTCCCGATGATTCGTTTCTGGCCCGAGATTGAGAAGCAGGTGATGCGCCAATATGCAGACACGATTGCAGAGAGCAATCCGCAAAAATATCTGTGGAGCTGGAAGGCGCAGCACGATCACCAGCTTGTAACCATGGAGCGGAAGGCGGCAGGCTCGGCGCCGCACGATCTCGGCGCTCCGGCGGAAGACCCTTTTGTGAATGTGAATCAGTACAACTATCAGGACGTGTCAAATTGGCGCGACCTGAACAGCAAATATGTGCTGATGATCTGGCGGGACTATGTTTTTACCGGCAGCACGGACGTCACATTTCTGCATTACATATGGAACTCGGTGAAGGCGGCGATGGAGCATCTGCGACAGTACGACACCGATGGCGATGGCTTGATAGAAAATGGCGGCTTCCCCGACCAGACCTACGACGATTGGATCGCGTCGGGCGAAAGCGCCTACAGCGGCGGGCTCTACCTGGGCGCGCTGCGGGCGACTACGGAAATCGCGCTGAAGGTCGGCGACCCGAAGACGGCGACAGAATACGACGCGCTATTCAAGCAGGCACAGGCAGCCTATATCAAGAAGCTTTGGAATGGGACGTATTTCGATTACGACACTAAGAGCGAGTATCACTCGGACATCATGGCTGAACAGCTGGCCGGGCAGTGGTACGCCAACCTGACAGGTCTGGGCGATCTAGTTCCAAGAGAGATGCGCCTCTCGGCTCTGAAGCGCGTCTTCGACTATAATGTGATGCTTTTTGGCAACGGACAGATTGGCGCAGTCAACGGCATTGGTCCGAACGGCGAACTGCTCGACCAGAATCCGCAGGTGACCGAGGTGTGGACAGGCACGACCTTCGGCGTGGCCTCGCACATGCTGACCGAAGGCATGCGCGATGAGGCCTTCAAAACCGCGCAGGGCGTGTACAACGTGGTGTGGCGCGACCGCGGATATTTCTTCCGCACGCCCGAAGCCTATGACGAGGACGGGATGTATCGCGCCAGCATGTATATGCGTCCCGGATCGATCTGGTCGATGGAGTACGCGATGGAGTTGGGGAAGAAGTAGGTTGAGAGGCTTGATTGATGCTTTCCCATGTCTCAAAGGCGAGACATGGGGCACCCAGGCTTCGCTCAGGATGACAACCAGGTGTATGAGATATGCTCTGGCTAAACAGACGACAGTTGATTGGTTATTTAAGTTACCTGTGAAAGCGTTTTGTACCGCTCATATCGAAACCTACCGTGATAGCGTTTTGCTGATCCATAACACAAATCCATAGACACAAATCAAAAGTTCACCATTTTTGAGGGAGCATTCAAAATGGCAGTTGGTTTCGAATTTCAGACGGGTATCAAGATCTGGAGCATTCCCAAAGACACGGAGAAATCCATTTGCAGCCAGACGACCTACCGGGGGCGACTTCAGGCGATCAACCAGGCGACCGGGAACCGGGCTGAAACCAGTTATGACACCCCGTCGGGTCAGTTGGCCTATTTTGCCAAGAACACTACCTTGCATGAAACGAAGCATGCAAACTGGAAGATCGTAACGGACGGCAACGAACTGGAATTTGTTACAACGCAAATTTCCATCGGAGCCGAAGCTGCCGATCAGGAAATCGCGTTTCCCGATACGATTCGTTTTCAGGCACAGACTCTTACGAACTATGTCGCTCTGCTGGATGACGTTCGTGCGGCGGTCAATGTCCAGCGCAAGTACGAGGGGGTTTCAGCCATATCCACGTGGATCTGCAGAAGAGACAACCCTGCACTCTTCAACCAATACAAGCCGTTTCTTCTCCAATTCGTTCGCATGTCTCTCTACGACTACCGCGATAGCCCGATCGCGGGCTTTGCCCAGATTACGGGCGGCATTCGAATCACGCGCATCCGCAAACTGTTTCGTATCCTGGCAAAATCGCAACAGACCGCGCGCCAGTCGGGTAAGGCATTTTTAGGGAGCAGAGACGCCAACGCCTATGGCAGGCTGCTGAGCAAGACCGTCAATGACCTGACGACTGACAGGATTGTGGATAGCAACTGGAAAAACTATCCCGCATTGAAAGACCACAAGGCGTCTGCCGAGCTTCGTGGTCTGGTGACGCTTGTTACCATGTATGTTCTCAAGGGCGCCGATCAAAACAGTAAAGAAATCAATGTGGTGAAGAACCTGTTCTTCATCATGTCTCGAACCGACTTCGGGCAACTCTTTTCGATGATCAGCGAAAAGGAGCAACAGCATTACAAGAACCATCCGGATGACTGGGTGAGCTTTATCTGTAAGGACATGATGACAATCGTCTTCGGGCGGCCGGTGAACCCGAATAACAGGTTGATTAAACAGTCTGTTACGGACTACAAGAGCCTTGACACGCCAGCCAAAATTCCCGTAACCCGCCGTGATTGGCTGACTGCGATGGCCGTCCGGCAAAAGGATCTGCTGTCGACGGGAGCGTATGCAAAGCTGGGAGAAGGAGCCGCCAATACAGATTGGTGGATCGATGTGCATGGCGAACACCGTTTACGCGGCACCGGCGAGCTTGGAGACAAGACCGATCAGATCGTGATTGGAGATTTGGAGCGGTCGGTACCCATTTTCGAATTTCGCGGGCCTGGAAACGCCAATAACACGATGCCATATACGGCCTGGGAGTCTTATATGTTCAGTGCTTACAAGTTTCTGGCAACATTGAATATTCATGCAAAAAGCGAAGCAATCGATGAGAAGTCCATCTGGGCCGGCTGAGCCGGAACGATTGCGATCCTCGCAACCGCAGCAGCGCGCCAAACTGATACACTGGCGGTGTCGTGGTTGAGCTTGCTCCATCCATTCTTTCGGCGGATTTTGCCCATCTGGCAGACGAGGTTGCGGCTGCGGAACGCGGCGGCGGCACCGTCATCCATGTGGACGTGATGGACGGGCATTTTGTGCCCAACATTACGCTTGGACCGCCTGTTGTCAAGTCGCTGCGCAAGGCCACGAACCTGCCGCTCGACTGCCACCTGATGATCGAAAATCCCGACGAGTTTATTCCCGCATTTGCCGACGCGGGCGCGGACTGGGTGAGCGTGCATTATGAAGCCTGCCGCCACCTGCACCGCACGCTGGAGCTGATTGCGCAGCATGGAATGCAGCCTGCTGTGGTCATCAATCCGGCGACCGAAGTCGCTGTGCTGCGGCCTATTCTCGGGATGGTGCACCACGTTCTGGTCATGAGCGTCAATCCCGGCTTCGGCGGGCAGAAATTTATCCCCTACTCGCTGAAAAAGATGCGGCAGCTCAGAGAACTTCGCCAGGAACTGGGGCTAAGTTATAGGATTGAAGTAGATGGCGGCGTGGCTCACGATACTGTGGCGGCCGTCGTCGAAAATGGAGGCGAGCTGCTGGTGGCCGGGAATGCCGTATTTGGCGGTGGCAAGGCCGAGCAGAATGCCCGCAAGCTGCTGAATGCGGCACGCAACGCAGCGGCAGTGGAAAGCTGGGGTCCTCCGGTGGCTTGACAGACCATCTGAGGCAAGGCGCACAAGCCGGCCGGCAGTTCTGTCACAAGTTCGAATCCCTACTGGCGGAAGCTGGTATGGAAGTTTTTATGGATACAGGCTGTGCCTGTATGGGTTTGAGGTGTTATGAATCGTTTGGTTACTCAAGTCTCGGCTGTTTGTTTGTGTCTGGCGATGGTGCCCGGGGCCTATTCACTCGGGAAGAAGAAGAAAAAGAAGCAGACAGATCTGAGCGCCAACCCGCTGGGGAATGTGAACTCGCGCCAGCCGGATAAAGAGCTCTTCGATAAGGCGATGATCGCCATGAAGAAGGGCAAATATGATGTGGCCCGCCTTGATCTGCAGACGCTGCTGAACACCTACCCCGATACCGAGTACGCGATGCGTGCGAAACTCGCCGTGGGCGACACCTGGTATAAGGAAGGCGGCTCCGCTGCCCTGACCCAGGCCGAGCAGGAATATAAAGACTTCATCACCTTCTTCCCCAACACGCCAGAGGCAGCCGAGGCGCAGATGAAGGTGGGCGATATCTACTTCCAGCAGATGGCAAAGCCGGATCGCGATCCGCAGAACGTAATGCACGCTGAGGCTGAATACCGCCAGATGATTCAACAATTCCCGGACTCCCCGCTCGTTCCGCGCGCCAAGCAGCGCCTCCGCGATGTGCAGGAAGTGCTGGCAGCCCGCGACTTTGAGGTCGGGGAGTTCTATGCCTCGCATGAAAACTGGCAGGCAACGATCGCCCGCCTGCAAACGGTCGCGGATTCGTATCCGCTCTTTAGCCAGAGCGACCAGACGCTAATCACACTGGGCGATGCGTATGTAACGCAGGCACAGATGGCAGAGAAGTTCAATCTTCCTCCGAAGGCCAAAGCTGCGCTCTTGAAGGCCTATAATGACCGCGCTGAAGACGCCTATGACCGCGTGGTCACGCGGTATGCGATGGCGCCGCACGTGGAAGACGCAAAGGATCGCCTGATCGCAATGGGTCGTCCTGTTCCTGAGCCGACTCAAACGCAGCTTGCCGAAAGCGAAGCGGAAGAGGGTAGCCGCGTCACGGTCAAGCTGAAAGATCGCGCCATGCTGCTGGTAAAACAGGGCCCGTCGACGGTGCATGCTGCGCGCGTTGGCGAACCTACCATGACGGACCCGGCGCAGACGACGGCTCCCCAGGTGCGTGAGCACACGGTAGCCATGTTCAACGCAGCTATGAAGGGCGAGCCGGTTCCAGCTGGCCCCGGCTATGGCAACGGAGCAACTACCGCTTCATCCGTGGCGGCAACTCCGGGCGCGGCAGCTCCTGCCGGAGATGCGAATAGCGGAGCAGCGGTGGAGATGGAATCGGTCCCGACGAGCAACAGCACTGGCGGCAACTCAACCAGCGTTGAAATTGTGAATCCGAGTGGTAACTCGACAGCCGGCTCCGGCAATGAAGCTGCGCCTGCGGCTGGAACGGGCAATGAAGGTGCCCCCGCGGCAAATGGCGGTGGCTCTGCCAATGGCGCGGCCGCCCCTGAAGGTGCTGGAAGCCCAGCTCCAGCCCCGGCGAACCCGGGCGCCGCGTATGGATTGAAACCGGTTGGGCCTCCGACTTCGAACGCGGCTCTACCGCCGGTCGACAAGCCCGCAGACGCTCCGGACCAGGTCAACGATGTCAAGTCCGCCAGCCAGCCCGCGCAGGTGCAGACCGGCACAACCAAGGGTAAGAAGAACGCTCCGTACGATTCCAGCAAGGAATCGTCGAGCAAAAAGAAAAAGAAGAAGGGTCTCGATAAGCTGAATCCGTTCTAAGACGGAAGCCTCTTCAGCAAGCAAAGGCCGCCTCTTCAGGCGGCCTTTCTTCTTCCGGGCGCTGGGCAAGTGCCCGATTTTACTGATGTTTACCTGTGCTATCGTGAAAGGTTGGTCTCAGTTAAAAATGCCTCACGACTTACCAAAAGCTTACGATCCGACGGCGATTGAAGATCGCTGGTCCGCCTATTGGGTGGACGAACACTTGTTTGATGTTTCCACGCCCAAGGGCCTTCCGGAAGCGGCCGCCTTTACCATGCTTCTGCCTCCGCCCAACGTTACCGGCAACCTGCACATGGGACACATGTTCGAGCACACTGAGACCGATATTCTGGTGCGCTGGCAGCGTATGTGCGGTAGAAATACACTCTGGCTGCCGGGAACGGACCACGCCGGCATTGCCACGCAGATGCTCGTCGAGCGGCAATTGGCGGACGAGGGAACGACGCGACAGCAGCTCGGACGGGAAGCGTTCGTCGAACGGGTATGGCAGTGGCGGCAGCATTACGGCGGAGCCATCCTGCGCCAGATGAAGCGTATCGGCGACACAGTGGACTGGTCGCGCGAATACTTCACGATGGACGACAACCTGTCCGCTGCTGTACGCGAAGCATTTGTGCGACTGTACGATCAGGGATTGATCTACCGCGGTGCCTACATTGTGAACTGGGACCCAGTGCAGCAAACTGCGGTTTCCGATCTCGAAGTAGAACATGTAGAACGCGTAGGCAAGCTCTACCATGTTCGCTATCCACTCGCAGACGGCTCCGGGTCGGTCGTGATCGCAACCACCCGTCCTGAGACCATGCTCGGCGACGTGGCCGTAGCCGTGAACCCAGCCGACGAACGTTATCTATCGCTGCACGGCAAGCAGCTGCGCCTGCCGTTGAGCGGCGTGGATGACGGACCGGAGCGGCAGATTCCCGTCGTCACCGACGATTGGGCGAATCCGGAATTCGGCACCGGCGCAGTGAAGGTGACACCCGCGCACGATCCAAACGACTTCGCAATTGGCGAGCGTCATGGCCTGCCCAAACCGATCATCATGGATGAGCAGGCGCGCATCAACTTGCCCGGCTCACCTTACAACGGCCTTGACCGCTATGAAGCACGCGAACGCATTGTGGCTGACCTGCGCGAGCGCGGTCTGCTCGTCGATGTTAAGGAACACACGCTATCCATAGCGACCAGCCAGCGCTCAAAGGCAGTCATCGAGCCCCGGCTTTCGACGCAGTGGTTTATCAAAATCCAGCCCCTTGCTGACAAGGCCATTGCCGCCGTCGAACAGGGCTACATCCGGTTCACGCCGGAGCAATACACGAAGACCTATTTCGAGTGGATGCGCAACATCCACGACTGGTGCATCTCGCGCCAGCTCTGGTGGGGGCACCGCATTCCGGCGTGGCATTGCCGCACCTGCAAACAGATCACCGTGGCCCGCGATACGCCTGCGAAGTGCTCGCACTGCGGCAGTGCGAAGCTACAGCAGGAAACCGACGTGCTCGATACATGGTTCTCGTCCGGACTGCTTCCCTGCTCGGTCTTCGGATGGCCGCGCCACACGCACGACCTCGATGTTTTCTATCCCACGCAACTTCTCATCACCGGCTTCGACATTCTCTTTTTCTGGGTAGCCAGAATGATTATGCTCGGCTGCCATTTTATGCTCGACGTGCCGATGGCAGACGGCTCCGAACGCACGCTGAAAGACGCCGTGCCTTTTCGCGAGGTCTATATTCACGCGTTGGTGCGCGATGCCGACCGCCAGAAGATGTCGAAGACCAAGGGTAACGTCATTGACCCGATCGAGATTGCCGGGCGCTATGGGACGGATGCGGTGCGCTTTACACTTGCTGCCATGGCTTCGCCCGGGACCGACATCGCTTTCAGCGAAGCACGGACAGAAGGCTACCGCGCCTTTGCCAACAAGATATGGAATGCGGCGCGGTTCATTTTCATGAACGTGGATCGCGCGGCAACAGCGGGCATTTATGTTGCTCCCAGCACGCTGGTAAATTCACTGGGGCCAAACGAGAATGCGCCAATTGAGGCCCGCTGGATTGTTTCGCGCCTCAACGGCACAGCGGCTGAGGTGAACGAGGCGCTGAGCGAATATCGCTTTCACGAGGCGGCAAGTCTTGTCTATCAGTTCTTCTGGGGCGACTTCTGCGACTGGTACCTGGAAATCGTGAAGCTGCGTCTTGACTTCAACGAAGCAGCTGACAAGGCGGCAACGACAGCAGCTCTCACAACGCTGCTGAGCACATTTGAAGCAGCCCTGCGCATGCTCTCACCGTTCATGCCGTTCCTTACGGAAGAGCTGTGGCACGCGGTGTATGAGGGCCATGCACCAGCAAAGTCGATTGCGTTGACGCGCTATCCGCAGCCGATGGACGAGGCGCTGGATGCTGCCGTAGAAGCAGAGATGACGATACTGCAGGAGCTGATCGTAACGGTGCGCGCGCTGCGTAAGGATCTCGACGTACCGGAACGTGAGCAAGTGAGGATCGAAATATCGACTGCGGAGACAATTCAGAAGCTGGTGGAAACCAATCGCGCCATCCTTGAGAAACAGGCGCGGGTTGCGGCCATTGAATTTCCAGCACTCTGGAACCTCAGCCCTGCGAACACGCGTGAGACCGCCAGCTTTAAAGTCGGCGTACGCTACGAGAAGCAAATCGATGTGGCAGCCGAGCGGGAGCGTCTCCGCAAGCAGCTGGAGCAGCATGAAAAAATTCTGGCCAACGCGGAACGCCAGCTGGGCAATCAGGCATTTCTTGCCAAAGCGCCTGAAAAAGTTGTAACAGGGCTGAAAAAGCAGGCGATGGAAGCTGCGACATTGCGCCAGCAAACTCTGGGCGCAATCGCAGAGCTGGAAGAGCTTGCGTCATCATAGGGGCGATCAATGGATTGGAAAAGCAGGCGAATTGAGGCAATTCTTGAGCAGGCTCTGGTCGAGGACAAGGCCACGAGCGACGTCACTACGGCGGTCACCATCGACCCCAGCCTGCGCGCTTCGGCCACTATCATCGCCAAGCAGGATTGCGTTGTCTCCGGCCTCGGCTGCATTCCCCGCTTCCTCGAGATTTTTGCGCAACTCGATAAACGTAACAGCGGCCGCTACGAAGTCGTGAGCCATCCGGAGATATTTGAGGGCGTGCGCGTAAAGAAGGGTCAGGCAATTGCGGTGATTCGCCACAATGCCCGCGTCATCCTCGCCTGTGAGCGCGTCATTCTTAATCTGATGCAGCGGATGAGCGGCATCTCCACGATGACACGGCAATATGTGGATGCGATAGCCGGTACCGGCGCTCGCGTGCTTGACACGCGCAAGACAATTCCCGGGCTGCGTACGCTCGACAAATACGCCGTCCGCTGCGGCGGCGGTGAGAACCATCGCCTCGATCTCTCCGACGGCATCCTGATCAAGAACAATCACATCTCGCTCGGCGGCGGCATTGTAAAGGTGCTCGAGCGCGCGCACGCATTGCGCACACCCGGCCAGACGATCGACATTGAAGTGCGGACCTTTGACGAACTGGAAACGGCGCTCGACAACGGAGCCGAATCCCTGCTGCTGGACAACATGTCGCCTGCCGAGGTGAAGAAAGCGGTCGGCATCGTGCGCGGACGGGGACTGACGATTCCTATCGAAGCCTCTGGCGGCATCCTGCTCGAAAATATCCGGAAGTATGCGCTCGCAGGCGTGGATTACATCTCTGTCGGCGCGTTGACGCATTCAGCGATTGCGGCGGATTTGAGCATGAAAATTACCGCCGAGATTTATTAGCGCTCTTGTAGAACCCTGGCCATTCTGAGCCGAAAGCGAAGAATCCAAACAATATTGGCAACGATGCATCGCTGAGATTCTTCCTCCCTCTGATCGTCAGAATGACGAGGTTAAAGTTAAGGGAGCACAGTGAACACCAACCTCAGCATCTACCAACAATGGACGATCCCTTCAACATTCCGGAACTCGATCTGACCCTTGCCAACACGCCATTTGCAGGCAAACTGCATTTCTTTCCTACGATTCACTCCACCAACACGCACGCGATGCAGCAGGGCGAGGCGGGCGCTCCGGAGGGTATGGTCTACTTCGCCGACGAGCAAACCGCCGGACGCGGACGCGGCGCGCACGAGTGGTCGTCGCCTCCCGGGTCTGGATTATATGTGAGCGTTCTGTTGCGTCCCCGCATTCCGCCTGCGGATGTTCTGTGGCTTTCACTCGCCGCCGGTCTCGCCGTACGCGATGCCGTGCGGCAGGTCACGTCGCTCGCATGCGACTTGCGCTGGCCCAACGATCTTCTGCTCGGCCCCCGCAAATTCTGCGGCATTCTTACTGAGCTCAATGCCGAGGTTACGCGCATTCGCCATCTCGTCGTCGGCATTGGCATCAATGTGCATCAGCAGCAGTTTCCTCCGGAGCTGCGCGATATTGCGACGTCGCTGCAGATCGAAACGGGACGCACATGGCCTCGGCAGGAGCTGCTGGTTTCCCTGCTACAATCACTCCATCGCGAGGTGCTTGCGCTCTCCGCCCCTGCAACCGCAAATGCGGCTGCGCAATCCATTCTCGAACGGCTGGAGAAGGCATCAAGCTGGGTGCGCGGCAAGCAAGTGCGCGTGGAAGAGATGGAAGGCTTTGCCGGAATAACCGAGGGCCTGGATGCACGCGGTTTCTTGCAGGTGCGCACGCCAGAGGGATTACGCACAGTTTTTTCCGGCGGCGTTCGCGAAATCAAAGAAACGCGTGGGAAATAGATGCTCCTGGTACTGAACGTAAATAATACGAATACGGTCATTGCGCTTTATCCATTGCAGGAAGATGGAGCCATCAAAAGCCTGCGGGCCACATGGCGCATCAGCACGCGACACACGCAAACGGCGGATGAGTACGGCATCCTTGTTCGGAGCCTGCTGCAGAGCGAAGGCGTGGACAGCAAGGCGATCAGCGGGATCGTCATCGCGTCCGTCGTGCCCCCCATTGACTGGATCCTGCGCCAGTTCTGTGAGCGCTATTTCAACCACAAGCCTCTGTTTATCGAGCCCGGCGTGAAGACAGGGTTGCCGATTCTCACCGACAATCCAAGCGAAGTGGGTGCAGACCGGGTGGCCAACTGCGTTGGAGCATTTCAAAAGTACGGCGGCCCCTGCATCGTAGTCGACTTTGGCACGGCTACGAATTTCGATGTGATCTCACACAAGGGCGAGTTTTTAGGCGGCGCGATTGCGCCCGGGCTGAATATTTCCGCCGAAGCCCTATTTGCGCGAGCGGCCAGGCTGCCCCGCGTCGAGATCAAGCGTCCGGCGAAAATTATCGGGACAAACACGGTCGACAATCTGCAGATCGGCCTGTTCTACGGGCACATTGGCCTGGTGGATAGCATTCTGGAGCGCATGATCGCCAAGCTGGGCAAGGAAACAAAGTGCGTCGCCACCGGAGGACTGGCCCACCTGATCGCGAATGAATCAAAATACATTTCCGCTGTAGATGACATGCTTACGCTCGACGGACTGCGCATCATCTATGAGCGCAACCGGAACGCAAAGAGCCATGCGAATGCCGCGGAACCGCAACCGTCGCATTCCTGACAGATCGACGCACCTTGGAAAATTATTTCAATTACTTCACAGAAATCGAAGAGCATTTTCAGCGGAGGCGAGGCTCTCTGCTGCTGCTCTCGACTCTCGACTGGGCGTTGATTGAAACCTGGCGTGAGGCAGGCGTTCCGTTGGAAGCGGTGCTGCGCGGCATCGACGCTGCATTTGAAAAATACGAGGCGCGGAAGGCACATGCCCGCGTGCGTCGCGTGAACGGGCTTGCCTACTGCACGCAAGAGGTCATGGCTGCGGTCGAAGACATGAAGGAAGCGTCCATTGGCACGGCTTCGGCGCACAAGGATGAAGGGCCTGCACCGGGGTTTGAGCCGGAGCGCATCGCCGCTCACCTGGAGTTGTGCTCCGAGGAGTTGGGAGCGGCAACACTGGCCGAGATCGCGCAGCCGACGGCTCAGGAAATGAGCCAGCGATTGCGCGGCCTGGCTATGGGCGTGCGCATAGAGCAGCCGGATCTCGAGGAGCTAGAGCGCACGCTCACCGTCATGGAAGAGAAGCTCTTCGCAACGCTCATGACAACGACGCCGGAAGCAGACCTTTTGGCTGTTCGCGAGCAGGCGGCGCGTGAACTCGCTCCGTACCGCAGACGTATGCAGGCGGTTCAGATTCGACAGATCGAGCAGCAGTTTCTGCATAAGCGGCTCCTCGAAAAATACAAGCTGCCGCGACTGAGCCTCTTCTATATGAGCCAGTCATGAAATTGGAGATCGAAAAGTGCATCTACGGCGGCGCTGGGCTGGCGCGCGCGGAAGGCAAAACGATCTTCGTTCCTTTCACGCTTCCCGGCGAAGCGGTAGAAGTACACATCACAGAGGACAAACGCAGCTTCGCCAATGCCGAGCTGGACGCCGTGCTTGAGGCCTCATCACAGCGCACAGAGCCGTCGTGCCGTTATTTCGGCGAGTGCGGCGGCTGCCAGTATCAGCACGCAACGTATGCGGAACAACTTACACTGAAACGCAGCATTTTGCAGGAGACACTGGAGCGCGCGCGGGTCGCGCCGATTCCAGAGATTGTTCCGGTCCATGCCGAACCGCTTGCATACCGCAATCGCGTGCGTCTGCATCTTCAGCGCCAGCCATTCGCGCTCTGTTATAAGCGGCGCGGATCGCATGCAAATTTGCCGGTAAGCCAATGCCCCATTGCCGCCCCAGTCGTTGAACAGGCCATCGCAGCGGCGACGCGCGTCGGACCTGCATTCGATCTCGCTGGAGACTTTGAGGAGATTGAGTTCTTCACGAATGAATCGCAGAGTGAATTGCTTATATCGCTTTGGGCGCGCAGACGAGCGAACGGATATCCACACAAGCTTGCGAGCTTTTGCGAAATTTTACTGCGAGAGATTACCGCCCTGACGGGCGCTGCTGTATTTCTCGTGGAGAAGGCAGCGCTTGTCGACAAAAAGATAGCCGAGTGGGGAGCGCAAGCGCTCACCTATCGCGCAGCTGGCTATCCTTATCGCGTGAGCATCGGCGCGTTTTTTCAGGTCAACCGCTTTTTGGTGGATCGCCTGGTCGAGCTTGTTACCGCGCATCTTTCCGGCGAGAGCGCCTGGGATTTGTACGCCGGAGCCGGACTCTTTGCCCGCGCACTGAGCGAGCGATTCGAGAAGATTGTCGCAGTGGAAGGAGCGCCTTACTCGTCGAGAGACCTCCGGGAGAATGCTTCCGGCTCCGCCTATGAAGCAGTGCAGAGCGGAACGCTGGATTTTCTGCGGCAGCAGACACGACGGCAAGGAGCACCGACTCCGGACCTTATTGTCGTAGATCCGCCACGCAGCGGATTAGGGCCTGATGTTACATCCCTGCTTACCAAAGTAAGGCCGCAGACCATCGTTTATGTCTCCTGCGACCCGGCAACACTCTCGCGCGATCTGCGCGCGTTGGTAGAATCCGGCTATCGACTCAAAACCATGCACATGGTGGATCTGTTTCCGCAGACATTCCACCTGGAAAGCGTCACCGTGCTCTCACTCGGCTGACGTGGCTGCAGTGGCCTGAGACGATGACCGAACATGCCTCAGGCATCGATACAGCCCGCGCCGTTTTTTCCAATCACAGCGCCGTTACGATTCCATTTTCTCCCGTTGTTGTTCGCGGCCGTCTGTTTCTCCTTCGGCATACTTGCTACTCGCTTCGTGTGGCTGCAGCCGGGCCTTCTACTGGCAGGAATCTTCTTCTGTGCTTCTGTATCTGTGATCGCCGTGTATCTGGCGCCGCGCGTTTCGTTGTTGCCGCTTGCAGCCTTGTTTCTCTTGCTCGGAGCCTTCTGCTCGGAAGCTGCTCCGCGTCCTGATCCGCAGATGCGCGTTGCCTTGCTGGCCGATGGAACACAGCGCACGGTCGAAGGCACAGTCGTGAAGATTGGCCCGATGCGGCAGATCGAATCCGCACTTCCCTTTTCAGACAAAACACGCGAGGAGAACAGCCGCCAGCTAGAGCTGAAGCTTACTTCCGTGGTTGCTGAGGACGGGACGATGATGCCGTTGCAGGGTGGGCTCTCACTCTCCCTGTATGCGCCGCGCGATGCCGAGTTTCCGAATATTATTTGCGGCGAGTGGGTACGTGTCACGCTTGCCATGAGGCAGCCTGACAGATATCTCGACCCCGGCGTTTGGGATGAGCGGGCCTACATGCTCGACGAAGGCATCGGCGCATTGGGCAGCGCCAAACTATCCGCATTCCGAGTGGTTGCTGCCGTGCCGCATGCATCGATTCTGTGCCGCATGCACACAGTGCAGCAGAATGTGAGTTCACGCCTGATTGCATTTGCAGAGATGCAACAGGCTGCCGGAAAACTCCCCGCCTTCTTTCGATTGAGCCGTGAAGATGCCACGATGCTGACGGCGATGCTGACCGGAGACCGCAGTTATCTTTCGCGCGGCGTGCGCACCGGCTTTGAACGCACAGGATCGTTTCACCTGTTGGTCGTTTCCGGAATGCATCTGGCAATCTTTGCCGGACTCGTCTTTTTCATCGCCAAAACTTTGCGACTGCCGCGCGTCGCGGCCACGTTCACGACCATTCTTCTCGCATTTTGCTATGCGCTCTTTACCGGATACGGCCAGCCAGTGCAGCGCTCTTTTTGGATGATTACGCTTTTTCTGTTCGGACGTCTGCTGTGGCGGGAGCGCAGCGCGTTGAATGCAGTTGGTTTTGCTGCGCTGGGGCTGCTCGCATTCCATCCGCATGCACTGTTCGAGGCTGGATTTCAGATGACGCTGCTTTCTGTGCTGGCCATTGCCGGGATTGCTGCGCCGATTGCCGAGAAGACATTCGCGCCCTACCTGTCGGCGCTGCGTAATCTGTGGCTTTTGCCGATCGATCCGGCACTTCCTCCGCGCGTAGCCCAGTTTCGCGTGAGCCTGCGCCTGCTGGTGGAGCATACGCGCCTGCTCACCGGCCGCCGCATTGCCAACTGCATTCCATTCTTTACTCGGATTGCCTTGCGGGCGACGGAACTGCTGCTGATTTCCGTCGTTGTTGAGCTGGTTATGTCGCTGCCGATGGCGCTTTACTTTCATCGCATCACAGCGGTTGCGCTTCCGGTAAACCTGCTGGTGGTTCCGCTGCTTGGCATCCTGCTGCCGTCTGCCATTGTCACATTGCTGGCTGTTTTGATTGCGCCTGCTGTTGCGTTCCTGCCCGCTGCCTTGACAGCGCTGGTACTTCACGCCGTGCTCTGGGCGGTACATCTGTTTGCAGGCTCGATGACCGGGGACCTGCGCGTCCCAACGCCCTCGATCATGGCCATTGTTTTGTGGATGGCATGCACAGCATTTGCGATTTGGATGGTACGGCGGCGAAATTTCGCTGTTGCTGCTGCTCTGGCCTCGCTCGCGGCGGCAGCCGCCATCGCAATCGCACCGCCGCGTCTGCTCTCTCACCGTGGCGCGCTTGAGATAACGACCATCGATGTCGGACAGGGCGATTCTCTGCTGGTCATCTCGCCGGAGGGCAAGACGCTGCTCATCGATGCCGGCGGCATCGCTGGCGTGTCACCGGATGCGAAATTCGACATAGGTGAAGACGTGATTTCGCAGGTGCTGTGGGCGCGCGGCATTCGCAGGCTCGACGCGGTTGCCATCACGCACGCCCACGCCGACCATATCGGCGGCATGCCTGTCGTGCTGGCGAATTTTCGCCCCCGCGAGCTCTGGATTGGCCGCAACCCGGATTCTCCGGCTTACGACCGGTTGATGCAGGAAGCTGCAACCCTGGGCATCTCAATCCAGAGGCATGCGGCCGGCGATTCGTTCCCTTTTGGCGGAACAGAAATGCGCGTGCTGGCTCCGGCTCCTGATTATGTTCCGAAGAGCGCGCCAACCAATGACGATTCGCTTGTGCTGCGCGTGCGCTACGGCGATACGTCTGCCCTGCTGGAAGGGGATGCCGAGGCACCGAGCGAGGCGCGCATGCTTGCGCTGAATGACCTACACGCCGATCTGCTGAAAGTAGGCCACCACGGCAGCAAGACATCGACAACACCCAAATTTCTGCAGGCCGTCTCGCCGTCGTATGCGGCTATTTCCGTAGGGCGACACAACTTCTATGGGCATCCGAAACTCGAAACACTGAAAAAGCTGGAGGGCGCGCATGTGCATGCGTATCGCACAGATTTACTTGGAGCTTCCACGTTTTACCTGGATGGAAAACATGTCACGACAGGGGCCTGGGACCAACTTCCATCCGAGTAAAAGTGCCGATTCCGGCACGCCCGGCATCTTTTCCATTTGCAGAGCATCTGTACCGTTGTACGATGCCTGAAAATGCAAGTCCGTCAATGGAGGACTAGTAATGGGCCTAAGTGAAGTTGATGGCAACCGCGCTCTTCCCCATACGCACCTCAACTCCCCCGAAACAAATGAGACTCCGCGCCAGACGCCGGAAGAGTTGCGCGAAGAACAACGCAAAATCCGCCGTCTGCAGATGATGATGAACATGGTGATGTCGGTGATCAGCCAGGATGACACCCTCACCGTAGATGAAGCCGCCGAGATGGTGGCCGACAGTCGAAAGGCTGCGCTGGCCATGTTCCCCGACAAGGAACTC
>Ga0206817_1046_pt1 | contig 34787 bp, 33 predicted proteins | sample Alteio_BWOrgCont_89_FD_152873 | JGI IMG/M metagenome (GOLD analysis project Ga0206817, IMG submission 152873) | Enriched cells from forest soil in Barre Woods Harvard Forest LTER site, Petersham, Massachusetts, United States -... | ecosystem: Environmental > Terrestrial > Soil > Temperate forest >...
TAGAGGCGATCTTCTTCGGCGGCGAAGCCCCAGATGGAGAAAGCGACGCGGACGACTGGGGTGGCGATGAGCAGGAGGAGTCCGAACTGGATGATGCCACGGCCGTGCAATCCGAAGGCGTCGCGGACGATGCCGCTTAAGCCTTTGAGATCGGAAGGTTCGCCGCGGAACACGCGGTAATCGGCGGCGGAGCGGCCGTGCCGGACCAGGTAAATCACGCCCCCGACCGCAACCACGAACGCCGACAATGACACGCCGGCGCGAAGCAGGTTGCCAACGGTTTCCTCGATGGTTTTATCCGTCCAATTGCGAGTTATCGCCATCTCAGATGCCTCCGGTCAGGCCTTTGTAAATCATCTGTATGCCGAGCACGGCAATCACGACACTGAACACGATTCGTAAGACTTTGGTTTCCGCTTTCATCAAGATGTGCGCACCCAATAAGGAGCCGGCGAGGACTCCGAGCATCACGGGCATGGAGAGGCCGGGATCGACGTAGCCGCGGTTCAGATACACGCCGGCGCTGGCGGCGGCGGTGACGCCGATCATGAAGTTGCTGGTAGTGGTGGAGACTTTGAAGGGGATCTTCATGGCCTGGTCCATGGCCAGGACCTTGACCGCTCCGGAACCGATGCCGAGGAGTCCGGAAAGCGCGCCCGCGCCGAACATGAGGCTGAAGCCCAAAGGCACGCGCTGCACATTGTAATGCCGCATTCCTCCCTCTTCGGAGGGGAAGTCTCCGTTCATCCGCAAGCGGGTGGCGAGGGGGTCGGGTGGAAGATTGCGTTGTGCCCGGGGTCGCGGCTTTCGAGAAAGGTATGCCGAGTAGAGCAGCATGATGCCGAAGATCATGGCGAGAGCCTTGGTGGAAATGAAAGCTGCTAGAAATGCTCCTAGCAGCGCGCCCAGGGTGGTTGCGATCTCGAGAAACATGCCAATGCGGATGTTGGAGAATCCTTCCTTGACGTAGGCAGCGGCGGCGCCTGAAGAAGTCGCAATCACGGAGACAAGTGAGGCCCCGATGGCGTAGCGGATGTCGACTTTGAAAAAGAGGGTCAGCAGGGGGACGAGGACGACGCCTCCGCCAAGTCCGGTGAGCGATCCCAGAAAGCCGGCGACAAAGGACCCGGCCGCTACCAGAATCGTAAATTCGAGAATATTCATCGCACCCCCGAAGGAAGAGTTTGCCACATCCGGGTAAGAAGTGTCGCGCAGTGGGTGTGCTAAGTGAGTCGGATTGAAATACTTCGCGGCAGATGCCTGGGCCTGGCCAGGGGCCGGTTCTGGCTTGCCCCGGTGGAACCGCGGACCTCAAGCGGGCGTTCGGCGAGGGCCCGGACGGGCGTCCCTGGGGCTACGTGGGGGGCTTCAGAATTTCTAGACTTTCGTTTTGTGCTCGACAGAGGGTTGCCAATTCATACAGGATTTACCAAATATTCATCAATTTTTAATAAAGGGCAGATAGCATCAGCAGTCCCACAAATCCTGCACGAGCAACACAAGAGAAGTCGCACCAGCATTTTTTCAGTTGTCCATCTTTGAACGACTCGGGAGGAGAAATGAAGCACGCAATGGCTTTGGCGTTGGCGGTTGCGCTGGTAGCTGGCGCTTTCGCGGCGCCCGCACCGCAAGATACGGCCGCAGGGAGCACCACCACCAAGAAGAAGGCGGCCGCGAAAACGTCTACGCCTAGCGTTTCGGTCCAGCTCAATGAAATGAAGCTGGCGCTCGATGCGCAACAGCGGCAGATCCAACAACTCACGCAACAGGTACAGAGCCGGGATGCGGCCATCCAGCAGTTGCAGCAGCAGGTGGGTCAAGCTCAGAGTGCGGCGGGCCAGGCGGCGCAAAAGGCCGATTCCGCTGCTTCGCAAGCCGCCCAGCAACAACAGGATGTGGCGGCGGTTAAAACCGATGTGACCGACCTGAAACAAAATGCCACCAACGCTGCGCTCTCCTTGCAGGAGACTCAGAAGAACGTCAAGGATGCGCTGGAGAGCCCGCTTGCGATTCATTACAAGGGAGTCACAATAACTCCGGGGGGCTTCGTGGCGGCAGAAACGGTGTGGCGCTCGCATGGACTAGGGGCCGACATCAACACGCCGTTTAACTCGATTCCGTTCGATGGAGCGGCGCAGAGTCACATGGCGGAATTCTTTGGATCGGGCCGCCAGTCACGTATGTCGATGCTGTTCCAGGGGAACTTGAATTCGGCCAAGCTGACCGGATACTACGAGTCGGACTTCTTGTCGGCTGGCGTTACCTCGAACAACAACCAGAGCGACAGCTACACGCTGCGCCTGCGACAGGCTTGGGGTCAGGCAGCGTTGAACAGCGGCTGGACTTTCACCGGCGGCCAAATGTGGAGCTTGGTCACGGAAACCAAGAAAGGCGTTGAGAACCGGAGCGAAGCGTTGCCGATGACGATCGACCCGCAATATACCGTTGGCTTCAGTTGGGCCCGGCAGTACGGTTTCCGGGTATCCAAGAACATTGGCAACAAAACCTGGCTGGCTTTCTCGGTGGAGGATGCGCAGGAAACCATCGGGGGGCACGGCAGCACCACTAACTTCGTTCTCGGCCAGCAAGGGGCGAGCGCGGGTCTTTACAATCCAACCGCGAACTACTCTTACAATCCCTCGCCTGACTTTATTGGCAAGCTTGCCTTCGAGCCGGGCTGGGGACACTTCGAAGTCTTCGGCATCATCACCGACTTCCGCGACCGCGTTTACCCTCTAGGTGCGGCGACCAAACCTTCGGCGGCGGGTGCTTTCAACAACTCGTCACCCGATGGTGGTATTGGCGCCAACATGCGCGGGACGATCGCCAAGCACTTTGATGTTGGGTTGCATTTCCTCGGTGGAAATGGCATCGGACGCTACGGCACGGCTGGGCTTTCGGATGCGGTTGCCCGTCCCGATGGCGTGCTGGTTCCGGTAAGGAATTATCAAACGCTGGGCACTCTGGAATGGCACGGCCCAAGGTTGGATGTCTATGCCAACGTGGGCGGCGAATATGAGGACCGGGCCGCGTTCATCAACTCTTCCCAGAAGGGCGTAGGCTACGGGTCGCCGCTGTTCAATAACTCAGGGTGTTATACCGAGACGCCGCCGGCCCAGACGACTACAACCGTGGCGACGCCCCCCACTGCGAGCTCCCCAACTGGCGGCACCGCCAGTATTCCCGTACCCGGGGCTGTAGGTACGCCTTTGACCAACGGGTTCAATCCCGGTGGGCTGTCTAACTGTAACGGGGACACGCGGAGCATCATTGAAGGCACCATCGGGTTTTGGTATCGCTTTTACAATGGCCCGAAGGGCAGGGTCCAATGGGGACCGCAGTACTCCTACATCGTTCGCAATACCTGGAGTGGCAAGGGGGGCAATCCCTCGGCGACGGAGAACATGTTCTTTACCTCGTTCCGCTACTATTTGCCGTAACCGCAACCCCCTCGCCTTCGCGGGCTGATGTCCCTGCGGAGGCGAGGATTTGTTTGGGTTCTGAAGACTAGGCTACCGGCAGGGTGAAGTAGAAGACTGATCCGTGGCCTGGTTGGCTGGTCACACCGATCTTGCCGCCGTGGGCTTCGACGATTGCTTTGGCAATCGCAAGACCCATGCCCGTGCCTTGTACCTGCAGGCGCTGATCGCGGCCACGGTAGAATTTCTCGAAGATCAAGGACTGTTCGAAATCATCGATTCCCGGTCCCCGGTCGGCGACGCTGGTCATGACCGTGCGGTTGCCGGCTTCTCCGGTAATTTGGATTGGAGATTCGGGGGAAGAATACTTGGCGGCGTTCTCGAGCAATTGAGTTACGACTTCCGTGATCCGGCCCTCGTCCATGCGGACCAGCGGCAAGTTGCTGGGTAGACGGACATCGACGGGATGCTGGCCTAACGCCGGTTTCGCTTTTTCCAGTGCGTGCTCAACGGCTTCCTGAATTGCATGGGCTCCCAGTTGAAGCTCGAACTGGTTGGCGTCAAGTTGCGCCATCTCGGCGGCTTCGCCCACGAGGCGATTCAGTCGGTCACTTTCCTCGTTGATCACGGTGAGCAGTTCGAGGCGCTGAGCCGCATCCAGTCCGGGGTTGGAGAGTAGGGAAGTGGCAGAGGCCTTGATGGATGTCAGGGGTGTACGAAATTCGTGGGTGACTGAATCGAGCAGGGCGGAACGCAGTTGCTCGCTTTCGCGAGCAGCTTCGGCGCGGCCAAGCTTTTCGATGGCTCCGGCACGCTCGATGGCGATTGCAATCAAACTGCTCATCGCCTCCAGGGTTTCGCGGGAAAGCAGTGTGCCGGAGACGCCCATGCTACCGACGACGCGGACACCCATCCGCAGAGGCATGAACACAGCCTGCTTCTCGGGATCGGTCATGGGTTCTCCCCGCATGCAGACCAGTTGCAGATCATGGAGCTCCAGGTCGTGGATGGCGGAGCTTGAACGATAGACATCGGGCCGGTTGGGCAAGGCAATGGCGGCGGCTTTCACCCCGAAGCGCTCCACAATGTACCGCGGGATCGCATTCAGAAGTTCGACAACGTTATCGCTGGAAAGAAGCTGCTGGCTGAACTTGTATAGGCGTTCGGATTCGACGCGGCGCTCATTGGCGCTTTGCGCCTCCCGGCGCGCTCGCTCCGCCAGTTGACTCGCTATGATTGCCGTGACCAGGAAAGCGAAGAGGGCAACCCAATTTTGAGGATCGGCAATGGTCAGGGTGCCGACGGGAGGAAGAAAATAGTAGTTGAACGCCAAGGTCGCGACCAGCGCCATAAAAACGGCCGGCCGCAGGCCCCAGTTTGCCGACACGATCAATACGCCGATCAGAAAAGTGAGTGCGACCGTGGTGGGGTTTACCTTGGTGACAACGTGGTAGGTGAAAACGATGACCAGCACGGCGGCTGTCGTCGCTGCATAGCGCAAGGCCGACTTGAGCAGCGGTTGGTTCACGCCGCCGATTGTAGCTGATGTTGTGACCCGGGGCAGGCTGGAGAGGATCATCGACAATTTCGACCTGCTCGACGACAATAGCCGCGATGCCCAAAACTCCCGAACAATGGCTGGAAGAGGCTGATCCCGCGAAGAAGGGCGGCGTGTTCAAGCTTTTCCTCGGTTATGCCCCGGGTGTCGGCAAGACGTTCAGCATGTTGAGTGAAGCCATCCGCCGTCACAGCCGGGGCGAGGACGTGGTGATTGGGGTGATCGAAACTCACGGGCGCAAGGCTACTGCGGAACTCGCAGCCAAACTTGAATCCGTTCCCCGAAAGATGCTGGATTACAAAGGCACTTTGTTCGAAGAAATGGACCTCGACGCCATCCTCGGGCGAAAGCCGAGTGTCGCTTTGGTGGACGAGTTGGCGCATACCAACGTGGAGGGCAGCAAACACGGGAAGCGATATCAGGATGTGCTGGAGTTGCTCGACGCCGGCATTGATGTGCTTTCGACCATGAACATTCAGCATCTGGAAAGCGTCACGCCCACGGTTCAGAGCCTTACCGGCATTACGGTGCGGGAGACGGTGCCGGACTGGGTGCTCAAACGAGTGAATGAAGTGGTCATGGCGGACCTGACTCCGGAAGCCTTGCAGAGCCGTATGCGTCGCGGAGATATTTATCCGCTGGACCGGGTCGGCCGGGCGTTGGGAAATTTTTTTCGTCCGGGAAATCTCATCGCGCTCCGCGAGTTGGCGCTTCGTCAAGTCGCGCAAGCCGTGGACCAGAGTCTGGAATCCTATCGAGAAAAGGACGACTCCAGCGGAACCGTAGCGGTGCGGGAGCGCATCGCAGTCTGCATCAGTTCCAATCCTGCGGCGCAGTACCTGATCGCGCGGGGCGCCCGCATGGCCCAAGCTATGGGGGGCGAGTTCCATATCGTATATGTGGATCTGGGCCAGGACAATAACGAAGCCAACCAGAAAACCCTGGCAGCGAATCTCCAGTTCGCAGAAAACGTCGGCGCACAGATAACCAAACTGAAGGGTAGCAGCGTGGCTGAGGTGGTGGCTGACTTCGTTCGGGAAAAGCACGTGACCCAAGTTGTGTTCGGACGATCGGCCACGGGCGGATGGAGAAAGTACCTGTATCTCACTGCCATTAACAAGTTCCTGCGCGATGCGCCTCCGGTGGACGTGCATATTGTTACGCAGGAACCGGCATGACGGAACATCGGCGCATTCTCGTAGTGGACGATGAATCCCAGATCACGCGGGTGCTGCGCACGAGTCTCTCCAGCCAGGGCTACGACCTTCGCGTGGCCAATGATGGAGAGACGGCGCTCGAGATCATGAAAGACTGGACACCAGACCTGGTCATCACCGACCTTTCGATGCCCAACATGGACGGGTTAGAGTTGTGCCGGCGGTTGCGGCTATCAAGCAACATTCCCATCATCGTGCTCTCGATCAAAGGCGAGGAAAAGACCAAGGTGCAGGCGCTTGACGCCGGCGCGGACGATTATGTGACCAAGCCGTTCGGGATTGAGGAATTGCTGGCACGAGTACGGGCTAATCTGCGCCGCGCCCCGGCGGGTGAGAACGGGCAAGCCACAGTCATTGAGGTCGGCGATTTCCGGATCGATCTGCCGGCCCACAAAGTCGCGGTCCGTCGTCGCGAGGTGCACCTCACGCCTAAGGAGTTCGATCTGTTGGTTTATCTTGCAAGCCATCGCGGCAAAGTAGTGACCCATCGGACGCTTCTGAGCGCAATCTGGGGCGGCCAAAGTACGGAGCAGGTTGAGTATCTGCGTGTATTTGTTGGCCAACTGCGCAAGAAACTGGAACCGGAAGCATCTTCCCCGCGCTACATTGTCACCGAGCCCTGGGTCGGATATCGCTTCGAGCCGAGCGAATAAAATTCCTGTTTTCAGTACGATCCTTCCTAACGAAGATTCTACGAAGTCTTTATTCAATCTTTACGGGTTTGAGTATCCAATGAATTGAGTTGATGGAGAAGTTAGATGCTCATACTTGCAATCGTAAACATGTTGCTTTTGCTGATCGGATTTCTGCCCGGACTGCTCAAGAAAAGCGCGGCCCGGTAACCGAGGGACGGCGGGCGATTCGGCGGCAAGCCAGGCATGCATCGAGTAACTTCCTGAGTTGGCATAGAAAGGTTAGGGGTTTATGTCTTCAATTCACAACGTATCTGCGGAAGATTTAGCAAAACTTTTTCACCACTACCACGAAGCTCTCGCAAATGACTTCCACGGGCAGGCGAGCCGTCAAGCAGATTATTCCTGGGAGCAGGCTCCCCAAAACGAACGCAAGCTGATGATCGCGGCTGCCCGGCTGACGCTGCTCGAACTGGCTGCGACGTGCAAGGGAGAGCCAGCCAATCATCAGTATTTCGCCAAGCCTGGTGAGGCGGATTGGGGCTGCTAGGGCCTGTTACTTTGGTGAGCAGCTTTATGAATTCTTTACGAACTGTTTAGTCCATCTTTACGCGCGAAGTTGTGAAATGACTTTCGCGGCGTCTTCCTGACAATTGTGCTCGGACGGTGAGAAGTGAAACTGGTCCTCACGTTATTGTGTGCGGGCGCAGTGGTTTTCATGCTGCGCTTTCTTGCCGCTCTTCTGAAAGAATGGAAGAGCCTGTCGCCGCAACCGCTAAAAGTTCATTTCGCGAAGTTTAATCCAGTGAAGAGACGTGGAGAACTGATAGTTATGAATACCAAGATTTATGCGCACAAGTCTGCAGTAGAAACTGGCAAGCGGGCGGCCTTCATCGTATTGGCCGCAGCCGTATTGACGATTCCACTTCATGGCCAACATACGCCTACGGATGTTCCAGCCGTTACTTCGGTGCCGCCCAAGCAGCAGGCGAGCACGGCGAATCAACAAACACAGCAGGAGATCGTGGAAGAGCTTGCGGCCATGAAAAAACGCATTGAGCAGCTCGAGGCCGCGTTGAAGGAACATGAGACGGCAGAGCAGCCGACGACGGTTGTTCATACCGCAAAGGCGAGCGCGCCGGTGGGCATTTCTCCGACCGCCGCGGCTGTGAGCACGGGCGCCCCCGAAGCCCAAGCCGCCCTTCCAGAGGCGGCTCCGCCCGGAAAACCCGCGAAGGCAGAGCCGTTTGCGTTCGCCGACTGGACCTGGCTGAACGGCAACAGTCGCGTGAAAGAACCACCCTTCGATACCAAATTCTTCACGCCAGAAGTACAAGCCGATGTGGACTACATCATCGATCTCAACCATCCGAAAGACGACACCATCGGAGGATCGAGCGAGGTATTTCGGGCGTACGAAGTCCAGTTGACCCAACTCGGGGTCGGCGGCGATTTCCACTTTGACAACGTGCGTGGCAGGTTGATGACGCAGTTTGGCATGTATTCGACGACAACACCGCGCAACGATGCCAGCCCAGCGCGTGGTCAGTGGCAACTTGCCGACGCTTACCGTTACGTTTCCGAGGCGTACGGCGGATACCACTTCAACGCATTGCACGGGATTAACGTGGACGCTGGAATCTTCATGTCCTACATTGGCCTGTTCAGTTACTACAACGCGGATAACTGGGCGTATCAACCCTCCTACGTCTCCTCGAACACGCCATGGTTTTTCAATGGCGTGCGGGTACAAATTTTCCCCAGCGAACATTTAAAGATTGAACCCTGGTTCATTAACGGATGGCAGTCCTACGGACGCTTCAATAACCGGCCGGGGATTGGCGCCCAGATCCTGTGGCGGCCGAACGGCAAGTTCGAAATCCTGGGCAACCAATACATACTTGGCGAGGATACCCTGAACGTTCCGGGGCGCGTGCGTTATCACACTGACGACAGCATCGAGTACAAGTATTACGAAAATCCGCAGAATTTCCTGAGCCAAGCCGCCTTCTCTCTGACCGGCGATATGGGATGCGAACATGGCGGCGGTGTGAGCTGCGCGGGCGATTCGGCAAAGGGTCCCAAGCAGGACTTCCTGGGCTTCATGCTCTACAACCGCCTGTGGTTCCACAAGAACCTTTACGGCTTCACACTGGGCGGCGGAAAGATCAACAATCCGGGGCGGTATCTCGTGCTGTTGCCGCCCATCAATGGCGCGACCGCCGCTTCGGGGACGCCCTATTTTACGCAGAATCCCGGCGATCCATACAAGGCTTGGGACGCGTCGGCTACTTTCGACTACATGCCCAGTCAGTACATTACGTTCCGCTGGGAGTTCGACCATCGGGCATCGAACGTGCCCTATTTCTCGGGACGAGGGGGCATCACGCCTCCGGGCGGCAACACTGGAGCCCCAGGCTCGGTGGTGCCAGGCTTTACCCCCGATCTGGTGAGGGACGAAAACCGCCTGAATCTGGCGATATTAGTCAAGTTCTAGTATCGATGGTTCCGGGCGACGATTTTTCGACAGGAGCGCGGAACATGTTTTATTCATTTTCGGAAGGGGCTGCTGGTGTCTCGAGCACGTACAGATGCACTGAAAGCGTGCTGCTGTTGTTGATAATCGGGTTCGCATGCTTACAAACGGCACGAGCACAGAGCCAGGCGGGCACTGCTTCCGCGGATGCTGCTGCCAGAGGCCTGACAAGTGAAGGTCTACAACAGCGAGTTGGGGAACTTGAAGGTGAAGTAGCCGAACTGAAGCGCATTGTGAAAGAGCTGCAATCAAATTCGCCGCCGAGCGGTTCGCAAAGCGTTCCGAACGCGCAGTTGACGTCCAGCCCGCAACCGCAGTCTGTTTCAGTGGAGCCATCGACGCTCACTCCCCAAGACAGAGCGAGCCTCGATTTCATGCGCGACACCACCATCAACATTGGCCTGGACGGGTATTACGAATACAACTTCAATGCTCCCATCGGGCGCGTCAATCTGCTGCGCGCCTATGACGTGCTTAGCAATAATTTCAATTTGAGCCAGGCGAGTGTGATCTTTGACCACCCGCCGGATGTTGCTGCTGGACGACGCTTTGGCGGCCGTCTAGACCTTCAATTTGGCCAGGCAACAGATACGCTGCAGGGAAATCCTTCGAACGAACCTCGGCCGGACATCTACCGGAACATTTTCCAGGCTTACGGCACCTATATCGTTCCCGTCGGCCGCGGCTTGAATGTAGATTTCGGCAAGTGGGCAAGTTCGCTTGGCATCGAAGGCAACTACACCAAGGACCAGATGAACTATTCGCGATCCTATTGGTTCAACTTCCTGCCCTTCTACCACATGGGCTTCCGTGTGAGTTACCCAGTCAACGGCAAACTTGCCCTGAACTACTGGCTGATTAATGGCACCAATCAAGTCGAAGCCACAAACGGCTTCAAAGATGAGTTGTTCGGCTTCACGGCGACACCACGCAAAACAGTCAGCTGGACGATGAACTACTACTTCGGGCAAGAGCATCCCGATCGGATCAGCGTGCCACCAACCAGTCCGATTCCCGTGCAGCCGGGCCTCAGTTTTGCGCCGATTATTCCCGCGCCCGACGGTCGACTGCACATCTTTGACAGCTATGTGAGTTGGCAAGCTACTCCCAAGCTCACGTTGGCGATCGAGGGCGACTATGTTATCGAACGGCTGTGGAGGAACTCTGCGCCGGGAGAATCGTCAGCGCCGTCGCATACCGATGGAGGCGCAGCCTACTTGAAGTATCAGCTCACTTCCAAATTCGCATTCGCTGCACGCGCAGAGTATCTCTCCGATCGCGGCGGTCTTTTCAGCGGCCTGAATCAGGCATTGAAGGAAACGACGGCAACATTTGACTACAACGTTGCCGATGGTTTCTTGATGCGGTATGAGTGGCGCCGTGACTTTTCGAATCAGCCGTCGTTCCTGACCAGTGTGCAAGGTGTGCTGAGCAAACAACAGAACACGGCGACGCTCGGTCTGGTCTGGTGGTGGGGCCGCAAGGAGGGTACGTGGTGAGCCTGGCCGCGAAAAAAACATACCTGGGAGATCGCTTATGAAAGACATCATCTTCATCGCAGTGACGCTGGCGTTTTTCGCACTTGCCATCGGCTACGTACGATTCTGTGATCGGATTCGCTGAGGTGAACTGTAAATGACGCTTGAATCGATCCTCATGCTGGCCGTCAGTGTTTTGCTGATGGTCTATCTGCTGTATGCGCTATTGATGCCGGAGAAGTTCTGATGACGGTAAATGGTTGGATTCAGATACTCGTGTTCCTGATGCTGATCTTCGCGGTCACTAAACCGTTTGGCATATTCATGGCTCGGGTGTTCAACCGCGAACGCACGTTTCTTGATCCGGTAGCACGGCCTGTTGAGCGGTTGCTGTACCGCCTGATTGGGGTCGACGAGAACCACGAGATGCGCTGGACGGAATATGCCGTGGCGATGCTGATGTTCAGCGGCGTCTCCATGCTGTTGCTCTATTTAATCGAGCGGCTTCAGCGGTGGCTGCCGTGGAACCCGCAGAAATTCGGGGCCGTTGCTCAGGATCTGGCCTTCAATACCGCTGCGTCGTTCACGACTAACACCAACTGGCAGAACTACGCGGGGGAGGCCACGATGAGCTACCTCACCCAGATGGCCGGACTCGCATATCACAACTTCGCATCGGCAGCGGTTGGTATTGCGCTGGCCATCGTTTTCGTCCGCGGGATTGCGCGGAGGGAAAAGGAAACCATCGGCAACTTCTGGGTGGACATGACGCGCGCGACACTGTGGCTGCTGGTGCCGATGTGCATCGTCTACGCACTGGCTCTGGTGTCCCAAGGAGTCGTGCAAAACCTGAAACCGTATGACACCGTGAAGCTGGTTGAGCCCCAGCAGGTGCAGAAGACCGGAGCGGATGGAAAGCCAATGGTCGGCCAGGACGGCAAGCCAGTAATGGATACCGTGACCGATCAGATTATCGCGCAAGGCCCGGTCGCGTCCCAGGAAGCCATCAAGATGCTGGGCACGAATGGCGGTGGATTCTTTAACGCGAACAGTTCCCATCCCTTCGAAAATCCCACGCCGCTCAGCAATTATCTGCAGATGCTTTCGATTTTTGCCATCCCCGCAGGATTGACCTACACGCTCGGGCGCATGACCGGATCGCAACGCCATGGATGGGCGGTGTGGGCGGCCATGGCATTCTTGTTCCTGGCAGGAGTCACGACCGCTTATTGGGCGGAGGCGCGGGGCAATCCGCTGCTGCAGGGAGCGGATCAGCGCGTGAGCACCTCGCAGCCCGGCGGCAACATGGAAGGCAAAGAAGTTCGCTTTGGGATCGCTGACTCTGCGCTTTTTGCGACCGTCACTACTGACGCGAGTTGCGGAGCGATCAACAGTTGGCACGATTCCTTTACGCCGCTCGGCGGAATGGTTCCTTTAGCCAACATCATGCTCAGCGAAACCGTGTTCGGAGGCGTGGGCGCGGGGCTTTACGGCATTCTGATCTACGTTGTACTGGCCGTGTTCATCGCCGGACTCATGGTCGGCCGCACGCCGGAGTATCTGGGCAAGAAGATCGAAGCCTATGACGTGAAGATGGCGATGCTGGTCACACTAGTTTTTCCGGCGGTGATTCTGGCGCTCGCTGCCATTTCGTCCGTACAGGGGTTTGGCACATCCAGCATCAGCAATCCTGGCCCTCACGGCTTGACCCAGATCTTGTACGCCTTCACATCCATGGCCGGCAATAACGGCTCGGCCTTCGGAGGGCTGAACGGCAACACCATCTGGTACAACACTTCCGGCGCAATGACCATGTTGATCGGCCGGTTCTTCATGATCATTCCCATGTTGGCTATTGCCGGCAATCTGGCCAAGAAGAAATACGTCCCGCCTTCCCTGGGGACGTTTCCAGTGACCACGCCGCTGTTCAGCGTGTTGCTGGTAGGCGTGATTCTGATCGTCGGCGCACTGACCTTTTTCCCCGCGTTAAGCTTGGGGCCGATACTTGAGCACCTGTTGATGTCCGTCGGCAAGACCTTTTGAGGAGCTATGGCAGAACGAAAATCGAAATCGATCTGGGACATGAAAATCGTGCGCCGCGCGCTTTTGGATTCTCTGGTGAAGCTGGATCCGCGGAACATGATGAAGAATCCGGTGATGTTCGTTGTCGAAGTTGGCAGCGTGGCCACGACCATTTTATTGATTCTCGACGTGCTGAGGCATCAGGGAGCCTTCGGCTTTAATCTTCAGATTACGCTCTGGTTATGGTTTACGGTTTTGTTCGCGAATTTTGCCGAGGCTATGGCGGAAGGCCGAGGAAAGGCGCAAGCCGATTCTCTGCGCAAAGCTCGGGCCGAAACGATTGCCAATCGTCTCTTGCCCGATGGGACGACGGAACAGATTGCAAGTTCCAAACTTCGCTCGGGCGACGTTGTGAGAGTTGTCGCTAATGAGTTCATTCCCAGTGACGGAGAAATTCTTGAGGGTGTGGCTTCCGTCGATGAATCCGCTATCACAGGAGAGTCCGCGCCGGTAATCCGTGAAGCTGGTGGCGATCGGTCGGCCGTGACCGGCGGCACGCGAGTGCTCTCGGACTGGCTGAAAATCAAGATTACATCCAACCCAGGCGAGACATTTTTGGATCGCATGATCGCGTTGGTAGAAGGAGCCGAGCGCCAGAAAACGCCGAACGAAATCGCGCTGAACATTCTGCTGGCAGGACTGACGATTATCTTTCTGCTCGCCGTCGTGACCCTGCAGCCGTTCGCGATTTACTCCGGCTCACCGCAGACCGTTTTTGTGCTCGTATCGTTGCTGGTTTGTCTGATTCCGACAACGATTGGCGGACTTCTCTCCGCAATCGGAATTGCCGGCATGGACCGCTTGGTGCAACACAACGTGTTGGCCATGTCGGGGCGCGCGGTAGAGGCTGCCGGTGACGTTAATACCCTTCTGCTCGATAAAACCGGAACCATTACGCTGGGAAACCGGCAAGCCTCGGAATTCGTTCCTGCGCCGGGGATTACCGAGGCACAGATGGCGGACGCCGCCCAACTTTCTTCGTTGGCGGACGAAACTCCGGAGGGCCGTTCTATAGTTGTGCTGGCCAAGGAACGCTATGCCCTTCGGGGCAGGGAACTGGCATCGCAGGAAGCCGCGTTCATTCCGTTTACCGCGCAAACTCGCATGTCCGGCGTGGATATGGATGGCCGCGAGATTCGCAAGGGCGCGGTAGACGCCATCACAAAATATCTCACGCAGCACGGCACGATGCTACCCAAAGAGATTCAAGCTGCCGTGGAGACCATCGCACGCTCCGGCGGAACGCCGCTGGTGGTGGCGGAAAATCGTCGTGCCCTCGGCGTGATACACCTCAAAGACATCGTCAAGGGTGGAATGCGCGAGCGCTTCGATCAGCTTCGCGCCATGGGAATCAAAACCGTGATGATCACCGGAGACAATCCACTGACCGCCGCCGCAATCGCACGAGAAGCCGGCGTGGACGACTTCCTCGCGGAGGCCACTCCCAAGGACAAAATGGACCTGATCCGCGGTGAGCAGAAGCAGGGCAAACTGGTGGCGATGACCGGTGACGGCACGAACGACGCGCCCGCACTGGCGCAGGCCGACGTTGGCGTAGCAATGAACACAGGCACGCAGGCGGCAAAAGAAGCGGGCAACATGGTCGATCTCGATTCCAATCCGACCAAGCTCATCGAGATCGTGGAAATCGGCAAGCAACTGTTGATGACTCGTGGCGCCTTGACCACATTTTCCATCGCCAATGATGTTGCCAAGTACTTCGCGATTATTCCCGCGATGTTTGCGGCGACCTTCCCGGTGCTGAATACGCTGAACATCATGCAGCTCAAGACTCCGCAGTCGGCAATTTTGTCAGCGGTCATTTTCAATGCATTGATCATTGTCGCTTTAATCCCACTAGCCTTGCGCGGTGTGAAGTACCGGCCTATGGGAGCCGCCGTCCTCCTGCGTCGCAATCTCTGGATCTACGGTGTCGGTGGCATCATTGTGCCGTTTGTCGGGATCAAGCTGATCGATATGCTCATTACCCGCGTAGGGATGGCCTGAGAGGACTGTCATGAAAAAGAATTTGATAACTTCGGTTCTGATGACGATTGCAACCACGGTTCTGCTGGGAATCATTTATCCGCTGGTGGTCACCGGACTGGCGCAATTGTTTTTCAAAGACAAAGCCAACGGCCAGTTGATTGTGCAAAATGGCAATGTCGTGGGTTCGCGCATCATCGGCCAGGCCTTCGTCGGTCCCGGCTATTTCCACTCCCGGCCCTCTGCGGCAGGCAATGGATACGACGCCGCGAATTCCAACGGCTCCCAACTAGGCCCCACCAATCAGCACCTGATTGATCGGGTGAAGACCGACCTGGCCAGCAACCAGGCGGATAATCCGGGCCAGCCTGTGCCGGTTGATTTAATGACCACGTCGGCTTCCGGACTCGACCCCGATATTTCTCCCGCAGCAGCCGAGTTTCAAGTTCCGCGAGTGGCAAAGCAACGCGGAATGTCTGAAGATCAACTCAAGCAGCTAGTTCACAAGCACACTCAGCCACGCCAACTAGGGGTGCTCGGAGAGCCACGAGTCAACGTGCTTGAACTGAATCTCGATCTGGACGGCAAGTTCTCACGCAAGTAGCGCACGAATCGCTACCCGGACGCCTCGTCCGGGTTGAGCTTGAAAAGCAATGGAGGACGGGCGTCTCGCCCGTCCAGCCGGACGAGGACGACCGGCCTCCATTAGAAAGTTTTGCTAAACTTCCAATCGTGGCTCGCATCGATCATCTGGAATGCACGAAGTGTGGCGCATCGATTGACGCTGCACGCCCTCAGACGGTTTGCCCAAAAGACGGCGGAGTGCTCTACGTCCGCTACAAACTCTCAGCGCTGAAATCAAAATTCACCACGGCTTCGCTCGCCGGACGCACGTCCACCATGTGGCGCTACGCGGAGGTTCTGCCGGAGGCCGAGCCAGTCTCGCTGGGCGAGGGTTTCACGCCCATGCTGACGTCGCGCGAGTTTCCCAATGTTTATATAAAGGATGAGGGGTTAAACCCAACCGGCTCGTTCAAGGCGCGCGGTATGTCGGCAGCGGTCACGATGGCGAAGACGTACGGCCTGAAAAAGCTGGCTGCTCCCTCTGCGGGAAACGCGGGCAGCGCGCTGGCGGCATATGCCGCTGCAGCCGGTCTTCAGGCATATATTTTCATGCCCAAAGACGTACCGCTCGCGAATCGAGTTGAGTCCGAGAGCTACGGCGCAAACGTCACCTTGGTCGACGGCCTGATCAGCGATTGTGCTCGCATCGTTGCCGAGAGAAAAGAAAAAGAAGGCTGGTTCGATGTATCCACGCTCAAAGAACCTTACCGCGTCGAGGGTAAGAAAACCATGGGATACGAAGTGGCGGAACAATTAGGATGGCGCATGCCGCAAGGCATCATCTATCCCACGGGTGGTGGAGTAGGATTGATCGGGATGTGGAAGGCGTTTGAAGAGATGCAAGACCTGGGCTGGATCGGCGCCGAGCGTCCGCAGATGATTGCGGTTCAAGCCGCAGGCTGCGCTCCGATCGCGAAAGCGTGGAATGACACTACGCCCACCGCGGAATTTTGGCCGAACGCCGCCACCTTAGCCGCGGGTCTTCGCGTGCCCAGGGCATACGGAGATTATCTGATTCTCGACATACTGAAGAAGAGCGGCGGCGTGGCGTTAGCCGTGACTGATGACGAAATCATGGACGCGTTGCGGCAATGGGCTCGGGTGGAAGGCGTCTTCGCCGCGCCGGAAGGAGCAGCGGCGTTGGCCGCGTATCGAAAATTACGCGCCAGCACTTTCTTCGGCCCGGACGACACGGTGGTGCTGTTCAACACAGGCTCCGGTCTGAAGTATCTCGATGTGATCGAGGGTCAGAAGAAGTCAGAACAACAGCTGGCTCCCGCCTCGCGACAAATCGGCGGAATTATCGGACCATATTAGTAGCCGCCGTCCCGCCGGCTGTCGGTGGAGGCGTCCGCCTCTACCGAGGGGCCTTTGGGACAGCCGGCAAAATCCCAGCGCTACAAAGAAAAAGACTGTGACTGAACGTCTCTACTATCACGATTCTTTTCTTTACGAATTCGACGCGGAAGTGTTGGAGCTGGTTTCTGCTCCGAACTCCGATTTTCGTCCCGCCGTCATCTTGAATCGGACTGCCTTCTATCCCACCAGCGGCGGGCAGGTTTTCGACACCGGTTGGGTTCTTCCCGCCGCGACGGCAGACGTGAGCAACCGATTGCGCGTAGCCGAGGTGATGGAACGAGACGATCGACAGATTCTCCACATTCTCGAAAATGCAGGATCGATTCAAAGAGGCAGCCGCATTCACGGTCTGATTGACGTTGACCGCCGGCGCGATCACATGCAACAACATTCTGGTCAACATGTCCTCTCGGCAGCGTTCGTGCGGCTGTTCAACCTACCCACGGTTTCTTTTCATATGGGCGCGGAGTCATGTTCCATTGACTTGGATACCAAGAACCTGACCACCGCCCAAATCGAGGCCGCCGAGGCGTTGGCGAATGATGTCGTCATGCAGGACCGCGCGGTCAGCATCCGGTTTGTGACGCAGGAAGAGGCACGCGGTTTGGGATTACGAAAAATTCCGCCGGTGGAACTAGATAAGCTCAGGCTCATCGACGTGAATGACTTCGATCTGACCGCATGCGGCGGCACACACGTTTCCGCGACCGGAGAGATCGGTTGCATCCTGCTTCGAAAAACTGAAAAGACGCGGCAGGGATGGCGAGTCGAGTTCGTTTGCGGCAAACGCGCCGTCGCTATGGCTCGGCGAGATTACGCTGTTCTGGCGGAGTCTGGCGGCCTGCTTTCGAGCCATATCTGGGATATTCCGCAACAGGTGCGCAAATTGGAGGAGGAATCGCGGAGATCGCGCAAATCGGGTGAACTGTTGCTGGAAGAGATGGCCGACTTGTATGCCAGCCGATTGCTAGCGGAAACCCCGGACAGTGGAGGACTAAAAATCATCGTCCGCATTTTTCGCGATCGCGATCTGACATTCATCAAACTGCTGGCTCAGAGGTTGACTCGCCAGAATGCAGGCGTGGTTGCATTTCTCGGAATTACTTCTGATCAGCCTGCACTAGTATTCGCCCAATCCTCAGGCCAGCCGTTCGACATGGGAGGACTTATGAAAGAAATCCTCGCGCGCCTCGGCGGGCGTGGCGGTGGAAGCAAGGACATGGCGCAGGGTGGACCAGCGCAAGTTGAAAAACTCGAAGCCGCGCTCAGTGAACTGGCAGCGCAGATCCGCAGCTAAAGTCTGACCTACAACCTGGGAGAACGCACGCGCTGCCGTGATCTGCGCTTCATGCTACATTCTCCTCAGCGGATCTCTTTAACGGCGAACAATGGAACAGCGCCTCATCCTCGTCAACCTGCTGATCAAGCTCGGCGTGGCTGCTGCCGTAGCCAGCGTGCTGGTGCGTTCGGTTGAGTTCAAGTCCCTGCTGTTCCGCGAGAGCCGCGCCCTCAGGCAACGGATCTACTTGATCCTGTGGATCGGTGTCCCCATGGCTTTGGGGGTGTGGGTCCGCTTTATTCAAACCAGTTTCCTGGCTGGCGATTTGTCGTTTGAAACTACGGTCCTGCTGGGCGTTATTGGCGGCCGCTTCACCGGTATGGTAGGAGGCGCATTGCTAGGTCTTCCTGCATTGTTGCACGGGGAGTGGGCGACTTTGCCCTTCAATCTTCTGGTGGGCTTCGTCGCTGGACAACTTCGCACACTCACTGCCGACCGGGAAGACATATGGTCGTTCTCACCCTTTATCGATCTGAGCATTTATCGGATGATTCGCCGCAATCTACCGACTCCCCGCCTGTTCGACTGGCAGATCATGTTCTTCGTAACCATCGTGGCCCTGCGCTTCGTACAGACGGAGATCGCTCACTTTCTGCCGAATGCGACCTTCAGCCTGGAGAGTCCAAATCTGTGGGTTGAGGCGTTGATCTACGCCACCTCGGTCACGGTGATCGGTATCGAGCTTAAGATCTGGAACAGCGTTCGCATTCAGATCAAGCTTGAAGAACAAGAACGCCTATTGTTACAGGCTCGCATGGAAGCGTTGCAGAATCAGATTAACCCGCACTTCCTGTTCAACACTCTGAACTCCGTTTCGTCGCTAGTGCGCTTTGATCCCGACACGGCTCGCGAATTGATCATCAAGCTGGCCACGATTCTCCGGCGGTTACTGGGCAGTGGCGACGCATTCGTGCCGCTGCGCGAAGAGCTGGAGTTCATCGATAACTACCTCGACATCGAAGTAGTCCGGTTCGGACGCGACAAACTGCAGGTGCTGAAGGAACTGGAGCCCACATCGCTCGACGTGATGGTGCCCAGCATGCTGTTGCAGCCGCTGGTTGAAAACTCGATCAAGCACGGTCTTGCTTCCAAGATTGAAGGCGGCAGCATCTTCCTGCGCAGCCGGTTGACGGACTCGCAATTGATCATTGAAGTGGAAGACGATGGCGTGGGCATGGGAGCCGCGAACCTTTTGGAGAAACCGACGGGGCTGGGCGGAACCGGGATTGGCATGGCCAACGTCGCGGAGCGGTTGAAAGTGTTGTATGGCGACACGGCCCGCATGACCATCGACAGCCACGAAGGGAAGGGAACGCTGATTCGTTTACGCCTGCCCATCCTGGAGAGTGAAGGCTCGATTCCCCCGGCCCTTTACGAAGAACGTTCCAGCACGCGCCGGTAAAATTCCTCATATTGCGGGATGATCCTGGAAGCACAAAATCTGGATTTTGCTACGCCGCGGCAGGCTTTAGCCATTTCCTGCAAACGGCTCTCATCGCTCAACAGCTCGACTGCGTAGCGCGCCATGGTTTCAACATCACCGACGTCGGCCAGATAACCGCTCTTTCCATGTTCGATCACTTCAGGCACGCCGCCCACGCGGGTTGCGATGGGGACGACCTCGCAAGCCATTGCCTCCAGTGCGGCCAATCCAAACGACTCCAGTTCACTTGGCATCAGGATCAGGTCGGCGAGGGCCAGCTTTTCGTGTACATCGTCTTGCTTGCCCAAAAACAGAACGTCGTTATGAATCCCCTTCTGTACCGCCAGCCATTCTGCGCGCGAGCGATCCGGTCCGTCTCCAATCAGCAATAGCCGGGAAGGGATCTTCTTGCGGACGCGATCGAAAATTTCAATGGTATCGGTGATACGCTTTACAGGCCGAAAGTTGGATAGATGTACCAGGATGCGTTCACCGTTTGGGGCATACTCGATCCGGCGTTGCGGCGCGTCGGCGTCACGAATGTAGACGTCGCAATTCACGAAGTTGTAGATGACTTCAATATGGTTCTTGACATCGAACTCCCGTAGAGTGCGCTCCCGCAAATACTGCGAGATGGCAGTCACTCCGTCGCTCTGTTCGATGGAGAAACGGGTAATGGGTAAGTAAGAGCGATCAAGCCCGACCAGAGTAATGTCGGTGCCATGCAGCGTAGTTACAAAAGGCAGTTTCTGTCCCCTGGGTTTGGCCGCGAGCATCTGCCGGGCTAACAGAGCGCTCACGGAATGCGGGATCGCATAGTGCACGTGTAGAAGGTCCAGAGCATAGAGCTCTGAGACTTCCGCCATCCGCGTAGCCAATGCCAAATCGTAGGGAGGATATTCAAACAGGGGGTATCGCGAAACGTCGACTTCGTGATAGTGGATGTTGGGATGCAGTTCGGTCAGGCGTATCGGCTGGGCATAAGAGATGAAATGAATCTCGTGTCCGCGCTCGGCCAGTTCGACGCCGAGTTCCGTGGCCACGACTCCGCTGCCACCGTAAGTCGGATAGCAGGTGATTCCGATCTTCATCGCCCGGTCCTTTCAAGTCACGGCGTGGTGGCGCGACTCTCTGATTCGATGGTGACCGGTGCGCCGGGATTCAGATTTTGGAGAGCTCTTGGAGCACAATCAGGCGGAAGACGTCGCAAGAAAGGGAATTAAGACTCCGAGTTGCTGGCGCTTTTTGCGGCGTCTTTGCGGGTAAGGCCGGCGTCCAGTTTATCGAGGTGCTTCTGCAGCCGGTCCTGGACTTGATTGTCCAGTTGAGTGAATTCAATGCCCATCCCGACTCCTCCATCGCTGGCCCTGACCACACCGCTGGTTTGAATCTTTTCAGAGTCCATCCAGAAGGTGATTTTGACTTTTGTGCCGAGCGGTAAAGGAAGCAGAGTCTCGACATAACAGCCGCGGCCCCCAATGTCAGTGGCGTTGGTCTGCATGTGAGTGCGCCGGGAATCCTCGAAACCAATCTCCAAGGGGAACAGAACCTTGTGCCGGACATATCGGCGTTTGTTTTTGGCCGGGGCGATTGCGGCCTTCTCCATCTTGGTCAAGCCTTGCCAAGGGCATTGCTGGTTTGGCAGAATCTGCACGCCAAGCTCAATCTTCCTGGCGGACCCGCCATCAATGACCCACACCACTTTGAAACGGGCTTTCTTTTCGTCGTGCTGTACTCCGACGACATCCCCAGCTTTTAACGGGTGATTGATTGCCGAGAGCATGGCGCCCTCGCTGCTGAGATTGGTAGCGTTGGCGTTTTGAAAGAACGGACGGCCGTCCGCATCCATGCCCCACACTCGCACCAGAATCACGGTTGCGACTCGGATTTCCGGCCTTTTGTCCATGTTTCTCAGCGCCTCGTGCCGTATTCTCAGCGGCTGGCATATCATACCTTGGCTCTTGAGCGCTTGCTGCAGCAATTTGGTGGCTCCTGCATATCCAAAGGTCGTGTACGTCCGTTCTCAGAGGGCGATCTCAGACGAGCTCGCGGTACGAAATGAGCTGGACCCCGCTTCGATCCAGGATCTCGCGCGCTTCAGGCGAAGTTAGAAGCCGAAGTTCGATTTCACGGGATTCGCGCAGCCGGGTGCGGACACTCCCCAGTTCGGCGTCGTTATATCCGGGGTGGCACACCAGTTCCCAAGTGCCTTCCGGAAGGCTCTCCACGATGCTTTTGAACAGGCGGTCCTCCATCGTGCCGGTCGTCACAATGCCTACGGTTCCGTCGGGAGCAAGCATACCGGCGTCGGAAACAGCCCTCCGGAATGTCCCGCCCAAGCGGCTGAGAACTATGACTTGACTGTATCGCTTCCACAAGCTCGGACGTTTTGCCACGATGGATATGTGAACAGGCCCGAAGGGATTGCGCACAGCCCGTACTCCGCAGGTCCGAGCCGCTCGCAGCAAAGGGTGGAGCACCACCGGAAATATGTGGGTGTGCTTATGCGTATCCAGATGAGAGACGGCAACCCCGGCCGCCTGCAGTTTACGAATTTGGGCCGTGACTTCGGCTTCGATCTCCTCGGCATCGACGCCGCCCCAGACCGCCCGCATAGCGAAGCCGCTCAAACCTTCGTAGAATCGCCCGTCCTGTGCCCTCTTGCTAGCGAGACTTGAAGATCGTCGTCCAAGCACGGGGACCCCATCGACGAGCACAACGTGGCAGCCAACACTAAGTCGTGACGTAGATTTCGCTCTTTGGATCGCATCCTCGAACGCCTGACCATTGGCCATAAGGGTGGCGGATGTCACGATCCCTTGAGTGTGCGCCTCGGCGATGGCGTGGTTCACACCCCGAGTAAGCCCGAAATCATCCGCGTTGACGATTAACCGCCGCACGCGCCAGTCTAGCAGTAGAAAGCACTCAGCACTTAGCCACGGAGTCTTAGGGGCCAGACGGATCCCCCGGAGCCGAATGCTAAGTGCTAGGTGCTGCCCTTACATTGACCGCTCTTTCCGCGCAACGTATACTGAAAAAGTTCTTCGTGTGGATGCCCCTCATCTCCGCGAGGCCCTCACGTGACGGTGGCATCATGATTTGGCGTCATGATGGAATCCCGGGGGGCGAGGGGCGGTTAGCTCAGTTGGTTAGAGCGCCTGCCTTACAAGCAGGAGGTCGCAGGTTCGAGTCCTGCACTGCCCACCAGTTCGGAAAATTTCGGTCGTCAAAACCGGGAACGTAGTTGAGTTGGTTAGAAGCTGCCTCCACACGGCTTCCAGTAACTATCCGCCTTATTTATCAATGACTTCCAATAAGACGCGAATTCCCGCGTGCGCGGAGACCGGGTCGCAGACCATCTGCAGCTTCCGCCCAACTGCTCGAGCCGGCATTCGACCGGGCCTGGATCTCTCGCTCCGGGCTTGGCCTTGCGAAGACGCCTCCGGGCTCATGCACGTTTGAACATCGCTGAGACTTTATTCTAACTTGCGCGTGGATTGCCTCTCGTTGTCGGTCAACCTAAAACAATCTCGATAAAAAGAATCCTCATATAAGGACAATCATCTCATCTCTTGTCTGTCCCAACCGGGGCAGCAAGCCCGCGATGGAGGGAATTTCCATGTTTCGAAAACTGATGGCCACGGACGACGACGTTGCCATAGCCATTCTTCGATTGGTGCTGGGGGTGGTGTTTTTCGCGCACGGCGCCCAGAAGCTGCTCGGATGGTTCGGTGGATATGGTTTTAGCGGCACGTTGGGCTTCTTCACCGGCATGATGCACATTCCTGCCCCATTCGCGGTTCTGGCGATTGCGGCGGAATTCTTCGGCGGATTAGGTCTTATCTTCGGACTGTTCATTCGCGTTGCGGCCTTTGGAATCTTCTGCAACATGGCCGTTGCTGTTGCGATGATCCATCATCACTTCGGCCTGTTTATGAACTGGGCAGGGACGCAGAAGGGAGAGGGTTTTGAGTTCCATCTTCTGGCACTGGCGATTACGGTCTTTCTGATGACTCGTGGAGCAGGCGCGGCTTCCGTCGATCGCCTGTTATCTTCTCCTGCGAAGAACAGCATCAGAGGCCAAGTACGGCCGCAAGCTGCCTGATTAACCGCAACGATGACGAAGAGTAATGCCATTACCGCCCCTCGGCTCTGGCTGGTGATTGCCAAAAGTTATCGTGCGCTGAGCCTGCTAGCTGAGCAGAGCATCGCCAACACGGGACTGTGCCTCACGGATTTTGTCGCGCTCGAAGCTCTCCTACATAAGGGATCGCTCACGATTTCGGAGATCCAAGACAAGGTCCGCCTGGCCAGTGGATCGATGACTGCGGCAGTTGACCGCCTCGAGAAACTTGGCTTAGTTGTTCGCAAGTCGAGCCCCAGTGATCGACGGGCACGGGTCATTGAACTTACGGCACAAGGCAAGCGGCTGGCGGCATCGTGCTTCGAGCGGCACGCAAAGGACCTTGAGGCCCTCATGTCTGCCCTGTCCCTGGAAGAGAAAGAACAACTGTACGAACCGCTTAAGAAGCTCGGGCTCCTGGCAGCGGAGAAACTTAGCCACCGGGAAGCCAAGTCAACAGCGGTAGAAAACAAGTTAGGAAACGATCATAGAGTTCGAGGCGCCACTAAAAAACTGAGGAACGCACCGGAAGGGAGAAAGAGAAGATGCTGAAAGTTGGAATCATCGTCGGTAGTACGCGACCGGGACGGAAAGCCGCGGCCGTCGCAAAATGGGCGCACGATATTCTGAAAAGCCGCAAGGATGCGGAGTTTGAGGTGGTCGATATTGAGGATTACAAGCTGCCGCTCCTCGATGAGCCTGTGCCGCCCATGATGCATCAGTACAGCAAACCTCACACGAAGGCTTGGAGTGAGAAAATTGCCTCGCTCGACGCCTACATTTTTGTCACCCCGGAATACAACCATGCCACCTCGGCGGCGCTAAAGAACGCGATCGATTTTCTGTACCACGAATGGAACAACAAAGCGGCAGGATTTATCGGATATGGCGGCGCTGGCGGTGTTCGCGCTGTAGAGAACTTGAGGCTGGTGATGGGCGAACTCAAAGTCGCGGACGTACGAGCCCAGGTGTCGCTTTCAATGTTTACCGATTTCGAGAACTTCACGACGTTTAAGCCGCACGAACAGCACGACAAAGCTGTGCTTTTAATGGCGGACGAAGTGATTGCTTGGAGTGGAGCATTGAAGGCGTTGAGGGGATCTAACTAAGGAGACATTCCGCACAGTCTGCGCTACAGGACTGACCCAACGTGCGCGGTCACGAATGTGAGGAATCACAAAATGCAGATCGGTGTCGACAGCTTTGGAGCAGTCATCGCTGAACCGGCTACCGGGGTTACTCTCAGCCCTGTCCAGCGCATTCAGAATCTACTTGAGGAGATTGGGCTCGCCGATCAGGTTGGTCTGGATGTTTTCGGCGTCGGCGAACACCACCGTAGTGAGTTCGTTGACTCCGCCCCAGTCGTCATTCTTGGTGCAGCGGCTTCGCGCACAAGAAACATTCGCCTCACAAGTGCCGTGACCGTTCTCAGCGCGGCGGACCCGGTCCGAATCTTTCAGGAATTCGCCACTCTGGACCTGATCTCCTATGGGCGTGCTGAGATCGTTGCGGGACGAGGCTCGTCCATAGAGGCTTTTCCGCTCTTTGGTTTCGACTTGGACGACTACGACTCGCTCTTCTCAGAGAAGCTGGATCTTCTGCTCAAGATTCGCGAGAACACACATATTCGCTGGACCGGTAAGCACCGAGCACCTCTTACGGGACAGGCGGTCTATCCGCGTCCGCTCCAAAATCCGCTGCCCATTTGGGTCGGTGTCGGGGGAACTCCCGAATCATTCGTTCGTGCCGGCACGCTCGGACTTCCACTGATGGTCGCCATCATTGGCGGCGAGCCCAAGCGATTTCGACCTCTGGTCGACCTTTACCGCGAAGCTGGGCGCCGCGCCGGGCACTCTGCGGAGAAACTTATCGTGGGTCTTCACGCTATCGGCTTCCTGGGAGACACAACCCACCAGGCTGCAGAGGATTTCTATCCCGGATATACCCACACGTTCACCAAGATCGGTAAAGAACGCGGCTGGCCCCCAGCTACCCGCGCACAATTTGACGCTCTGCGAGGACCCACGGGTGCTCTGCTGATCGGCGATGCTGAAACCGTCGCACAGAAGATACTGTATGTGAATGAAGTCCTCGGTGGCCTTGCCCGTATTACTTTCCAGATGGGTGTGTCTGCGCTCCCGCACGAGAAGATGCTGCGTGCCATCGAGATCCTAGGAACGCGCGTCGCGCCTATCGTTGGCAAAGAACTGTCGCCGCTCGTCCCGCGCGAAAAGTAACTTCGAGAAGATCGCTTACTTTGCCTACCAAAACCGGCAGCTACCCGCCAAAACAATCGCGCATGGCCACCCCAAAACAGTTCAACACCTGACCCGTCCAATACAACCGTGTACTATTTGCCGGCCGCCACCCAGGCACCTCTTCTAGCGTTCGCACGCTCTTGGAGGCATCGCAAAAAATAAGCAACCACCCGTTGTCGTCCTGTAAGCGCCTTGGCGATGTCAAATTCCATCACTAGCTTTTGTGGACGACCTCGAACGAATACCCGTCGGGGTCAAGTATATCGGCGGCGTAGTATCCCGGGTAGTATTCCACTCGTTCCCGCGGTGAAATATTGTCCCTGGCACCAGCGGATATTGCCGCCCTGTAGAATTCATCGACCTTGCCATTGTTTTCGGCCATGAACCCCCAGTGAATGGACGCTGGATTAGGCATTCCTTGCTTGATCCAAAAGAACGCCCTCTTGCCATCACCAAATTCCCACAGATCAGGATGAGCGCCTTCGCACTTGTAGGGTAGGAAGAACTTGATGTTAAGAGGCTTCAAGGCCGCCTCATAGAACGCCAACGAACGTTCGACATTGCTGACAGTCAGAATAATGTGGTCGAGCATTGTTCTCACCTTCAGATCACAAGGGCTTCAACGGCCTTTTCACTATTAGGTAGCCAGTTCAATACAACCGTGGTCCTGTTGTTGCCAGCCGCCACCCATGGCTTGGTAGATTTGGTCCAGAGCAATGAATTCGTTCGCCTGGGCCTGCGCCAGTCCTAGTTCCGCGAAAAGGAATTCGTCCCGTTGGTCAGCACTTCCAGGTAGTTGCTCCGGGCCTTGAAACGCACCTCCGAGAGCCGTGCCGCATCCTGGGCTGATTGGAGCAGAGGTTGCTGCTGAATTCTGAACTCTCGATGCCTCCGGTAAGCGATCAACCCATTCGAGACGTCCCGAAACGCGCGTTGAATCGCTTGTTTGTAGGTCAAACCCATCTGCTCGCGCTGTGCCTTCGGGTGCCACCCAACCGCCGCCAACAGCAGTACCGCAGCAAGCCCAAGCCATCCGTATCGAGATTTGAAGTAGTCCTCATCGTCATGTTCATGACCATCCTTGATCTGAAAGGGCTCTTGATTTACGCCGAAGTCGCCAAACGTTGACCAACTAGCAGCTCAAGCAGGGAACTGCGGGGCTCATCCGGTGCCGGTTTTTCAGAGCTGGCAGGCGGAAGTTGCTTGGAGTGCGATGCCATCGCGCTTGCAATTTGCTCGAAAGCGCGAGTGCGCGCGGCAACCACGTCCCACCGTGCGCATCCCAGTACAAGAGAACAATCTTGATCGGAGTAGCGCTCAAGAACCGTCATAACGTAGACAAAGCGCTCAAACGGCGCGAGTGCAAGAACTGCGGCAATCTCGATCTGTTCCACAGGCGCCGTTTTGCCATTCCTGCTCAGTGACGCAGAGCTCGAACGGCCATTTTCTTCCGTTGGCCTTGGGTTGATTGCCCTCACGGCGTCTACGATGATTGCCCGCCGAGCCCAAGAACGCGCCCACTCCCTGAAAACAGGGTTGCCATCCACCGCGTCCTCCAGGCCGGAGACAAAACACTGCTCAGCCTTCTCATGATCCGCGGTTAACAGAAAGGAGAGCAGGTAGAGGCTGTTCATGTCTTCGTCGAAAACCCGGCGAAAATCGTCGCTGCTTGCGTACGGCATGGATCTCGTGATTTGCTTTGGCTTCGGCATGTTCACCCCGTCTTCCACTTATTAGTCGTTTGAGCCCAGTGAAAATCGACAACGAAGACCATCTTTCTGATGTTTTCAGCGTCTCACTCTTTCTTTTCGAGAACCTGCGACGGTGTGCATTGGCATCTTCGGGCCAGTTCCTTCAGCACGTGTCGAGTAAGAATGCCGGCGCAGGAAAACTTTGCGCCTTGGTTCATGAGATCGAAAATCGCATCTTCTCCCTCGCGGCTGATGACGGTCAGGCTGCTTAAATCTATAATCACTTTGCGGCCATCTAAGTCACGGCTCGCATTTCTCCAACTGGTGCGAAGCTCATCGACCCAGGGTTCGCTCAGTTTTCCTTCCACCACCAGCTTGCGTTGAGTTCGGGTATCGACGATGGAAATCTTGAACATATTCAGTCTCAGGGCGGATTAGGTAAGCGCAACGCGCATGCCACAGGAGCACACCCGCAAGATGTTGAAACTATTGATGGGAGCAAAATCGTCGGAGCATTGTGTCAACAAATGTCAAAATCAGAATTGACACTTTTCAAGACGCGAGACAAACAACGTAGAGTTGTCGTCACGATGGCCGGAACGGTGGGAGCTCAACTCAGAGAATCTAAAGAGACGCAAGGATAAGACCTGTGCGTGGTCATGGCTGGCGCGGAGACTTTCCAGATCTTTCGACGCCACCGTCGAAACTCAGGACACTTTTCGCGGGTCAACGCCCAGTTTCTTCATGCGAGCGATTAGTGTCGTGCGCTTGAGGCCCATACGGGACGCGGCCCCGTCGGGGCCAGCGACTCGCCCGTTGGTGGTTTTCAAAATGCGGACAATTTCATCGCGTTCATTCGCTTCGCGAGTCCCAGCCACAGGAGTGGTCCTGCCGTTGTTGGTCAGTTCAGCGATCGGAGCGTGCAACGCTGCGCCGTGAGTAAGGATCACCGAGCGCTCAATGAAGTTCTCCAGCTCACGAATATTCCCCGGCCAATGCCAACTCGAGAGCTTCCTGAGGGCTGCGGCGGGAATCGATTCGATCTTCTTGTTCATGAGACGGCCGTACTTCTGGGTGAAGTAGCGGACCAGCAGAGGAATATCCTCCGGGCGCTCTCGCAAAGGTGGAATGCGGATCGGAAAGACGTTCAGACGATAGTACAAATCGCTGCGAAACTCGCGATTCTCCATCATTTTTTCGAGGTCGCGATTGGTGGCTGCTACCAGTCGAACGTCGACTTTCTTGGTTCGGTTGCTGCCCAGCCTTTCAAACTCACGTTCCTGCAAAGCTCGCAGCAATTTGGGCTGGATCTCGACGGGGATGTCCCCGACCTCGTCCAGGAACAGCGAGCCCTGGTCAGCCAGTTCAAGGCGGCCAACCTTCTGTAAAATCGCGCCAGTGAAGGCGCCTCGTTCATGTCCAAAAAGCTCGCTCTCGAGTAGCCCCGTCGGAATCGCAGCGCAGTTGAGCTTTACGAACGTCCGATTCTTTCGGCGGCTGCGTTCATGGATCGCCCGCGCAATCAATTCCTTTCCGGTGCCGGTCTCACCGAGAAGCAAAACCGTCGAGTCGCTGGGAGCCACGGTTTCCACCAGGTTCAAAACATGGCGGAGAGCCGAGCTCTGCCCCACAATTCCTTCGAAGTCCATCTCGCCGCGGATTTCTTCTTCCAAATACAGCTTTTCCTGCGCGAGTTTATCTTTGAGATCAGCGATTTCACCGTACGCCAACGCGTTCTCCACGCCGATCGCGACCTGCTGCGCGACTTGGGATAGAAAGGTCGTCGCCTCCCGATCAAAGGCATTCTCTTCCCGGCTCGCCAGGGCGAGCACGCCAAGCGAGCGATCCCTGCTGATGAGAGGCATGTCGCAGAACGAATTGATACCCTCTCCTGAGGCTTTTGCGTACATCTCAGGAGGCACCTCGGCAGGATTGAGTCGGTTCAAGACCCAGGGTTTGCCGCTTTTGTAAGTTTCACCCGGAATCGAATTCGCGATGGGAATCAATACCTCTTTTGTGAAAATTCCCCTGCTATCTGGGAAGTCTAGAGCGTGCACCCGCAAGTGCGCGCCGTCTGGCTCGGGCAGCATGATCGCAGCGGCGTCACAGCGCATGACACGGCGAACACTCGCGGAGATCGTTCGCAGCAATTCCTGAAAATTTAGGTTCGAGACGACCTGGTTGGTTAGATCAAGGATGAGCTTCAACCGATCCTGCGCCTGCCGCGACAAGTAGAAGTTCACGGCAGCATCGATCGCGAGGGCAATCTGGTCGGCCACCAGAGAGAGGAAGCGGACTTCCTCTTCTGGGTAGGCATGCGGGTGGGCGCTGCCAATGCTTAGCGCACCGAGTCGGCGCTCGCCTCTCGCGAGCGGAAGCACACAAGTAGAGGCGACACCTAAGTCATTCAGGAATTCCCCGTGCTTCGCAAACCGAACTTCCTCCCTCCAGTCCGTCGTGACGAGAGCTTGCTGCGATTCATGTACCCACGCAATGGGTGTATCCTCCAGAACAACATTCGCCTTGAGCACATCGTGCCTTCTGCCATTTGAGTAGAGCAGATGCCACCCGACTGTCTTGGTGTCGCTCTCAAACGCGACAAGCTCCAGGTAGTCAAAGGGAACAACCTCGAGCAGTGTCTTCGAAAGCACGTCAGCGGCGGCGTCGCAATCGCTGCACGTCCCAATCGCATTGGTCGCCCGCAGCAGCGCGTCATAGCGCACGGTGTAGGCCTCTGAGATGGTTGCCGCCAAAGTGTTCATAGACTGGTTCGCGTGTCAACTCGATTAGGAACACCCAGCCACGGCCAGCGCCCCCAAGAGCGCCGCGGATGCCGTGGATATGTTTGATCTGATGTAGAGAAGCGGCAGAAAGCTTCGACAAAATGTCGTTGCCTTCGCCACATGTCAAATCATGTGTCGGGGCGGTTGACAGACCGCATAGTCAACCTTCGGCTTCAGGTGCGTAACCTGCCCTCACCCAAGCATTTCAGAACAATTCCGCCATGGGCGCAACTTTGGCACCTCGGATGCCAGTATGAGATGCCCGGCTCGAATTGCGTGCTGTGACCATCAAGGTCGCGGCATCGTAGGCACAGATTCAAATGTGGAGGAGTCACATCGATGCGAAAAATTGCGATTATGCTTGCTAGCTTTGTCATGCTATTAGAGACGGAGGGATATGCGCATGGGGGAAAGCATTATTGAGTTGCTGAGCGGTTTCTGTTTGAGCGCCCTAACTTTACTGATCGCTTTTTGTATCATCGGCTCGATTGTTGCGGCTCTGCGAGCGGTCAACCCGGGAAGTGGTACTGTGAGCGCGAAGTGGTAAAGAAGACATTCGGTTTCGTGGCTGAAGCGACTTTTTATGATTAACTCCAACCGCGATATTCCTACAGAGCCAAATGTTCGGAGGAAATGCATGATGGCGGAAAGAGAGCGCAAGAACTGGAGAGAGTTGTGCAACGCCGCGCTGGGAGCAAAGGACCCCGATGAGTTGTTGAAGATCATTCAGGAGCTCAACCAGGCTCTAAAACGCGAAGAACAAGTCCGGCGTGACTTCAGGGAGGCAATGAGAGCGAACAAGGCTTCCGCCTAAATTCAGGGCCACACAATGACATCTCCGCAATAAAGTGGAAACCCAACCTCGCAGGCGTCCAGTGGTTCATAAGCGCCCCGTTCGATCCCATACTTCGACCGCTGACCGACGCGGTAGGATTAGAAACATCCAGGCCAAGAGGCAGCTATAGGGTCGCCTTCATCGCGTTCCCGAATCTTCGCAGTTTTACCCGCTACGGTTGGCTTGTCCTTGGGAAATTCGATCACTTTACCGCGCTGGTCGCGGGGTACCGACTTCACCTTTGTCGGAAAGAGATCTCGTGCGTAAAATTCGATCACTTTCGCCATAACATCGTCCCATCCACTGGCACATCAGAGTTGCTTGAAATCTGCTGCCTGATTTGATGCTGTGTGAGATCGTACGGTCTCACACAGCGTAAGCCCCACCGCGGTCTACGCGGTTGTTGTCATAGCTTTGTCCATCGGAATTGGGGCAGCAACGTCCTCTCCTGTTTAACGGGCCTACACTTGTGCGAAGCCGCCATCCACAAACAATTCCGTTCCGGTGACGTAGCTGCTGTCATCCGACGCGAGAAAGACCACCGCCCTCGCGATCTCATCGGGTGTCCCGAACCTGCCAAGTGGAACCACGGTGGAAATCATCTTCTTGCGCTGCTCGCCGGATTCTGAAGAAGCCAGCAGATCACTCAGTCCGGGCGTGTCGATGGAGCCTGGGCTTATGGCGTTCACACGAATGCGGCGATCCTTTAAGTCGGTTGTCCAAGTCCGGGCGAACGAACGCACGGCGGCTTTTGTGGCGCTATAAACGCTGTTCATTGACAACCCTTTACTGCCGACAATAGACGCATTCAGGATGATCGAGGCGCCGTCGGGAAGCAGCGGAAGCGCCTTCTGCACCGTGAAGAGGAGACCCTTCACGTTGATGTTGAAGATCGAGTCATAGAGCTCCTCGGTTATTTTGCCGAACGGGGCGTACTTCGCTACGCCGGCATTGGCGAACACGATATCGAGCTTGCCTTTTTCGTTTCTAATTTGCGTGAAAAGATGATCAAGGTCGGCCAGGTTCGATACGTCTCCCTGCACTCCGCTGACATTTCTTCCTATTTCCTTGACCGCCGCAGCCAGCTCCGGCTCCCGGCGCCCCGTGATGAAGACGTACGCGCCCTCGTTTACAAACTGCTTGGCCGTTGCAAGTCCAATACCGCTGGTGCCGCCGGTAATAAGCGCGATTTTACCGTCAAGCCTGTACATGGGTTTCTCCTCTACAAAAAGTCTCTACTGCCGTGTGACCAGCACCATGCGGAAGCGAGCCTTGCCTTGCATCATGCGAGCGTAAGCATCCGCTGCCTGTTCGAGAGGCACTGTCTCGATCATCGGTCGGATGCTTTCCAGGACGCTGAAGGCAGGCGTATCCTCCCCATCGATCGGCGTTCCCGTCAGGCTCCCGTGGATCGAGCGCCCTCCAAACACGAGTGGGAGCGCATTCAACCTAATCTCGTCCTGCGGTACACCGACCACGTCTCTGTGACAAGGAGCATCGCGGTAGCAGCCGCGAGGAAGAAGAGTGTTCTTTTTGCAATCTTCATATGTCCCACCTTTGACTGACCGTTTTGCACATATCTTGAACTCAGTGAACCCACCGGTTCGTTTCGCGATCAGAGGAGAGATTCTCTCCGGCAATCTTGGCGCTCTTGGCGACCATGCCACAGCACGGGCGCAATCCTCCTCGCGCACGAATCACAGGCGAAGATCAAATCCGCAACCAGGCTCGTGACTGGTCCTTCGCGGCAGACCTCGCACCGGGGAAGGGAAGTTGCATTCACCCGTCGCGATTTGTGCCGCGTCAGAGCCATTTTCAATTCTCTCGACCTTAACCTGCCTCTTAGCTCGATCAGATGATGGAAGAGACCCCGGTCGGTCGCAGTGAAAGCAAGATAAATTTGTTCGGCTAGTTCGAGCGAAGGGATTACGAATGATTGAGGGCTAGCCTGCTAGAGCTGTTCTATGAGCAGGGGTCAAAGAAGCAGGGACAAGTAAAAGGATTAGCGTCCCGTGGCCTTCTGACCGCGAAGTGCCATACACGTGGAGGACGCTTTCGCGACTAACCGGTTCTCCTCGTCGGTAATGGTGCACTCGACGTAGCCGATCGTGTGGCCCCGCCGCACCACCGTTCCTTCCGCTTTGAGTTGAGCCTGCCAGACCGGGCGAAAGAAATTGATTTTCAATTCCACGGTAGTAAAAGATTCATCTGGGGCGAGGGTACTTGCAAACGCTATGCCCATCGCGGCATCCGCAATGTCGCAAAGAACACCGCCGTGTAGCGTTCCCATGGGATTTGCGTGTTGTGGTCCGGCTGCCAAGACGACCGTCGCCCGTCCGTCAGCAATGTCTTTCGCTTCAAATCCAATCAGTCGCGCGATGGGAACCTCATTCGTCTTTGCGCGTTCCCTGAAGTCCCCTTGCGAAGGAATTTCTTGAGTACTCATGGCTTTGGCGGCTCCAGCCTTCGATTTCCGTGCACGAACTGCTGTTTCGAGGTATGCCTCCAGATGACGGACGGCAAGGTCCCGAGGCTCTTCCTTCTTCTGCAGACGGCTCACCATTATGCTGCCTTCAAGGGTACTTGCAATCAACGTGGCCAATTTCGCCGAATCGACAGCGGTACGCACCTCGCCTCGTCGCTGGCCCTCCTCGGCAATCGATTGCAGACGATCAAGCAACGAACTGAGAGCCTGGCGAGCTTTGGCTCGCAACTTAGGATTTCCATCGTCGGAATCGATGGCCGTGTTCAGCAGCGGGCAGCCTCCCGGCACCACCCCTGTACGTCGGTCGCGAAAGTTCCGCACGATTTGTTTGAGACGATCAACTGTATTCGAGATCTCCTCTGTTCCTTCGAAGCGCGCATCCATTGCAACTTTCCAGGCGTGGTCGAAAGCGTCTCCCGCAAGCTCTTCTTTGCTCTCAAAGTGCCGGTAAATCCCGCCTTTTTCGAGGCCAGTGGCCCGCATCAGATCGGAAAGTGCAGCGCCTTCATATCCTTTTTGATTGAAGATTGGCGCTGCCTTACGAATGATCTCTTGCCGAGTCTGTTCGCCCTTGCGCACGCTCTGCTCCTAAGCAATGTCAATTTCGTGATAATACGGTCGCTGACCGCACTATACAGAGGGTTGGATGAGACCGACCGGTCCCACGTCGCATTTGATATGCGGCCAGTGAGAGGAATTACCCATTTGATCTCTAGCTATGCAAAGTTTACGCATGGGATAAACTATCGGGCTCAGCCGTTTCGCATTGCACATCCCTTCGTTAGATTGCGCTGCCCGCTCGCAGTAGCGCTCTTGAAGCACTTTGTTAATGTGGCATCGATGCTTCCGAAGCATGGAGTTGGAAATGGAATTACGACATCTTCGCTACTGCGAGCGGGCAGCGCAATCTAACGAAGGGATGTGCAATGCGAAACGGCTGAGCCCGATAGTTTATCCCA
>Ga0206817_1069_pt1 | contig 34689 bp, 33 predicted proteins | sample Alteio_BWOrgCont_89_FD_152873 | JGI IMG/M metagenome (GOLD analysis project Ga0206817, IMG submission 152873) | Enriched cells from forest soil in Barre Woods Harvard Forest LTER site, Petersham, Massachusetts, United States -... | ecosystem: Environmental > Terrestrial > Soil > Temperate forest >...
CAGCCGGAGGAAGTTGAGATCGGACTGCACGGATTGGTCGTCACTCATGACGGACGCCGAGGGTTGCTCCTGCCCCAGGTGCCGGTCGAGCACCAATGGGATCGCGTCACCTTCATCGAGCAGACTTGCCGCAAGGCAGGTCTGCCACTCGACGCCTGGCAGAAAGGAGCTGCACTCGAGGCGTTTACCGCCGAAGTATTTGGCGATCGGGAAGCGCGATAGCACGCAGGCCCTTGTTCTCGCTGCAACTCGGATTCTCCTCCGATGCCGCGCCGGCTTGATTACAATCCTCACATCACTCGACGAGGGTTGATTTGCAGGATCCGCTAACGGCCACTCCAAATTCTCCGCACCAAAGTTCCACCGCCCGGCGCACCTCGCTGCTGGAACTAGCACGGCTTTTCCTTAAGCTGGGCTCGGTCGCCTTCGGTGGTCCTCCCGCGCACATTGCGATGATGGAAGACGAAGTCGTCTCCCGCCGTGGCTGGCTTACGCGCGGGCAGTTTCTCGACTTTCTGGGCGCGACCAATCTCATCCCTGGTCCGAACTCCACTGAGTTGGCAATCCATGTGGGCAGGGTGCGAGCTGGATGGTTGGGGCTGCTGGTGGCGGGCGCGAGTTTCATCCTGCCGTCGGCGGTCATGGTCACGGCGCTGGCTTGGACCTACGTGCGCTTTGGATCTCTGCCGCAAGTCGCGGGCGTGCTGTACGGGGTCAAGCCCGTCGTCATTGCTCTGATTGTGCAGGCCGTGTTCAAGCTGGCGAAGTCAGCGGTAAAGTCTGCATGGCTTGCGGCCGTGGGTGCGCTCGCGGTGCTGGCGACTGCACTTGGCATGGATCAACTGGTTGTGCTCGCAGCTGGTGGCTTGCTCACCGGTCTTATTTATTGGCTGCATTCTGGCAAGCGAGAGACGTCTTCCCTGGCCGCTTTTGTCGGGAGCGGAAGTGGTATCGCCGCAGCATCCAGTCTCGCGGCTCCGTTTGGTTTGTCCGCGCTCTTTCTTGTGTTCCTGAAAATTGGCGCGATTCTTTTTGGAGGCGGCTACGTGCTGGTGGCGCTGATCCGTTCCAACCTGGTCGCCCATTTGGGATGGATCAGCGAGCGGCAATTGCTGGATGCCATCGCCATGGGGCAGGTCACTCCGGGGCCGCTGTCGACAACCGCAACGTTTATCGGTTACCTCCTGGGAGGCTTGCCGGGTGCCGCGGTTGCGACCTTCGCGATTTTTCTTCCGGCATTCTTCTTCGTAGCCATCAGCGGGCCGCTGGTTCCACGGCTGCGCCAGTCGCCTCTTGCCGGGGCTGTGCTGGATGGCGTAAATGTTGCGGCACTGGCGCTGATTGCGGTTGCGACCTGGCAACTGTTCCGCTCGGCGGTGGTGGATTGGACAACGCTAGTCCTGGCTGCATTGAGCTTCCTACTGCTGATCCGCTATCGCGTCAATTCGGCGTGGCTGGTGCTCGGCGGAGCAGCGATTGGTGCTGGGTCGGCGCTGCTTCGTCGGTGAGGGCTTGATGAGATCTTGCCCCTGCGTCGGCCCAAATTGGAACCGAGTTTACTGTTTAGTACCGGCACCCCCTCCCCCCTGTTTGTGCGCAAAATATTGAAAACACGAGATTTATTTTACGACTATGTGCTAGATCTTTGAGTTTAAAGGAGTTACGCGCAAAATCTAGACAACATGGGAGTTACGGGCGGAGCGTCGAACGGCGCAGTTCCGTTTCGGGACTTGGGTCTTGGCCCGGGTCAGATTGTCAAAGAGCGGGCATTATCGAATAGATAATGGCGATAGAGATAGGTTATCTGGTTGTGCAAGCGCCGTCAATGAGAATATGCGGGCTCGGATGGAGAGTCTAAGGGCACTGCTTATTGGGTGTTGAGCAGGATGGCGCTGAACTGCCCAGCCTCCGCGGCTAAGAAGCAGATTCCTCGCTTCGCTCGGAATGACAACGGGAGGGTAATGATCGGAACACAGGGGAGGGTGACGCTCGGAATGACGAGCCCCGAATTGAGCCACGCTTGATTGCCCTCTACTTTTTCGCTTCCCACCTTCCCGCACAGAACGCGGAAAGATGGGGCACTCTTCGTTTGTATGTAATTTAGAGTTGCCGTTCGAAGTGGACCGGCCTCCGCCGGCAACCTTCAAACAGGGGCCCGATTTGTCCGCCCGTTGAAAGACCAGACTATATTTCGTTCTTCTTCTGCCGCCTGGCAGCGTGCCGCCGCATCGCCACCTCAATCGTGGTTTGCAGTTCACGTCCTTGAAAGGGTTTCAGCAGAAACGCATCGTGCTCACTGCCCCGAACCCGATCCACCGTCAACTGATCTGAATAGGCGGTGAGATAGACAATGGGCACATCCACCTGGCTGCGGATCTCCTTTGCCGCTTCCACGCCGTCTTTCTTCCCCTTCAAACGGATGTCCATCAGAACCAGGTCGGGACGCTCTCGGGTAGCGATTGCGATGCCCTCCTCGGCCGAGTCCACCATGGCGATTACGGAAAAACCAAGGTGTGAAAGGCGCTCGCCGAGTTCTTCGGCAATCAGAGTCTCATCCTCAACGATCAAGGCGCGGAGTTCGGGAGAAACAAGGTCAGAGTTCATGGCGATCCACGGTGAACTGCAAACGGGCTGAAGTTCCCCGATCGACTTTGACCAGCTCAAACGAACCGCGAATCTGCTGGGTCAAGGACCGGACCAGCCTCAAACCCAGCGCCTTTCCTGGATCAACAGCCAGGTCGGCGGGAATGCCAACTCCGTTGTCTTCGACGCACAGGCTGCATTTATGCTCTGGCCCGCTGCGCAAGGTCAGCTTGATCTCGCCGTCAGCGGCATGGGGGAGGCCGTGCTTAAACGCATTCGAAATCAGCTCGTTGAGGATCAGGCCGCACGGGACTGCCAAATCAGCCCCCATTATTAATGGTTCCATTTCGCTTTTCAAGAGCACCGGCGCATTCGGACCTGCATGCGAGGAAAGTATGTCCCTGGCGAGGGCTTGGGCATACTCAGCAAAGTCGATGCGGGCCAGATTCTCCGAACCATACAAGCTCTCGTGAACCAGGGCCATGGAATGGACGCGATTTTCCATGTCGCGAAAGATCTGGGCGGCATCCTTGTCTTTGGTGTGAGTGGATTGGAGGTAGAAGAGGCTGCAGATTACCGCCAAGTTGTTCTTTACCCGGTGATGAACTTCCCGCAGCAAGGCCGCCTTTCGCTCTTCGCTGGCCCGCAACCTGGCGGTGACCTGTTGAGATTCTTTGGCCTGTTGCACGAGGGCGAGGATTCGGGGGACGGTAAAGGGAAGCACGACCGCCGTGGTGACCGAAACCACGGCAGTGAAAAGCTTGACCGCCGCGGAAAGAATATACAGGGGGACCCAGATGGTGGCCACTTCCATGAAGTGGGTGCCGCCGCAAGCAATGATGAAAAGTCCAAACGCCAGGAACATCCAGTGGAAGGGGATGTCGCGTCGCGCCTTGTAAACCAGGTGCGCCAGCGTGATTGAAATGGCAAGATATGCCAGGCCGATCAGCGAGTCTGCAACTACATGGGTCCAAACCAGGCGGGGATTTCTCAGATAACAGTACAGGTGGGGCAGGAAGTCAGTCGCCAGCAAGCGTTCAGACAGCCGAGGCCAAATCACAAAGGGAGCGATTGCCAGGGCTGACAAGCCGCCGATGACATAGAGTTGGCGCTTATTGAAGGGTGAGGGTTCAAAGAAACCGGGATTTATGGCAGGCGATGACATAGGCCTCCATTCGGGGAGATTGCGGGCTGGCTCAGCCAGCCTCCACTCCGCCAACACAGAGGGTGCGCCTGTCCGGGGGTTTTTGCAATAGCAAGGCAGGGCTTTTCTCAGGTTCGTTCAGTTAGGGGAATCTTAGCGCCAAGCCAGCATGATTGGCGTTATTCCGAAAGAGGAGGACAGGTTTCGCTACGTTCCCACGCAGAACGCGAAAGGCTGGGCTACCGGCCATGCGCAGCCAAGAAGCAGATTCCTCGCTTCGCTCGGAATGACAAGCGGGAGGATAAAGATCGGAACACAGGGGAAGTGGCGATGGGATGACAAGCCCGAACCAGGCCGCGCATGATTGCGGCGCTGCTTTCTCGCTTTCCACCTTTCCGCAAAGAACGACGCGGAAAGATTGATTGGATAAGAGCGAAGGCTCGATCGGTCCGGTAGTCTTGGTTTGAGGACTAAGGCTTCTCGGAAAGGAAGGAGCCTTCGCATGATGATTATAGGATGTGATTTTCATCCCAGCTGGCAGCAAGTTTGTTGGTTGGACTCGGAGACGGGAGAAACCGGCGAGCGGAAACTGGTGCACGCCGAGGGCGACGCCGAGCGTTTTTACCGGCAGGTGCCAACGCCGGCGTTGGTCGGGATGGAAGCGACGGGCAACAGTCACTGGTTGGTGGATCTGCTGGCCGAGATCGGCCACGAGTTATGGGTGGGCGATGCGGCGCAGATTCGGGCCAGCTACGTGCGACAGCAGAAGACGGACAAGCGGGATGCGGCGCACATCATGAAACTGTTGGCGGAGGGGCGGTTTCCGCGTATCTGGATGCCGTCGAGTGAAGTGCGCGATCTGCGGCAGTTGCTGTTGCATCGCTACAAGCTGGTGATCATTCGCACGCGGGTGAAGAACGAACTGCAACACTTGTGCCTGAACCGGGGCGTGCAGCGCAAACGCAAGCTGTGGAGTCAGGCCGGACAGAAGCTGCTGCGCGAACTTCCACTGCAGCCCTGGGCCGCTCGTCGACGAGACGACTTGCTGCGGTTGATGGCCATGCTGGACCAGCAGATCGATCCCCTGGACGCGGCGGTAAAAGCAGAAGCCCTGAGAGACAAAATGGCGCTTCTTCTTCAAACCCAGCCTGGCGTAGGTCCGGTTACTTCGCTAGCCTACGTTTTGACCATGGGGGATGTCAGCCGTTTTCCCCGTGGGAAACAAGTGGCCAGCTATCTGGGACTGATTCCGCGCGAGCATTCTTCGGGCGGTCGGCAAAAGCTGGGTTCGATCACCAAGCAGGGTAATCGTATGCTGCGCATGTTGCTGGTGGAAGCGGCGCAGACCACGGTGCGTTTAGATCCCGGATTCCGCAAGCAGTATTTGCATCGCTGCCATCAAAAGCCGAAAGCGGTGGCCAAGGTGGTGGCGGCGAGCAAGTTGGCGGTACGACTCTACTGGATGCTGCGCACCCAGACCAGGTATCCAGAGATCGTTCGCATCGAGAGCAGCCCGCGGGTGCCCCTGGTCGGCGCGAGCTAGACCGTAAGAATTGATTGGGCGCTCTCGCATCCCGCGCGGGGCGGGATGTTCGCATAGAAGAATCATGGCTGAAGTTAAGGCCGAATCGATGGTTGGTGGAACGGCGTTCCATCGCGAGTGATTAGCGTGAGATTCCAGGGCCTTGGTCCTCAACCTTCTCTGGCGCAGCAGCGGTGCTCATCGCACCGCCCAGGGAAAGTGTGCCCTTGACAAAGCCTTCGCTCTTATCGAGGGGCACCCTTCGTTTGTGTGTGATTTAGAATTGCCGGTTGGAATGAAATTGACGACCGGCTTTTAGTTTGTGCGAGAGAGATCCCTTTGCGGACTTGCGTCCGCTCAGGATGACGTCTGGTTTTGGGGCGAGCCCGGTGTTTTACGGCTGGTCGAGTTCTACGCCGTCGCCCAGGTGAACGCTTTCCATGGCGAAGACGACCATGCCGGTGGCGGTGGTTGGCGTAGTCGAAATCACGACGACTTCGCCTACTGCGCGGCGCGGCAGGTCACGTACGTGGATCTCGGGGCCTCCGGTTCTGTTCAGGAAGTTGGGATCGATGACGGCCTGTTTCTTCTGGGTATCTTCGTTGGTGGAGGCTTTGAATGAGAGAGAGTCGACCGGATCATGCAGGTCGGCTTCGTAGGAGCGCACGGCGCGGAAGTAGTCTCCGGGCTTCACGCCCTGATTCGAGCCCACATTCAGATACACTTTGTCGCCGGGCCCAATCTCGGAATCGAAATCCTTTGCCATGGCGATACGTCCGGTCAACTTGCCGCTCGTAGAGGGCAGAAAGCGGTCGAAGCGCAACGGAGGATGGAAGGAGACGGCTGGTTTTTCGACATACGGGATCACGTAGTCTCCGGGATTCACCGGATCACAGCTCATTTCGATTTCGGCGATGGCCATCTTGCTGCGAGTGTCGACGATGCGCACCCGGGCCAGCTCGGAATAGGGCTGTCCCATGCTTTTCAACATGGCATGCTGGCCGGTAAAGATCTCATACTGGTTGGGGTCGCGCAGTTCGCGCACGATGGTGTACTTCTGGCCGACCTCATAGCCTTTTCCGGTCAGATAGACGACCTCGCCGTTGCTGTTTTTGGTGTCGCTCGGTGTGTACAAGTTGCCAGCGACGAAATTGGCGTTGGGCACGAGCTGTTTGCTGATGAAGCCGGCGCAGGCCAAGTCGACAGCTGTGGGCGTCTGTATGCGCTCGAAGGGGAAGCTCACGGTAGTAGGTTGGGTCCCCGGGGGTGCGACCACTTGCGCCTGGCTGGCAGCGTTGGAGTCCTGCGCGTGGGCTGCCACGGCAAGGCACAAAATCAGCAACAATCGTGTTTTCTTCATGTTACCTCCAGAGTCAGAGCCGGAAACCTGCCGGCGCCGTCGCTCCGTGGATTGCACAAAATAAAAGGACTTACAGCCCGGACAGTAACAACAGGGGGAAGGCGGGTCAAGGTTACTCTGGTGTCATGCGGGATACGTTAAATAGTTTTTTCGGGGAAAAATCGTAATCCATAGTTGCATCTGGAATTGCAGGCTTGTAATATCGCGGCCACTCATAAAATGATGACCGCAGCATCCAACAGCTATGTCGCCCGCCTCCGGCCGTTGCGATTGCCCCGTGTATGCGTCGCGGTGACCGGTTCCGATCCGGCCGAGATGCTGGAGAAGGCCGAGGCTCTGGCTCGCGATAACACCTTTCTCGAATTCAGGTTAGACTACCTGCCGCGCCCCGCGCTGGCGTTACCGAAGATCAAACAGTTTGCCGAGTACCACTCCCATGTAGTCGCGATGGCGACCTGCCGGCGGGTGGCGGCTGGGGGAAAGTTCCGGGGTTCGATCGCCTCTCAACTGGACATACTGGCCAAGTCAGCAGCGGCCGGCTGCCAGGTGGTTGACCTGGAGTTGCAGAGCGCGGCTCATTGCAAAAAGGAGCAGTTGCGACGCTTGCGCACCCATGCGGCGCTCATCCTCTCGCACCATGATTTCCGGGCGACGAAGAATCTGGAAGAGACGCTGGAGAAGATGGTCGCGATCTCGGCCGACTTCTACAAGATCGTGAGCACGGCGACTACGCTTTACGACAACGTGCTGATGATGAAGTTCCTCGAGAAAAATGGCGATCAACATTCGCTGATCGGTGTGTGCATGGGGGAACAGGGCATCATCAGCCGGGTGCTGGGTGTGCGCGCGGGCAGCGTGTTCACCTTCGCGGCAGTAAGCCAGGATGAGAAAACGGCGCCCGGCCAGGTCACCGCGCAGGACTTGCGAAGCACTTACCGCATCGAGCAAGTGGACGCTGCGACCAGAGTCTACGGAGTGGCTGGCGATCCCGTGGCCCACTCGCTTTCGCCGGCAATTATGAATGCGGCGCTGCGACGCGAGACGGTGAACGGGGTATATGTCCCGCTGCACGCGAAGACTCTGAAGGATCTGCTGGCCTGCGTGCGCGACATCCCAATTCATGGTCTTTCCGTCACCATGCCGTATAAGACCGCGATTCTGTCCCACCTCGACAACACGGACTCTCATACGATAAAGATTGGCGCCTGCAATACCGTGGTGCGGGCGCAGGACGGAAATCTGTACGGTTTCAATACGGATACTGCGGGGGTGGTACGGCCGCTGGAGCAGCGGATCACCATCGAAGGGGCAAAGATACTGGTTCTGGGAGCTGGCGGCGCGGCGCGGGCGGCGGTGTTTGGACTAAAGGAGCGAGGCGCCGAGGTTTATGTGCTAAATCGTACACTCGCGCAGGCTCAGAAACTGGCGCGCTCGGCGCGGGCACGAACTCTGAAGCGAGCTGACCTGAAGAAACTCAGCTTTGATGTAATCATCAATGCCACGCCGGTGGGCATGGGCAACTCACAGGAGTCGCCGTTGAATCAGGATGAAATCAAGGCGCGCTACGTCTTCGAGATGATTTACGATCCGCCGGAAACTCGTCTGATGAAATTGGCCAAGGCGGCGGGGGCGGAAGTGATCCCGGGCATCGAAATGTTCGTACAACAGGCGGCGAGGCAATTTGAAATCTGGACGGGCAAGCCCGCACCCTGGGACGAGATGCTGCGGGTGGTGACGAAGATCCTCGAGGAGCGCGCCGCAGCCAAGAATGGCGGCAACGGGGCCAAGAAGAAATAGCTGTGCGGATCGCGCTACGCGATCCGGTTCGCCAGGCTCGCCAATCCAAAAAGGCTATTGTGATCGACGTACCAGTCGCTGACCAGTTTCCGAATCATCTCCTGCCATTGTGGCGAGGATGCACAGGACGAGGAAACCGGGTCGCGCGAGGTCTCCGCGGCGTAGGTTGTGGGAATGCGGCGGATCGAGGCAGCCTTCTTTCGCGTTCCGCCCAACTCCTGCACGAAAGCCGGCGGGCCGACCAGCAACCCGATTCGCTGGCGCGGGTTAATCTGCCGGATTCGTGCGGAAATTGCTGCGATCTCTTCCGAGTTTTCTGGTGCCGCCAGCAGCACGAGATCATAGAAATGCCTCGCACAAAGGGGGCCCGCGTCGTCCAAGCGGTCGGCGGTGTGGACTTCAATTTCGTAGTTCCTCAGGATGGTGGCGCGGAGGTTCTGTTTGGTGCGGTTTTGATCAATCAGCAGAATCCTTCGGTGACCATCGTTCAAATGAGTCATGGAACATCCTCCCCGGTTAGCACTGCAAGCGGCGCGGAAGGTAAAACCGGGGGACCTGAACTCAGGACAGGTCCCCGGAGTCCCACGTGGTAAAAACCTTTCGCGGCGATAGTCCCGCTCACATGAGAGGATAGTGACTTGAGGTGTAGAACACGTTTCACCGGTGTTAAGTTTTTGTGAATTCGTGCGTCCGAGGTAGGGCCTCGCGGGATTCAGATTCCGAGTGTGCGGGGAAATCGTATGACCTACGGTCATTTTCAGCTGCGGAAATGCTTCTTTTCGGTCGGGGAGATGCCCCGTGCTACAAAAAGGTTGCATTTTTCGAGTACTGAAGTAATATGTTACTTAGGACGCGGTGGTAAGCGTCCGATCCAATCGTGGTACCGCCCTTTCTTCCAGGTTCAAGAGCCGTAACCAACTGTCTCGTCACGAGGTGGACACAACTGCCTCGGACTGGGTTCGGAGAAACCTTTTATGGCGTGGTACGCTTATTGCCTCACTGAGCAACGGAACCTAAACAATGGAGTACGCACGCGGCGCCCTTTCCTCCTCGAAGGAATTCAAGGTGTAAACGGAGCCCCAGTCCTGAGCTATCCCAGCGGCGAGTTTGCTGTGGTAGTCAGCGAGTACGACCGCACGGCCGACGGTGGCGATAAACTGGAAGACAAAACCGTCCTGGAACATGCGCGGGTGGTAAGCGTTTGCTTTCGCAACGGCACGGTCCTTCCCTTCCGTTTTGGAACCATTTTCGACAGCGATGACGCTCTGCGGCAAGCGGTACGAACCAACCGCCGCGCCTTTGGGATGAGCGTGGCGCGGCTGCGCGGAAAAGCCGAGATGCACCTCAAGGTGTTGGTCAAGGATGGCTCGTTGCGAGCCGCCATGGCCGATGTCGTGCTGCCGGACACCGTAGGCGGTGACTACCTGATCAAGCTGCGCGAAAAAGCTTCCAAGGATCGCGAGCGTCAGACCAAGGCACGCGGTCTGGCGGTTCAGGTCCACAAGATGTTCAATCCCCTCGAAGAAGAGATTAGCTGCAAACGAGTCAACACTGACGGGATGATGATTGACATCGCCCACCTGATCGATTCGAAGTCGGTGGAAAAGTATCAGAACCGATATAGCACCGCCGCTAAGCAGTTGAAGAATTGCGAACTGGTCATCAGCGGACCCTGGCCGCCGTATCACTTCCTGCCAGGCAAGCTGCGAACGGTCGCAGGCAGCTCGTAGGGCGACCGGTTGGATTTCCTTGCGTTTTCCCGGATCCGGAGTAGTGTCCTGCAGCCATTGTGCAGGAATGTGCAGTTTTTTGCCCTGGACAGTCGCGTTCCGGGGCCCGCGGGGAATCTCCGGACGCTCAGGAAAGTCCAGTTTTTACAGTGAGTTACGCGCAAGCAGCGAGGGTCATATCCGAGCCGTCGCTTTGGCCGGGCAAGTGCTTCTCTCCAAGGTAAGAAAAGAGGCCGCGCTTGACCTTCACTCTCCGTTCTCGACTTCTCACAATAAGCCGGTCCGGCTGCCGGATCGGCCCCTTGCATCGCCTTTCCTGACATTTCCTACCCTTTGCCTCTTTTGAACTGTGGCCCCAGCAATGGGGCCGCTTTTTTTTGGTTTGAGAATGGAAAGTGACTTAACGTACAAATGTCTTCTCGTCCGGCAGGACATCCGCATACACTTACGGTCAACATGCGCGTCCAAATTGCCGCTGTGCTGCTGTTGACTGCCACCTTTGTCGTCCGCTCTGAGCCCGAGACTCTAAAGTCCGATCGCCCGTTGGAGAATGTGGTTCCGGCCAGGAGCGCTGATTCGGCGCAATCTTATTTGCCGCAACTGAAAAGCGAGTTGTCTGAGTTGCGCGACGCTGCGCTCTCCGACGACTACGCCTACCAGCAGGTGGCGCATCTGAGCGACAACATCGGCCCCCGAGCCATCGGCTCACCCCAGGCGGCGGCAGCCGTGCAGTATGTCGCCGATGAATTGCGAAAGCTTGGACTTGAGGTCCGCCTGGAGGAAGTCAAAGTTCCCCACTGGATGCGTGGGACCGAGACGGCGGAACTGGTGGAGTATCCGGGGCAGGCGCCGGGAACGGGCCAGAAAATTGTGCTTACGGCGCTAGGCGGAAACGCGCCGACTTCGCCGGAAGGCATCACCGCTGAAGTATTAGTTGTGAAGAGTTTCGACGAGCTCAACACTCTCGGCCGGAAGAAAGTGGCGGGAAAGATCGTGCTGTTCAACGTTCCCTTCGATAAGCAGAAAGCGGCGAACGGAATGGCGGGCGAGGCTTATGGCGAAGCCGTGGCATATCGCGGTGGAGGGGCAAAATCAGCCGCGGAGTTGGGTGCGGTTGCGTCGCTCGTGCGCTCGGTTGGAAATGCCGACTATCGGCTGCCGCATACCGGATGGAGCGCGGCGGCGGGGATTCCGGCCGGGGCTGTCACCAGCGAAGACGCCGACCTGATAGCGCGACTCGCGGTCCAGGGCAAGGTTCGTATGCGCCTCACGCTGACTTCAACGACCGGGCCGGACGTTTTGAGTTACAACGTCGTCGCCGATCTCAAGGGTTCGGAGCGTCCCGAACAGGTAGTCATCGTTTCCGGACATCTGGATTCGTGGGACCTTGGAACCGGCGCTGCGGGAGTCGCAGTTGCCATGGAAACCGCGGAACTCGTGCAGCAATTGCACCTGCATCCCAAACGCACCATCCGGGTGATTGCCTGGATGGATGAAGAAAACGGCGGGCGCGGGCACGACGTTTATGCCAGGGCGCATGAGGCGGAACTCGCGGATCACGTGGCCGCCATTGAGAGCGACAACGGCGCGGCGCATCCTCTGGGATTTAACGCCAAAATCAATCCCAAAGCTTTGCCGCTGCTCAAGCCGGTGCAGGATGTCCTGCAATCGTTCGGAGCGAATCTGATCGAGTTGACGGATCGCAGTCCGGGCGCCGACATCGCCCCGCTAGCCAAAGCCGGCGTGCCCACGCTGGGCATCCTGCAGGATGCGCGAACCTATTTTAACTACCACCACACCGCCGCCGACACGCTGGACAAGATCGTCCCGCAAGAGCTTCGCGAGAACGCGGCAGCCATGGCAGTGATGGGATATGCGCTGGCCGACATGCCGGAGCCGTTGCCGCGCTGAAAAGTTTTCGCGGACGAATCACGCCCCAGACGACTTGAATACAGGAAGGTTCCTCGGCTAGGCAGAGTCCTTCCGCGTTCCTGCTCGAAAATGTCAAACACCTTCTGCGTCACGACAAGGGCAGAACGATGGGAACCATCCTCGAAGCGCCAACAGGCGATCTTGGCTACCACGTCTACGAACCGGAGGTTCTTGACGCGCTGCATGTCGCACCGCGACAAATCAACGACAATTGATGTGACGGTTGTCACAGCTTGCTCACCCTCGTCAGTGTGATGATGAGGGAGCCGCGATAGCGGCGCAAGAATGCAGCCCACGGCGCAAGCCGTGGGTGGGTAACAGCGAAGGGAGAAGCCCCGGCAGGGGCGAAAGACGCCTGTCTCATACATCCGGCAATATTTTGTTGCATTTGATCTTCGGCACCCAAGGGCGGCGCCCTCTGATCAAGCCAGATTTTCGAGCTGATCTGTTTGCCTACCTCGGAGGCATCGTCCGCGAAATTCATGCAGCCGCACTGATCATCAACGGCACAGCTGATCACGTTCATATGCTGCTCCGCATTCGGCCAGCCCAGTCCGCTGCGGAGATCGTCCTTGTCGTCAAAGCGAACTCGTCAAAATGGGTTCGAGGGAAATGGAGTTCGGACTTCGCTTGGCAAACCGGCTACGGAGTATTCAGCGTCAGCGAATCGAACGTCACAGCCACTCACGGCTCACGCCGTGGGCTGCATTCTTACGCCGCTCCGCGGCTCCAACCTTCCATGAATAGCCGCGAAGCCGCGAAACGGGAACAGAGAATAGCCGCGTAGCGGCGACAGAGCACAGCCCACGGCGTAAGCCGTGGGTAAGAAAGCCGCAAACGGACAAGCCCCAACGGGGCGAAAGAAGAGTCGCAACCATCAGCCATGCAACCAAGCCACGAATCCGACTCAATCCGCACAGGGAACCAACGCTCTCAACTAGTCGCACGAAAAGACAATTTCTCCACAGCTTCCTTTCCCCAGTTTTCCCAGGGTCAACGTTTCTCGTGGGTACGATCGAGGGACGCCGGGGATTGGCCCCCTATCCCGATCATAGGAGTCGAAGGGAAGCCCGAAAACGTGAGAAGCGGCATAGGCGGATCGGCCGGGCCTGGTAGGTGATCAATCTTGAACCAGCCCCCAACCTTTACTTCTGTATTTCCGTCAGCGTTGACCCGGCTCTCCACGATGACATCGCGGGTGCTCACATCGGCAGACAAGACATCGGCCGCCAGCGCCTGCGCCTGCGAACCATCCTCCGGGAAAAATAAGGACTGTATTGCACCACTCGCGCTATCGATACCAACAACCAAAAGGTTCCTTCCGACGGTTTTCACAAACCGCGGATCCTTCTGCGACTTCTGCTCTTGCTTATCCGCTACGGCGCGGGCTGCCTGAAGACAGGCTCCAGCGATCTGACTAATACCGACGCGGCGTTTTAGAAGCCCTCGAATTCCGCGCCAATAAAGGAGCAACTCGGAAGCCGTTTGCTCGTCGCCGCTAACCATAAGAATGTAGGGGTGCTTGGATCGCCGCGTTCGGCTAATTAATGCCAAGTTCGTTTCGAATTTCACGGACGCACGCGACGCCAGCTTCGCCGAATGACCGACCTCGCAGTTCGTGACTCCACAAAAAAAGGGCTCAATATTGTTGACAGGCGTAACGAACAGCCCGCCAATCGCGAAGGAGCAACGCTTGTCAGTTTGGGGCAGAGTGGCGAAATGGAGGGTTGCGCTATCTTCGAGCGCCTTGGCGATGTCTCCGAGCGAAAGATCGACGGCCCGGATCGCATCAAGCTGCCCATGGAGCCACTGCCCTGTATTATGGCCGCCAATCGTCGCGAGCCCGGCCCACCCGAAAAGAGCGACGACCCGCTGCCCCTTCAGAGCCAAGGATTTCCTCTGGCGAGCCGAGAGGATAGTGCCGTCCTTAAATGCGGTTACCTGCATGTCCGAGACTTGGACCACCGCGTACGGAGTGACAGCCGTGATAACGATACTCACATTCAGAGTGTATTTGGCCTTCCGGTTTAGGCGCAATCAAAGCGCGCTGTTTCCGCAGGTGGCCCACTCAAGCCGTTTTTTTTTGGCTTGAGTGGGGCAGTTCGGGTGGCCGTCCTCCATTTGCTCACTTTGCGGAAGGGACGGCTGCAACAAGTCCCAATTTGGAACCAGCTGCCGGCAACCGCCCACTTTTCTCTTGCTCTCGACCCCTCATCTGCGATAACATAGGAGCACGCAAATTATCTAATAGATAATCTGGATCACTGGAACAACCGATCTTTGACAACCCGACCGTCGGCGCAGCGTTGGGCCGTCCTAACTGCGAATCCGACCAATTACGGCGAGGGCAAACACCTTTACCGAAGCTCCATCCCTTCGGTTCCAAAACGGAACCACAGGCGGACCCACGGCGATAACTCCCATGTTTCCAATATTTTGCCTCTAACTACCTTTAGAACCATAGATCTAGGAGGAAGAGAATTTTGCGGTCCTTTGTTTTCTAGATTTTGCGCCGAAATGAGAGTTTTTTTTGACGAAAATCCTGCACCAGAATGTGTGCAGAAGGGCCAGGCCTCGAGCCTTGAGGTCACCCTGGGCCTCGAGCCAGCGCGGCGAAGATTACGGCAGTTTGGTCGTCGTTTCGAACGAATAACCCTATTTTCGCCACCCTACACGCGGACTGGCCCACCTTGTTCTTGCGCAAAGATGAGCCAGCCCGCCCGAATCTTCATCAGCCCAGGCGAGCGTCCCAGTCCAAAGAACGGACGCGAACCTGGGGGCACCGGGCTGTTGGGCTGCCGCCCTTGGCATTCAGGCCTCCACCCTTTCCGCAAAGAACGCGGAAAAGGATGGGGCACCCCAGTCTATTTGTGATTTCGAGTTGCATTGGGAATGGACCGGCCATCCGCACGGTGCTGGGTTGTTGATGGACCCACATTGGTTCTGTGATCTCCGTCACATTGCGAGGTTTCGCGGCGTGCTAGGCTGCGATTGTAAAGGTTTGTCTTAGCGGCGGTGAATCTGGCTATTTCAGCCAGTGTGGAATCCCCGGGGCCAGTTGACGCATCTCATTTTAGGCGCATATCATCTTCGTTTGGCCTTATGGGTGCGAACGAGCTAGGTAGGGTCACAAATAGTGAAGTTATTATCCATGGATAAAAAGAAGCTGGAATCATTCAAGAAGAGGCTGGAGACGCGGCAGCAAGAGCTGCGCCGCATGGTCTCGCGTACGGAGCAGGACGGGCGCACGGTCGATGAGGACTCGGCCCAAGATATCGCGGACCGCGCGGCCAGTTCCTACACCAAAGAGTTTCTCTTCCACCAGAGCAACAACGACCGCCAACTGCTGGCGATGGTCGAAGGAGCGCTGTCGCGCATCCGGGAAGGCAGCTTTGGGGAATGTATCTCGTGCGGCAAAGAGATCAACGCCAAGCGCCTGGAAGCGGTGCCCTGGACCCGACATTGCATCGAGTGCCAGGAAAAGGCGGAGCAGGGTTTGCTGGAAGAATCGTCGAGGTAGGCGCGGCGCCGAAAGAAGCGTCTGGCGAATCAATTGTAGTTTCTTATTCTGGCGGCTCACGTTTTTTCGGCTTTGACGAATAAGACCAGCTCGAAATACTGCACGCGAAATCCCTTGCCCCGCTGGGACTCCGGATGACGTCTTGCATAAGGTAGGGCCAAACTGGCGTCTGCTCCGCGACTGCCTTTGACGCTCTTGATTTCTGCCTGTTAGACTGAGTAATTGTAAGTCCCACCCTGACATAATCAGAAGGGAAGTCCGTGCGCGCAGAGACCCGTCATCAACTGAAACAGGACCGATTCAGCCGAGCCACCATCGACGCGGCGGAGAGCGCGGCGCACTGGTCCGTGGCGCACAAGAACAAACTGATTGCCGCGGCCGTCGTGGTGGCGGTCGTAGCCGCAGGGGTGGCTGGGGCGTGGTATTACTTGAACCAGCAGGATCAAAAGGCCAGCCTGGAGATGAGCCAGGCGGTGCGCACGCTGAATACGCCGGTGCGTCCGCCCAACATGCCGCCGCAGCCGGAGGCGCCAAGTTTTGCGAGTGGGGCGGAACGCGCGACTGCGGCTCATAAACAATTTCAGGCCATCGTCGACAAATATCCTTACACCCATGCGGCTGGGTTCGCCCGGTATTTTCTCGGTGTGACCTCGGCAGATCTTGGGGACAATGCCGCCGCCGAGCGCGAATTCCAGAAGGTTATTTCCTCGGGCGACAACGATGTTGCGGCACTGGCCAAGATGGCCCTGGCATCGGTCGATCGCAACACCAGCCGTAACAAGCAAGCGATTGAACTCTACAAACAGTTGGCCGCAAAGCCAACCAGCACCGTGGGCAAGGTGACGGCGCAAATCGAACTGGCAGCGACGTATAAAGCAGATAATCAACCGCTCGAAGCCAAGCGCATTTACGAAACCATCCAGAAAGAAAATCCCGCCAGTGAAGCCGCGCAGTTGGCGTCGGCGAAATTGCAGGAATTGAAGTAAAACGCCCTCAGCTGTCAGCTCTCAGCCTTCAGCTACGACCTTCGTCCGCGGATGGTCATGTTACAATGACCATAGTCATTTGGGGTGGTCATGAAGACGATGCCAGCTGGGCAATTTAAGGCTCGATGTTTGAAAGTGATGGATGCTGTGCACTCTACTCGTGAACCTGTGGTTATCACGAAGAGAGGACGTCCCGTCGCCAAGTTAGTGCCGGCGGACGGCGAGCCAGATGATGTGTTCGGCTGCATGCGGGGAGAAGTGGAGATCGTCGGAGATATTGTATCCCCGGCCGTGCCGCTCGAAGATTGGGAAATCTTGCGGTGATTCTTCTCGACACCCACGTAGTGGTGTGGTTAGTTGTTGACGAAGACCGGTTGTCCCGGCATGCGAAATCCGCAATTCAAAGGGCCAGGGTGAGCGATGGATTGGCCATTGCGGACGTCACGATATGGGAACTGGCTTTCCTCATGGCTCGAGGTATGCTTCGAGCACGCGGCACCATCGAAAACACGGTTCACAATTTTGTGACCCGTTCCGGTGTCAATGTGAGGCCAATCACCGCAGAGATCGCCGCGCTTGCCACGCAGTTTCCGGATGATTATCCAAAAGATCCAATTGACAGGCTCATCGGTGCGACCGCCCGGGCTGAGGGTATAGCGCTTGTTACCCGTGATGAAAAGATACGCCGCAGTCCGCTTCTGAGAACGATCTGGTAAACAAGCGGACCACAGCTTCATTTCCCTTTTCTCTGGTTGTTGAGTACGATGTCTGTCCATATCCCCGAGTTCTACAAACATGGCAGCCATTACTCTGCACATCAACGGCAGTGAGCGGAAGGTGGACGTTGCACCCGAGACGCCTCTGCTTTGGGTTCTGCGTGACACGCTGGAATTAACGGGTACGAAATTCGGGTGCGGCGCCGGGCTCTGCGGCGCCTGCACGGTCCATGTGGATGGGGCGCCGGTGCGCTCTTGTTCGACTCCCGTTTCGCAAGTCGCCGCGAAAGACATCATCACCATTGAGGGCTTGTCCGCCAACGGTTCGCATCCTTTGCAGCTGGCGTGGATCGAGGAGCAGGTTCCGCAGTGCGGTTATTGCCAGACGGGCCAGATTATGGCCGCGGCGGCTCTGCTGGCAAAGACTCCTCAGCCCTCCGATGAACAAATCACGCAGGCGATGTCCGGCAACCTCTGCCGTTGCGGGACGTATGACCGGATTCGGCGCGCAGTCCAACGGGCGGCGGGCGCGGGAGGTGCGCGATGAATCCGCTCTCTCGCCGCGATTTTCTTACTGCTGGAGTCGCGGCAGGCGCCGGCCTTGTGATTGGTTTCTACCTGCCTCACGGGAGTTCGTCCGCGAAAGATACTTTCGCTCCCAATGCTTATTTGAAGATTGCACCCGACGGAAAGATCACAATCGTAGTCGCGCGCTCCGAGATGGGGCAAGGAGTGCGCACTTCACTTCCTATGATTCTGGCGGAGGAACTCGAAGCTGATTGGAAGCAGATCTCGATCGAACAAGCCGGCGCGAGTACTCTTTATGGCGACCAGACAACCGGAGGAAGCGCCAGCGTGCGTACTACATGGGATCCGATGCGAAGGGCTGGAGCCGCCGCCCGCGAAATGCTGATCAGCGCCGCCGCTTTGGAGTGGGGCGTTCCACGATCGAGTTGCAAAGCCGAAAAGAGCGCGGTGGTTCACGCGGCGTCAAGTCGCCGCCTTACCTATGGACAGTTGACGAGCAAGGCTAGCGCGCAACCGATTCCAACCGATGTGCCATTGAAGCAGGCCAAGGATTATCAAATCGTGGGCAAGCCAGTGCGGCGGCTTGATGTGCCGTCGAAGGTGGATGGCAGGGCTGTGTTTGGCATTGATTTTCGTCTTGCCGGCATGAAGTACGCCGTGCTGGCTCGTTGCCCCGTGATCGGAGGCAAGGTTGCGAGCTTCGATGACAAGGAATCGAGGAAGATCTCTGGCGTCGGTTACGTGGGGAAGATTAGCGATTCGGCTGTAGTCGTTGTAGCCGATAGCGTTTGGACTGCGCTGGAAGGCCGACGGACGCTGGATGTGCAATGGGATGAAGGGCCTAATAAGGATCTCAACTCGGCTGCGATTTTCGAGTCATTGAAAAAGTCGGTGTCGAATAAAGCTGTGAGTCTTTACTCGAACGGCGACGTGTCGAAAGTGTCGGGACGGCGTATCGAAGCGGAATACCAGCTTCCTCTGATGGCACACGCGGCGATGGAGCCCGGCAATTGCACGGCGCACTTCCGCGGATCGAGTTGCGAACTGTGGGCGCCGACTCAGGTGCCGCAGGATGTTCGGGACTCGGTGGCGCAGGCGATCGGACTGGATCCCGATCAGGTAAAGGTCAACGTCACGTTGATGGGTGGAGGGTTTGGCCGGCGACTGGAGCACGACTATGGAGTCGAGGCGGCGCTGGTCTCGAAAGCGGCGAACGCGCCGGTCAAGGTGCTGTGGACGCGGGAAGACGATATGCGGAACTCGACGTACCGCCCGGCGAGCTATCACAAGCTGAGTGCAGTGCTCGATGGACAGGGCTGGCCGGTGGCGTTCAGCCATCGCATTGTCGCGCCCTCGATCAGCGCGCAGAAAGGGTTGCCCACCCCAAACGGGGTCGATCCCGATCTGCCAGACGAGGCTGCGCTGATTTATTCCTTTCCTGCCGCAGCTGTTGAATATGTAATGACTGAGACTCCGGTTCCCCTGGGCTGGATGCGTTCGGTGTACGCCCTGCAGGCGGGGTTTGCCAGCGAATCTTTTATTGACGAACTTGCGCTGGCCGCGAAGAAAGATCCGTTCGAATACCGGATGCACTTGTTGTCGAAAGACGAAGACATCAAATACTTCGATACGGTTTGGCATACGGCGCGGATGCGTGGAGTGTTGCAGTTGGCGGCTGAGAAAGCAGGCTGGGGAAAGGCGCTGCCTGCCGGACACTGTCAAGGGATTGCCTGCTTCGGTTGTTTCAGCACCTACATGGCGGAAGTAGTCGAGATCACGATGGAGAACGATCAACCGGTGGTGCATCGTGTGGTAGCGGCGATGGATTGCGGGCAGGTGGTGAATCCGAACATCCTCGAACAGCAGATTAAGGGCGCGATAGTTTACGCGCTTACGAACGCTTTGCGGGCGCAGATCACGATCGACAAAGGCCGCGTGGTGCAAGGGAACTTCGACGATTATGCGCCCATTCGAATGAACCACGCTCCGCTGATCGAAGCTTACTCGGTTGCGAGCACAGAGGCGCCGATGGGGGCGGGCGAGCCTCCAGTACCGCCGCTGGCGCCGGCTTTGTGCAATGCGATTTTTGCCGCGACCAAGAAGCGCATACGTGCATTGCCCATTTTGAGCTGACCTGGCGCGCAGGCTCGGTTGGACTTTGCAGCAATCGCAGGCATCGGTTGCCCGACTGTCATCCGGATTCAGAAGTGTTCCCGACGAGAGCCCGCAGGCGAATCAGGAAGCCCGCTGTCACTATGAGGATTGCGCTCAGATTGGAATGAGCCGCGAGCCAGTTCTCGAATTGGCGAGGAGATCCCCGTGCTGCGATTCGAGTTCGTCCGGCAGGCGCTGCTCTGAGTCATTCATCCGAAGAATGTTGGGGCAACTGTTTTTGGAGGTCGGCCTCCGCCTTGTATTTCAGAAATGACATAGAGCATTAGGATTCCCAGTTCCGGTTCGATGGGATGCCGGTAGCGCGGATGTGGAAAGAGAAAGTAATAGACCAGCGGATAGGAGAGAATCAGGCAAAGGAAAAGCAACGCGCCCGGTTGGCGCTTGCGCAGAGCGCGGCCCAGTCCCCAGAGAGCCAATACCGAAGACGCAAGGAATAAGGAATTCCTGAAAAACGATGTAACAGGATTTCCTGACGGTTTCGGCAGCCCACCCCAGAAGTAGATAAAGCGCTTTAGGCTGAGACCGGCAAATCGAGCGTAGTCCTCGCGAATGTAAGCCAACGCTTCCTGTTTCCGTTCGGCTACATAGGCGAGTTCGCCGAGTTCCTGATAACGGTGCATCTCGAAGACGTTCTTGGTGGGATGAAGATAGTCCATCCAGGTGCCATCCGCGCCGGGTCCGTTGCCTAGCCGAAGTTCGGCGCCGAAATTCGAGCGGATGAAAACAAACTTCCCGAAAGCGCGTTGATTGCGGACCAGCCAAGGGGCAATACAGGCAGCGAAGATAACCGAGGCGAGAGTGACCCCGCCGAGCGAGCGTTTGCCGAGCTTGGCGCGGCGGTACCAGACCCACAGCCCGGAGACGGGAAGAAACGACAATAACGAGGTGTTGGTCAGCGCGGCAATGCCCCACAGCAAGCCAAACCGAAGCCAGGACTTCAATCCGTCTTTCGCATCCATTGTGAGCGTGAGCCAGAAAATAACCGCCAGCAAGAGTGCGGCAAGGCTGGTCTCCCACACCCAGCGCGTACACCAGAAAATGATCGACGGCAGCAGGGCCCAGGTCCAAGATGTCCACACCGCGACTCTTTCGTCGAAGCACTTCTTCGCGATGAGAAAAACCGGGATGCAGGTGAGTGCGGAAAAAATACTGTTAATGCTAAGCAGGAGAATGGCCGATACACGGCTGTACACTCCAAACATCCGAAAAACGCTCGCGATCAGGAAGGGATAGAGGGGCGGCTCCCAAGCCGTTGCACCAGTTGTTTCATTAAAGGGATTGGCAAATCCCTGGCCTTGAGCAAGGGACCGGCCGATGCGACCCATCTCGAAGCCAAAGTCGAAATCTTTTTCGCCAGTTCCGACCGCGAAGACCTTTTTATCGGAGCGAAATCTATAGGTGTGTCCGATGACGATGTAGCCGAAGCGCACGCTGAAAGCGACGATCACGATCCAGAAAAAAGAGGTGCGGGCGTTTGCCCACCGGCGCCGGCAAGCGCTAAAAGTTGCCGGGGTCGGAGTCGTCGTGGCGTCAACCATGGAGGCCCGATGCATTTATCATACGGTCGGCGGGATGCCTTAGTTGTAGCCCATGGATTCCCTTTCAGCAACTTTTCTACGACTCACGTTGAACCCATCTCGGCATCCGCGAGCGTCCTAATTTCCCCAAGTATGGATCTGAATTAAGCCTCTGTGATTGGAATCGAATGCGCGCAGGAGCAAACGGCAATGGCTGAAAGCCGCATATTCAGTGGGCGTGAGCGGCACGGCTGAAAAGCGGTGCCCTTCCCCAGCCCAGAAAAAACGTTCATCAATCAAGGTTTGCCCCGGTTTCTAGCGAGGCCAGAGCCAGCCAAAGGTGCCGGCAGTCAGCAAGCCGTAGACGAGGCCGTCGGCAACCTCCTTGATGGTCATCGACCAGGGCTGACCTTTCCAAATTCCATCGCTTACGTGGCCCAGACCGTAGGCGAGGAATCCGGCGGTGCCGACAACGCGGAATACCGCCAGGTAGTTTGCGCCGGCCGGGACCGTGTGCGCGGTGAGATAAGCGACGAAGAAACCGATCAGCAGGCAATAAACGAACCACTGAATCAGAAACTTCGGCATGGCGGGTGGGCCGCTGGGCATGACGGTCATAAAGCCGACCGGTCCCTGCTTATATCTTTCGATCGCGGCTGGCGTCTTCATGTCCTTCGGTAGGGTGTAAGGGAAAAGATAAAACCCTCGCTTGAGGTTGGCAGGGCGCAGCGAGGCGAGGAATTTGTCCTCGTCAGGGATCTGGTGGCAGTCGCTCTGGTGGTATTTCAGCGCGACGTGCATGATGGAGCTGGCCACAAACACAATAACCGCGGACAGAACGATAGGAAGCCAAAGAGCGGCGAGTGAAACCATGAACTGCCTCCTCGAGCGCGAAGGTGAATGCCGGAATTCGCAGCCGAAGCTACGCTGTCCGCGGTGGGAAGTCAAGGGAGAGACTGCCATGCAGAGCCCGCTCCTTGACACTCCGCTGCTGCGGCCTTTATCCTTAAGTTTCGCTCCCTGGAGAAGTTACGCCTCCGAGCGTGCTTCCGCGTTCCTTCGCGGTGTCAGGTGGGGGCGTGGGGGACCTCGATGCTCATCGAAATCAAAGAGTTGGAACTCCATCCTATCGATTTTCAGGAGGAGTACAGCCCGGGTGCGATCGACTTTGGGCCAGATTTGCGGCAGGGCACTTCGTTGCACGCTGTTGGACGCGCCCAACTGATCGAAGAGCATCACGGCAAGCATCAGCGAATCAAAGACATACGTGTCAGTGGGGAGTTATCCACAGCGCTGGAGTTGCCATGCGCTCGTTGCCTGGAGCCGGTGATTCAAGATGTGAAGCGTAAGTTTGACCTGTTGTACCGGCCGCTCGGGGTGGATGCGGGCCGGGAGGAAATCTCGGTCACCGGGGCCGAAGCCGAGATCAGCTACTACCAGGGCGAGGGCTTGCTGCTGGAAGACGCGGTGCGAGAACAGGTGCTGTTGGCCGTCCCGCTGAAGGTTATTTGCCGAGAGGATTGCAAGGGGCTTTGCCCACACTGCGGCGCGAATCTGAACCTGGAGCAATGTTCGTGCTCGGAGCCGATGGAAGATCCGCGCTGGACGGCGCTGAAGGATCTTCGCAGCAAATTGGAAGATTGATTTTATAGTTGATTTAAGGTGCACGAGCGTGGACGCTCGCGCCTACATTGGTTAAAGGAATCTAAAATGCCAAATCCAAAACGGCGGCACTCCAAAGCACGCACCGGAAGCCGGCGCGCTCATGACTCACTCAAGAGCCATGCACTGTCTGAATGTCCGAACTGTCACGAGCGGAAGATGCCGCATCGAGCCTGCCCCAAATGCGGCTACTACAAAGGCCGCGAAGTTCTCGAAGCCAAGGAAGCCAGTTAGCGTCGCCGCCCCATGCCAAGCGTCATTGCCTTGGACGCGATGGGTTCGGACCGCAGGCCCAAGCCTGAGATCGAAGGCGCAATTCAGGCGGCGCGGCATTACGACGTCCGTGTGCTTTTGGTAGGCCCGGAACCGACTCTCCGGGCCGAGTTGGCACGCTATCCCACCGCGGCCGGACTTCCCATTGATGTGGTCCATGCCAGCGAAGTCATCGGCATGGAGGACAAAGCGGTGCAGGCCGTACGCGCCAAGCGCGACTCGTCCATGCGGGTTGGCATTCGGCTGGTGCGCGACCGGCGCGCCTCGGGCTTCATCACGGCAGGTAACACGGGCGCGGCGATGGCCACGGCGAAGATGGTGCTGGGCGCGATCCCCGGAGTGGACCGGCCTGCGCTGGCAGCCGTATTCCCCACGGCGATCGGAACTGTCGCCAGCCTTTTGGACGTTGGCGCCAACGTCGACAGCAAGGCCCACAATCTTGAGCAGTTTGCAGTGATGGGGGAGATTTATTTTCGTACTTTGTTTGGCACAAAGCGTCCGCGGGTGGGACTGCTTTCAATCGGCGAAGAAGAGACCAAGGGAAACGAACTGACTCGCGAGGCATTCCAGCTTCTTCAAAAGCTTCCGCTGAATTTTGTGGGCAACGTGGAAGGCCGCGACCTGTACAACGGAAAAGTCGATGTCATTGTTGCGGACGGATTTGTGGGTAACGTCGCGCTGAAGATTTCTGAAGGCGTAGCCAACCTGGTTCGCTCGACGCTCAAGGAATCGCTGAAAGCTACGATTACTCGCCAGGTTGGCGCTTTGCTCTCGCGCAGCGCGTTTGCCGATTTCAAGAAACGGCTCGACCATACGGAATATGGCGGGGCGCCGCTGCTTGGAGTAAAGGGCGTTTGCTTCATCACCCATGGATCGTCGAACGCGAATGCCATCAAGAACGCGATCCGGGTCGCGGCCGAGTTTGCGGAACACCCGATTAACGCAGAGATAGAAAGAACGTTGACCGGGATTCGGGCAGCCAGATCAGCCCGTAGCGAGATAGTAGACGTTGCCAGCAACGTCTCCACCGTCGTTTCATAATTATGACAAGTGCTTTGCATACCAATGGACCCATCGCATTTCTGTTTCCCGGCCAGGGATCGCAAGCCGTCGGCATGGGAAAAGAACTAGCTGATAGATATTCCATAGCTCGTCAAACATTTGAAGAAGCTGACGAAGCCCTCGCCTACAAGCTTTCCCAGCTTTGCTTCGAGGGCCCCGAGGATCGACTTCGACTGACCGAGATCACGCAGCCGGCCATTCTGACCGCATCCGTCGCGGCTTGGCGCGTGTTGAATGAGAAAGGTCTCAAGCCCGGCTTCGTCGCCGGACACAGCCTGGGAGAATACTCCGCGCACGTTGCCGCCGGAACTCTCGGTTTCGCCGACGCAGTCCGCACCGTGCGCCAGCGCGGCAAGTACATGCAGGAAGCCGTTCCGGTGGGCGTAGGCACCATGGCGGCGATTCTTGGCATGGAGTTCGACAGAGTTACTGCGGTTTGCGGCGATGCGGCTCAAGGGGAAGTTTGCGAACCCGCCAACATCAATTCGCCTGAACAGATTGTCATTTCCGGCCACACCGCGGCCGTGGAGCGCGCCGCTAAACTCGCCGACGAACGCGGAGCCAAACGCGCAAAACTTTTACCGGTGAGCGCCCCTTTTCATTGCTCGCTGATGAAGCCAGCGCAGGATCGTCTGGCCATCGATCTCGGATCTATCACCTTCAGCGCGCCCGGCGTCCGGGTCGTGTGCAACGCCGACGCCGTTCTGCTCGCAGACGCAGATCGCAGTCGCGATGCTCTGATCCGGCAAGTTACAAGCGCGGTAAAATGGGAGCAATCCATGCGCGTGTTGATCGCGCAGGGCGTGCACACCTTCGTGGAAGTAGGTCCTGGGAAAGTGCTCTGCGGCTTGATGCGTCAGATCGACCGCTCGAAAACCTGCGTCAACGTCGCGGATGAAGCGTCTCTGCAAAAAACGCTGGAACAGCTTGCGGTGAAGGCTTAGGACAGAAAAGGTGCCGCCAATCATTCCGTGACCCAGGTCCACCAGTTGCCGCACTGGATTTCGCTAGGAGAGAAGGACAAGGTCTTGTTGGCCTTTTCTACCCAGACGTAGGCGTGTTCCGTGCGAGAATTTACCGTGACTTGCACGATAACTCCGCTTCCTCCTCCCGGGCTCAGAGAACAATCAACCGAGTACGACTTCACCAGGCCCCATTCTCCTCCGGGCCCCCAGTCACGATAAAAATCGTTGAATGGATACGCGGAATATTGGTTCGTGTGCTGCTTCCAGTCCGGATCGCGGAACCAAACCGCATAGGCTTCCTCGTATTTCTGGCTCTGCAATGCCGCAAAGAACTTGCTCGCGGCACTTCTCTCAGGATAATCGCGATAGTGATAAACCACCCACGCAGCGACTAGAACAACAATAATCGCGCCAACGATCCTTCTGCGACGGCGTCGGTCGCGCCCAGGATCGTAGTGTTCGGCATCCATCAGTGTCATGGCTTCCCTAAGCATAACGGAAACCGGCGGGGAACAAAAAGTTCCAAGCTGAATTAAGAAATTGGTGATCGGGTAATTGTGTAATTTGTTAAGTTGCGACGATGCAGGGAGTTCTTAACTCCCAAATTACACAGTTACCAAATTAACCGATCTTGATTAGAGGGTTCGCTTGAATAGCGGCGTGGCCACCGCCAGCGTGATGAACGCGAAGATGGACAAGTAAAGCATGTCCGGCCAGATCGCGGCCATTCCCGTTTCCTTCAGCAGTATCGACTTGAAACCGTGTACCGCAAAGGTGAACGGGTCGACCTTGGCGATGCCGCGCAACCACCAGGGAAACGCCTGAATGGGATAGATGGCTCCACTCGGGAAAAACAGCAGTGTATTGAGGATGCCAAAGATTGCGCGTGGCACCAGCGGATCTTCCACCCGCACCATGAGCAGAAACATCATGGTGTTGAAAGCGATCGAGGTCAGCAGAATCATGACCATCAGTTCGAGTACGGTGGCAGGATTGAACACGGTTCCCACACCCGCCAGCAGCGAACCAATGACCGTGATTATGACGCCGGTCATGACGGCCTTAATCGCCCCCGCGGCATTCAGCCCGAAAACAAGTTCGGTCTTGGTGATAGGTGTGACCAAATATCCTTCGTGTACGCCACGAGCCTTGTCATCGATATAGAGCATGCCCCCGCCGATCATCACGGAAACGAACATCGCTAGCGTGATTGAACCCGGCAGAAGATACTTCATATATTCGATATACGGATAAAGCTCCACAATCTGCAAGACCGTCTGTTGCAGGATTCGCGGCTCGACCGTGGGCTGATTCAGCGCGTTGGTGATGCTCGTGAGTTCGTCCTCGAGCGTCGAACTCATGAAGTTGTCACTGTTATCCACGACCAGCGCAATTCGCGGCTGATCCTGTTCATACACTCGCCGCGAATACTGCGGCGGAATTATGACGGCGCCTTCGATCTTGCCATTGCGCACGTCGTCCATCGCGGTCCTCGGGTCGTTATAGTAGATCGGTTCAAACGTCCGCATGTTGGAGCGGACTGAATCGAAAGCCTCGCGGATCTTGAGCGCCTGCGTGCCTCCGTCCTGATCGACCAGGCCCAGCTTCGCGTCGCGGATCTTTCCTCCGAAAGCGTTGCCCAGCACAATGAGTTGCACCAGCGGAAAAATCATCGACGCCATCATCAGCGCCGGAGAGCGAAAGAATTTGCGCATTTCGCGTTCGACAATCGCCAAAATGTGATTCATGGCTGCAATCCCGGTCTCTGGGGCATGGTGAAGGCGTGCGCTTTGACCAGTTCATCGCGCAACTGCCGCCCGGTGTAGTGGACGAACACGTCGTCCAGCGAAGTGTTCTGCACGGAAAGCGATCGGACCCGCACGCCCGCGTGCACTGCCGCTTCCACAAGCTCTGTCGTGGTCTTCGATCCGTCTCCGGTCAGGACACGATACATTCCGGCGCCCTCGTGCTGAACAGAAGTTACGTCACTCAACTTCTTCAAACGATCCTCCCAGTCCGCGGGGGCGTTGTCGAACTGCGCCTCAACCACGTTCGATCCGGGGACGCTTGCCTTCAACGCTGGCGGCGTATCAAGGGCTACGAGTTTTCCGTGATCGACGATGGCGATGCGGTCGCATAACCGGTCAGCTTCGTCCATATAGTGAGTCGTGATCAGGATGGTGAGCTGACGATGGCTCTTGATGTTGGTCAGCATCTCCCAAACCGCAACGCGAGAGACGGGGTCGAGCCCGGTCGTGGGCTCGTCCAGAAAAAAGATTCGCGGACTATGGACCAGGCCGCGCGCAATCTCAAGCCGCCGCCGCATGCCGCCGGATAGCGTCTTGGTCTGGGCCGAACGCCACTTCGTCAGGTCCACCAGTTCCAGCAACTCGTCAATCGCGGCTTTCCGCTTTTTCGACGGAACATCGTAGAGCTTGGCATAGATATTGAGATTTTCCTCAACAGTGAGGTCAAGGTCGCTGGTAAGCGCCTGCGGAATGACACCAATCGCCCGCCGGGCCGCATCTGGATCCTTCTCCACATCATGACCAGCGATGCGGGCGGTTCCTGCGGTGATCGGAATCAGCGTGGTCATCATGCGTATCAGTGTCGACTTACCCGCGCCATTCGGCCCCAGCAAACCGAAAATCTCTTCCTCCTTCACGTTGAAGGAAACGTTGTCCACTGCGGTGAAATCGCCGTATCTCTTGACGATGTGCTCAACTTCGATGGCATTGGATACAGCGGCGTCGCCAGCCGGACCACGCCCGTTGCTCGGAGCATCTCCACTCGACCCACCGCTGGAATTGCGATCGCTAATCATGGATGTTGTTCCGCTGACACGTTATCTCGATCTCGCGCCGTTCCCTTGAGCTGATCCGGCGAGACCAACACTTCTGCCGTCATGCCCGGGACGTACGCCCCTTTCGGATTTTCCAGGCGAACCTTGAGCACGATGGTTCGGATATCACGCTTGCGCCGGCCCACATCTCGCTGGGTGGCAAAGTCCGCTTCCGCCGACTTGAAGAACACCTTGCCCGATGTAATCGTGCCACCCGGCAGACGCACCCGCATCGTGTCTCCCAAGCCAATATGATCGGCGTCGGTCTCAGGAATCGCGGCGCGCACCCAGGTGTCCCCGAGGTCGACAATAGTCACGATCGCCTGCCCGGCATTCAACACTTCGCCTTCACGCGCTGCACGCACGGAAACGGTTCCCGTCACCGGAGCATAAATCTTGGTGTAACCTAAACGAACTTCAGCTTGTTTCAGCATGCTTTCGGCATTGGTGACTTGAGCGCGCGTAGACTCGACCGTGCTCTGCGCAGCGTGCGCCTGATGGATATTAGCGATGGCCGTGTTCAGGTCAGCCCCGGCTGCGCTCACTTGATCTTTCAGCGACTGCACCAGCGCCTTCTGCGCCGCCAGGCTACTCTCCGCCTGTACCCGATCCTGATCCGACGCGACACCCTCCTTTGCCAGTTCAATCATTCGGCGGCTGTCGCTCTCCGTGCGCTCCAGCGTAGCTTCCGCCTGAAGCAGTTGTGCCCGCGTGGATTGCAACCGCGCCTGCGCGTTGGCCACACTGCTGGTCGTCGATCCCTGCGTCGCCTGCAGGGTCGACTGGGTCTCGGCAACCTTGGATTTCAAACTGTCAATGGTGGCCGCGGCCGCGCGCTCTTCCGCCTCCAATTCCGAGGGATCGAGCACAGCGATCAGGTCGCCCTGCTTTATCTGGGTCCCCTCCTCGACCAGCAACTTTGCCAGCCGCCCTTCGATCTGCGGGCTCACGATCACCTGGTTCGAATCCACCGTGCCAATCAGGATCAGATCCTTGTTACGGGGCGTCGATAACAGGTAGTAGGTCAGCGAAATGCTGAAAATCACACCGAGAATGATGAGGAATTTATTGCGTACACTCACTGCCGTGCTCCTCGGGACGTTCCGCTCGGGTGCTGGAACAACGCTGCCGAAATGAAGTCGAGCACCGCCGCCCGTCGCGCAGCTACCCGCTCTGCAGACATAGGATCTTTCCCGCTCATAAGCCGCATTACAGCTGCGCTGGTGAAATAGAAAACAATTACCGCGATCATGGAAGGAACAAACTGCATGGGGTCAACGTGCCGGAATTCGCCTGCTAATTGTCCCTTCTTGAGAATCTCAGCGACCCGGCCAAACAGCGGGCGAAAATACTTTTTCACGATCCGCTCAAGGTGATTCGCCCTGCCCCGGCCCGCGCCCATCATTTCGCCCTGCACAATTCGGGGGTACAGAGGATGGCTGGCGACGTAATCGAAGTGCGCACCCGCGTAGGCGATAATCTTCTCGCGCGGTGGCAGATCCTGAGACAGCACTTCTCCGACGCACGCGGTCAATCCTCCAAATACCTGATCGAGCACCGCCCCGTAAAGAGCCTCTTTGTCCTTGAAGTAGTAATAGAGCAGAGCTTTATTGACCTTAGCGGTGCGGGCAATGGCATCCGTTCGCGCCCCAGCAACACCTTCGCGCGCAAACTCCCGCACTGCCGCCTGTAGAATTGCGGCACGGCTTTGCTCAGGACGCCCACGAGACCCTAGACGCGACTTGGAAGCGGCGGCTTTCATCACCATTAATTAACCGGTTAGTTAGATTGTAACAGAAACGAAGATGATACACAAGATCGAATGGGGTGGTTGCGTGGTGGCAGGCAACTCGCCCGTCCGGAGCTCGCCGGGTCGGACGCCGCGACTTAGTCAGCTACCTGCAGAACCAGGCTCTTGCTTTTCTCCAGGCCTGATCCGGCGATGTCCCGCAGCGAGGCCTTGATCGCCTTCCGTGAGCAGGGGTGGGTAAGCACTCGAACCTTATGCTTCCCGGATTCGCTCCTCGCCCACACTGCCGCAGCGCGAGCTACTCCAACCCGGTTTCGCTCCAGAATGGTGGTGATCGGGCCGATGTCACTGGGATCACCCACCGTGAAGCGAACATAGTGCCTGCTGTCGCAATCGCGCGTACCAGCTCTGACCCGGCCGCCCGGGCTCACCGAAAATCCGCCTTTGTGGCACGCGATGTCCACAACATCAGAGAGCACGGCACTCGCGCTGGGCAGAGAGCCCGCACCCTTGCCCGAGAAAAGCATCTCGCCCACCGCATCTCCGCGAACCAGCACCGCATTATTCTCGTCGCGGATGCCGGCCAGTTGATGCGACGCCGGCAGCAACACCGGAGCACAACCAAGCGACACCGCATCCTCGCTCAATTCCGCAGTCGCCACATGTTTGATCACAAAACCGAGTTCCCGCGCCGCCCGCACGTCATCAGCGGTAATCTCGCGAATTCCCTCCACCTGCACGGCGCCAGCATCCACCTGCGCGCTAAAAGCCAGCTGGGTCAGAATTTTGAGCTTCTGCGCCGCATCGAGGCCATCGATGTCGAGCGTCGGATCGGCTTCCGCGAAACCCTTAACCTGGGCCTCGCGAAGCGCATCCTCGAATTCAACACCATCCTCCGTCATGCGCGTGAGAATGTAATTGCAGGTGCCGTTCAAAATCCCGCTGAGCCTTTGAATGTTATTTCCGACCAGGCCACCCCGCAGAGCGCGGATAATCGGAATGCCGCCGCAAACGCTGGCTTCGAATCCCAAACGGACTTTCTTCAGCTCCGCCGTCTTAATCAAATTGAAACCATCCACAGCCAGCACAGCTTTGTTGGCGGTGACCACATGTTTGCCGCGCTCAAGCGATTGCTCGATCAAACTTCGTGCCGGCTCGATCCCCCCAACTAGTTCCACCACCAGATCGCAACCGTTCTTCAGCACTTTGTCTGGCTGCGCGGTAAGAAGTGCGCGATCCACGCCGTGGCGTTCTTTTTCCAGGTCGCGGACCAGTATCTTCGTGATGCGTAACTCGACACCAGAACGCTGGCGAATAAGCGTCGCGTTCCTTCCAACAAGCTCCACCAGGCCGCGGCCCACGGTTCCGCAACCCAGCAGTCCGATTTTCAATTTGCGAACGGCCATATCCAATCCTATGGAGGTCCGGGCGTCCCCGCAGGGCCGAAGTAGCGAGATCCAACCTCCGCATCGAATGCTATACAGCCCCGCCCGCAATCGATGGCACCAGCAAAACTTCATCTCCGTCCTGGAACGAATAGGTGTTTCCGCCCAGAAATCGGATGTCTTCTTCGTTCACATAAACGTTCAGGAACCGTCGAATCTCCCCGGCGTCATCCCGCAAATGCTGCTTCAGCTCCGGAAACTGCTGATCGAGCGCCGAAAAAAGTTCGCCCAAATTCGCCGCCGAACACTTGACCTGCCCAGTGCCGGATGTCAGACGGCGCAGCGCCGTCGGAATTTGTACCGTAATATTCATCTCAAGCCTCCACTGTTTCTGGAAACTCTGTAGTCTCCAGCGTCCTCTGCAAAAATGTTTCGAACTCAGTCACCTTGGGCCGGATTGGCTCTTCCAACTCGTACTTGCCGCCAAGCACGTCGGTAGTCTTCAGACCGTTGCCTGTAATGCACAACACAGTCGTCTCTTCCGGCACAATGCGTCCTTGCCTGTAAAGTTTGCGCGCGCATCCGGTGGTTACACCACCCGCGGTCTCGGTGAAGATGCCTTCGGTCTCCGCCAGAAGCTGAATGGACTCGATCATTTCAGGATCGGAAACATCCTCCGCCCACCCTCCGCTTTTGGCGATGGCCTTGATGGCGTAGTGCCCGTCGGCGGGATTGCCAATCGCCAACGATCGAGCCAAAGTCGCCGGCTTCTGAGGCTCTATATCGGCGTTTCCGCTCTTTACTGCAGTCGAAATCGGTGAGCACCCGGTCGCCTGTGCCCCGAAAAACTTCACCGATTTCTCCTCGACCAATCCCAGCTGAATCAGCTCGTCGAACGCTTTTTTGATCTTAGTAATTAAAGATCCGCCGGCCATGGGCACAACCACGTTGTCCGGCAGCCGCCATCCCAATTGCTCGGCGATTTCGAATCCCACGGTCTTCGAACCTTCGGCGTAGTAAGGACGCAGATTCACATTCACGAATCCCCAGCGATGTTCGTCAGCGATCTGCGAACACAGGCGGTTCACCTGGTCATAGCTGCCGGCAATGCGAACCAGCTTGGCGCCATAAACCTGCGTGCCCAGAATTTTTGCCGGCTCGAGATCCGCGGGAACGAAAATCCAGGCTTTGAATCCGTTTCGCGCCGCCTGCGCCGCCACCGAATTTGCCAGGTTCCCCGTCGAGGAACACGCGACGGTGTCGAAGCCGAAGCTACGTGCTTGCGCCAATGCCACCGCCACCACCCGGTCTTTGAAGCTAAGGGTGGGCAAACAAACCGCGTCGTTTTTAATGAAGAGATTCTCCGCGCCCAAGCGAGCCGCCAAGTGCGGTGCCCGAAGCAGAGGCGTGAAGCCTACAGGCAAGCTCGGCCGATAACCCTGGGGGAGCGGCAGGAACTCCGCGTATCGCCACATGTCGGGAGTGCGCGAGGCGATACGCTCACGCGTAAACGAGCCGCGCACCGCCTCGTAGTCGTAGAAAACTTCCAGAGGAGAAAAACAGTCGTCGCAGATGGACCGGGGCTGGTTCCCCCAGCTCTTGTTGCATTCCCGGCAGCGCAATTCATATTTCGCGGAATCGCTTGCAGCAGCGCTCATCACCTACTCGCTTTCCATAGCCACGGGACGAGCCGTCGAAAAACTGCTGAAACGAGATCTCTATACCGGAAAAATTAAAGGGAGGAAAAACAAGAACGAGATGCTGAACAGCGGGCACCCCGAATCTCATGTCCCCCGTTTCCGGGTGAGAGTTGACACCAGACGATCGGGAGATGACTCCCGATCCGGTTGTCGTGGCTTCTCAGGGCTCGTCCCTCAGCCACTCTTCATGAAATCCAAGGTCTGCTCCGAAGAGCAAACTTGTAACGGATACTACATCGCTTCCGATCGTCCCGTCAAGTTGATCCCACTAAAACCAAATCGTCATTCCAGCGGAGTGGAACCAAAAACAAAATTGTCATTCCAGGGGGACGGAACCCAAAACAAAATTGTCACTCCGAGCGAAGCGAGGAATCTGCTTGTCACCCGGAAACGCAAAACGTTATTCCCTCACTTCGAATCTAATGCCAGCGCCGTGGGATGCTTCGGCTGGTAGAGACCGACGTGGCCTCCGCCGGGAAGCTTGATCTTGGTAATCGAACCCCAGCGCTCGTTATGAACATCCGAACACGCCACGCCTTTCTTCTTCAGCGCGGACATCTCGGCCTTGAGATCGTCACACATGAAATAGAGTTCGTGGCGATCATTCTCCTCGTCGGGATGGAACGCGGCTTCCGCCGGAGGCAGGGCAAAAATCAGCCATCCCTGGCCTGCGTCTACGGACTTGAACCCGAGAATATCTCGGAAGAAGGCGCGATCCGCCTCCGCGTTTTTGCTGTACACGATGACATGCGCACCGATGATCATGAGCCAACTCCTTCTTACACGCTCAACATTTCCGCGGAGTCAACGAAATCCAAACTCAATACCGCCCTTCTTTAACCCGCCGGCGGTTTCCCGGATCGCAGCTTCCACACGATCTGTCGCAGGATGCCGAGCCACACCACAGCGTCGCGCGAGGGCAGGTTGAGGCGGCGGACCAGGCGGCGCATCCGTTCCTCCACATCCGCAATCGGACGACGATCCAGGTAGCCGCTGCCGCGCATCGCTTCGAGCAGCTTCGCTGTGATGCGCTCCATTTCAGCGGAGTTTGCGCGCTTCACTTTCTCCGCTGGCCGCGCTGCTTTGGCGTCGCGCACCAACTCGTACAGACAAACCGCCACTGCTTGCCCAAGGTTCATCGAGATGTTGCCTTCGCAGGTCGGGATGCGCATCAGCCAGTGACAGTGGCTGAGGGCTGCGTTCGAGAGGCCGAACTTCTCCGAACCGAACAGCAGGGCGACCCGGCCAGATCCCAGTTGTTTCCGGATAAGCCGTGCGCCGTATTCCAGCCGTCGGAGGGGATGCTGCAATTCCCGGTGACGGACCGCCGTAGTTCCGACGACGAGTGTGCAATCCGCCACAGCATCCGCCAAAGTCTTATATTCTTCAGCGCTGGCCAGCAGCGCCGCGGCTCCGACGGCGGAGCGCGCTTCGCGAAACGCAGCGTCGTACGGGTTCACCACGCACAGATGGAGAAATCCGAAATTGCTCATGGCGCGAGCGGCGGCGCCAATATTGAGAGGGTTGCGCGCAGCCACCA
>Ga0206817_1073_pt1 | contig 34163 bp, 29 predicted proteins | sample Alteio_BWOrgCont_89_FD_152873 | JGI IMG/M metagenome (GOLD analysis project Ga0206817, IMG submission 152873) | Enriched cells from forest soil in Barre Woods Harvard Forest LTER site, Petersham, Massachusetts, United States -... | ecosystem: Environmental > Terrestrial > Soil > Temperate forest >...
CAGAGGAAACTCATTTGCTCCCTGCCATTTTGGGCTGCGATTGCCAAAATCCGACTTAAAGGGTATGTCTTCCTCGGTGTCTCTGTGTCTCCGGGGTGAAAAGCCTTTCGCCCAATTTACGAGCTGGATACCTCGCACAGATAAGCCACTGCGAGAATCCAAAGCTGGATACTCTTGAGGAATCGAATCGGAGATCCATGACACTGGACAGACTCGATCTCGCCATTATTGCGCTTTATCTCGTGGGGATCACCCTGTTCGGCCTGCGCTTCCGCAAACGTCAGCGCACGTTGCGCGATTACTTTCTGGCCGATCGCAACATTCCCTGGTGGGCAATCTCGCTTTCGATCGTCGCGGCCGAGACTAGCACGCTCACGATCATCAGCATTCCCGGCCTCGCCTACGATACGAATCTGATGTTTCTGCAGGTAGTCCTCGGATATCTCGTAGGACGCGTCATCATCAGCTTTGTTCTGCTGCCGCACTACTTCCGCGGCGATCTTTACACCGCCTATGAACTGATCGAGCGCCGTTTTGGCCGCGGCCTGCGATCTCTCACCGCAGGCCTCTTTCTGATCACCCGAGCGGCGGCGGAAGGCGTGCGAGTGTATGCCGTTTCTATCGTTGTTGGCATCGCGCTCGGCACTGGCCAACTTACTTCGATCGCCATCATCACGATATTGACATTGCTCTATACCTTTGAAGGTGGTCTGGCTGCGGTGATCTGGACTGACGTCGTGCAAACCGTCATCTACGTCGGCGGAACGCTCGTTGGGTTGTTTACCATCCTTCACCTGGTTCCCGGAGGATGGGCCACCATTCACAATGTTGCCGAGGGCGCGGGCAAGCTGCACATCTTCGACTTCACCCCCACCCTATGGAAGCCCTACACATTCTGGGCGGGCGTTGTGGGCGGAACCTTCCTGACCACGGCCAGCCATGGCACCGATCAACTCATCGTGCAGCGCCTGTTGGCGGCGCGCAGCCAGCGGCAGTCTGTCACTGCCTTGCTCTCGAGCGGAATTGCCATCCTGTTCCAGTTCGCTCTGTTCCTGATTGTCGGCGTGATGCTGTTTGTCTATTACCGCGTGCCTTCCGCGCAGTTCGGTACGGCTGACAGAATTTATCCCCGGTTCATCGTCAGCCACATGCCGCACGGAATTTCCGGGCTGCTGATTGCTGCGATCCTGGCCGCGGCCATGTCGAACTTGAGTGCTGCGCTCAACTCTCTGTCGTCGACTTCGATCATCGACTTTTACCTCCAGCACAATCCGCAAACCGACGAACGTCGCCGTGTACATCTTTCCCGCGTGGCGACATTCATTTGGGCTTTGGTGTTGTTCTCGCTGGCCGTATTGTCGCTACACAAAGCAGGGCGGGTCATCGAAGTAGGATTACAGATTGCGTCCGTGGCTTACGGAGCATTGCTTGGCGTTTTTCTCCTTGGAGTGCTGACTAGGCGTGCCAATCAGAGCGGTGCAATGATCGGCATGTTGTGCGGGTTCGTCAGCGAACTGTATATCTGGTTGGGAACGCGCGTGCCTTGGACCTGGTACGTCGCGATTGGAACCGTGGTGACATTCACTGTGGGATATGCGGCGAGCATCGTGCTCCAGCGAGAAAAGGTGAAATCTTAAAACGCAAGGGCGGAGGGGGTGCCTTTCTCGGCGGTCTCTGCGGGGCCTCTGCGCTTTAAGATTTTCGCTTATACTTTCCACTCGCCGAATGCCAACCGACACACAAGCCGCAAAACCCCGTCCCGAACTCGCCCGCGATCTTGGGGTGAGTCATGCGGGAGCGATTGTCGTGGGCACCATCATCGGCAGCGGAATTTTTCTCGTTCCCGCTGAGATGATGCAGGCGGTCGGCTCGGCTAAACTGGTTTATCTGGCATGGCTCGTCGGCGGGTTGCTTTCATTTTTCGGTGCGCTCACCTATGCAGAACTGGGGGCGATGAAGCCGCAGGCGGGGGGGGAGTACGTTTACGTCCGCGATGGGTATGGCCCCCTGGCGGGATTTCTCTACGCTTGGACCTGGTTCCTCATCGCAAAGCCGGCGTCGATTGCGACCGTAACCACCGGGTTGGTTCGCATCCTGGGGACGTTTCCGGTGTTTGCGTTCTTCTCCAGCCATTTCATCAGCCGGCCTTTCGCCATCACTTACGGACAACTGGTTGCCATCGCGGCTACGGTGCTGATCTCCTGGCTCAACTATGTCGGGATCAAACGAGCCGGCGAGTTTCAACTGGTGTTCACCCTCTTGAAAGTGGCGATCATTCTGGGGATCGTGGTCATCGGCTTCAGCTATCGCGCTGGGAGTTGGAGCCACTTCGCCGGCACCTATGGCGCGGCCAAGGGTGGGATCGCCGGGTTCATGGCGGCACTGGTCGCGGCCTTGTGGGCTTACGACGGATGGAACGACCTCAACATGGTCGCCGGAGAAATCCGCCAACCGGAGCGCAATATTCCGATCGCGCTGATCGTGGGCGTGGCCACGGTGGGCGCGCTTTATATGCTGGTCAACGCGGCGGTGCAGTTTGTCCTGCCCGCGGGCGCCATCGCGGCTTCGCCTCGGCCGGCTTCGGACGCTATCGGGTTGGTGTGGGGCACCCTTGGCGCCGGCTTGGTTTCGGCTGCGATGGCGGTTTCGATGCTAGTGACCTTGAATGGGACCATCATGAGCGGGGCGCGGGTTCCGTTTGCGGTGGCGCGCGACCGCTATTTCTTCGCGGCTTTGGCGGAGGTTCATCCTCGCTTCCACACCCCTTCGGTTGCTATCGTGGTGCAAGCGGCTCTGGCCGTCGTTTTGCTGCTGCTTGGCGGAAGCTTCCGGCAATTCTTTTCTTTGGCGATTTTCGCCGAGTGGCTTTTTTATATGATCGCCGGGAGCACGGTTTTCATTTTCCGGCGGCGTGATCCGCAGGCCACCCGGCCTTATCGGGTTTGGGGATATCCTGTGGTTCCTACGCTGTTTGTGCTGTCTTCTGCCCTGCTTCTCTACTACACGTTTACTGATAACTTGCGGAATTCGGCGGTGGGCTGTCTGGTTATTCTGGCTGGCGTACCGGTTTTTTATGCCTTTGCCCGGCGACGGACGGCGGAAAACCGGTAGTTGTTCGTTCCCACTTTGGGACGGAGTTTACTGTTTAGTACCGGGTACCCCCCCTCCCCCTGTTATCTCCAAAATATTGAAAACAAGAGATTTATTTTATCACTATGTGCTAGATCTTTGAGTTTAAAGCAGTTACGGGCAAAATCTAGACAACATGGGAGTTACGGCCGATTCCCGTCCGGTTTGCATTCCGTTTTGGAACTGGACGGGCTGAGCCTGCGAAGCGCTGCTGTCTTTCGCCCCGCTGGGGCTCTTTCGGCTTCCGGTCTTTTCCCATGGCTTACGCCATGGGCTGCATTCTTCCGCCGCTTTGCGGCTGGGACACGGCAGAGCGATCCGCTTCGGTGGTGATTCACGCTGGCCTGGATCAGTTGTCAAAGAACGTAGATTATCCAACAGATAATGTTGGCTAGATATATGTTATCTGGTTGTGCAGGTGCGGTCAATGAGAATGTGTGTGGGGCTGTAGCATTCCGAGCAAGGCGCCCGGAGCCGGTTCATGGTATCCGATCAAGTGACAGCGTAGAACGCCATGGCCCAGTGAGCTTGCGGAAGCGGCGCAGAGCATGGGTTTCAGCCGGATTAGCAATGGACACGACCGCCAACCCGGTGTACGATCGCGGCGATCTGCGCGGTTGTTCGGCTCTCCCACCGGCAACGCTGGAAATCCGCTTAGGATTGAATGGTTAGTCATGAATCGTAATCGATACTCTCGGACTGATATTGGGAAGCGGGTTGGCGATCTCCGGTACGGCCAGCTATTCCTGCCCTTACTCCAACATTAATTTCGACCTTGGCGGTGATTCCTAGCGTCCAAAGGAGGCACGCGAACCTGCGACACCTGCTTTTAGGTTGTGCGCGTGTGATCCTTCGCGGACCTGCGTCCGCTCAGGATGACGGCTGGTTTGTTAGGGGGTGGCATGTGATTTAGGAATGCCAGATTACGTTCGATAATTTCCCCCACTCAAGCCAACCGACCACTTGGTTGGCCACCCGGTGAGGAACCTGTTGTCCCATGCGCAGCCGAGAAACAGATTCCTCGCTTCGCTCGGAATGACAAAAGGGGAGGGTGTAATTGGGAGGACAAGCGGGACAGTGACATCGAAATGACAAGCTCACAACTGAGCGGCGCATGGTTGCGCCTCAGCTTTTCGCCTCTCGCCTTTCCGCACAGAACGCGGAAAGATGGGGCACCCTTCGTTTGTGTGTAATTCAGGAATATAGCCCGGGATCAGTGGGCCACCGGCGTTTACGTTGTGCGCGCGAGATCCTTCCCGGACTTGCGTCCGCTCAGGATGACGTCGGGTGAGGGTTTGGCGAACCCAGTGCGAGCGTGGATGCTCGCGCCTACATTACTTTTTCGCGGACCGCGGCATTTCGGCGGGGGGCTTGTCGGGCGGGAAATTTGTGCTCAGGTAGTCGATGAAGGCGTCCCGGTCGGCGGGGTCCACCAGGGCTCCCCACTTGATCATTTTGTCGACTTCCCTGGTCCATGCGGGTTTGCTCAGGCGTTGCTGGACGATGATGCTGGCGTCGTGGCATTCGAGGCAGGCGGTGCGGACTTTGAATTGAGCAGGGCCAGGCGGGAGATCGGGAGGCTGGGCCTGGAGCAAAGGCAGGGACCACGATAAACCGAAAACTAGCAGGGCTATCTTGACTTGTCGCGGAAGAGACTTGGTCATAACTAATATTTCGCGCCGCTGGGGCTCGGCGGTTTTCCACGTCCCACCCACGGCTTGCGCCGTGGGCTGAATTCTTACGCCGCTTCGCGGCTGTTGCCGGTAATCCTTGGCCGTGTTGCGGTTGAACGTCCTACCCTTGAACATGGATCTTCACCTGATCGATGGCGTTGTACAGATAGCCGCTGGGATTCCAGACGGCAGTTTCGGGTTGGGTGCGGCCTTGAGTGTCGGTAGCGCGGGCTCGGAAGGTGTAGTCTCCGGCCTTTGGCGCCTTCCATGCAAAGGTCCACAGCCGCCAGGCATACTTCGACTGCTCGTGCCCCAGTTGCGCCGGTTTCCAGGTTGCGCCAGAGTCGGTGGAGATTTCGACGCGTGCAATGTCGGCTTCGCCTGCCCAGGCGACGCCCTGGAGATGAACGGAACGAGATTTCAGGGTTGAGCCATCGGCGGGTGTGGCAATGACGGACTTCACATTGAGCGCGGTCATCACATGGGTGTCGTCGGGATTCACCGGATCTCCGGGTTTGCCGGGCTGGTTGGGGAATCTGTAAGCCGGCTTCATGAAGTTGCCGTCGAATTCCTGGTCGAGGACTTTAATTTCGCTGAGCCATTTGCAGGATGCCGCGCCGATCCAGCCGGGCACAAGAGAGCGTGCGGGAAAACCATGATGCTTGCCGAGCGGCGCGTCGTTCATGTGGGTGGCGATCAGAGTGTCGCCGTCGGTCGCTTTCCCGAGGGGAATGCTGCGAATGAAGGGCGGCACTTTGCCGGGAACTTCATCGAGGCCATGAAACATGATGTGCTTCGCGGTGGGCTTCAGGCCGGCGCGTTGCAGGAGGTCGCGCAGGCGCGGACCGCTGAAACGGGCGTTGCCGACTGCTCCCTTTTGCCATTGGACCCCCGGAACAGGAGGTTGCTGGAAGGCGCGTCCGTTGCCGGCGCATTCGAGGGTATTGGTTACGGAGTGCTTTTCCAGCCTGGTTAGATCCGCCAGACTCAAAATCAGCGGCTTCTCCACTTCCCCGCTGATGGTTAATCGCCATGCGTCTGCGTCCAGGGTGCTGGGTTCGTGCATGTGATTGCGCACGAAGAAGTGGGGGACGGGAGTGATCCAGGAAGCAAGGAACTCTGGAGGCGACTCCAGATCGAGGAAGCGGGCGGAGCGCACGATCATGCCTTCTTCGCCCGGGATCTGCGGCGAGGAATTATCCGCCCAGGTTAGCAGCGGAGGGACAGCGCGGGCAGCGGCGATGGTGATTGAAGCTTGTTTGAGAAAGTCGCGTCGCGAAATCATTTTCGGACCTTTGGGTGCGATTTCATATTACGGCTGGTCCGCAAATGTTTCTAGCGGGATTTGGTTGACCAGCAAACCGATCAGTCAGCCAAGGCTTTGCGGCCTTGGCTGACCGGTGGTCCCAGGGCGGAGCGTCTCGACCCTGAGCTCAATCCGTCTTCGATCCGCCCTGGTGCAACGGTGACATCTAGAACGTGTAGATCAAGTCGAACTGCAGGCGGTTCAGATAGGGCTCCTGCTGTCCGGCCTTGGTGATGGTTGCAACGCTGCTGTAGTTGTTGAACAAAGCGGCGTTGTTTTCCAGATAGGTGTTCAAAACACGTCCATGCCACCAGGTAAAGCTGGCGAGGGTGTTGGCGCGTAGCTTCCACAGAGCGTAGAAGCGGTTCTGCAGAACGTTGGTGGGGGCGCGCTGATCGCTTTCGACGAAGGAGGCGATGGCGGCGTCCTGTTCCTCGCGGTACCAGGAGTAGCCGACCTGAATATCATTCTTGTTCTTGACCTGGCCTACGCTGGCGTCGAAGCCGTATTCCTTGTTTTGACTCCCCAGATTCTTGATGACGGCGCCCTTGGTATTCAAAGGATGATTTTCGGCATCGAGGTTGTCGAGGAACTCAAGCAACAAATTGACCGGCAAGCGCCGGAAGCCGGTCTGGATCTGATTGTTGAGGATGAAATCGGCGTAGTTGTAACCGGAATAAAAGTGGGGCACCCCTTTGGAATCCAGGTAGGTGGCGTTGGTCATGCCATTGGGCGCGAACGCGCAGGGCGCAAAGCTGGGGAAGCCCGTACCCTTGGCGCAACCTTGCCCTTCGCCGGGCACCGGGATCCCGGTAATTGGAGGTGGCGTCGTACCGCCGGTCGGGGTGGGGGGCTGGAAGCCCGTGGTGGTGGCTCCCACTGCGAATGCGCTCTCCTGCAAGATGGCATCGGGACGGTTGAATTTCAAGGTCGTGAACGAAGGCGTGGCTGACCAAGGTCCGAATGCGATCCGGCCGGATACCTGCATGCCCAAGGCATAGGAGTCCTGAGACGGAATCCCTGGCTTTCCATTGGCCTGGCTGTAGAGCAGTTCCATGCCCTGGATGGTGAAATTCTGAACCGGGCCGGAGAAATCGAACGAGGCTTTTTCGTCAAAGCCCTCCGGGTTCAAATCGGGGTCAAAGGTGACGGAGGTCCGTTGCCACGGATAAGCGAATTTTCCGCCGGTGAGAGTGAGCCAGCGATGGGCGATGGGATTGTAGGTAATGAATCCACGATCAAGGGCGATGGTCTTGCGATCGAAGACGTTGGTGAGGGTCTCGTTGGTCGAGGTTGGGTTACCCAGAGAGCCCGTCGCCAGGGCAAAGCCTGCGATGAAATCTTCGTTGAGCTGGCCGTCGAGTCCGAAGCGGACACGAATGCGCGCCAGGTTGTTGTCGGGAACTCCACTCTGGAAGTAAGATTCGCCGCGGATTCGGACGTCACCGCTGAAGCGGAAACGGCCGACCAGGGATTCGAGGGCGCTCAATTGCCTGCCCGCATCCTGGGTCTTGGTATCGACCACCGCAAGAGCGGTCTGCACCTGGGCGGCGTTCGCCGAGGCCTGATCGGCCAAGGTTTTCGCTTCGGCAGCCGATTGCTGGGCTTGCGTAGCGGTGGTCTGGGCCTGGTCGACGCTGCTTGCCGCTTTTTGAGCGGCGGCGTTGGCTTGCTTGGTGGCGTCCAGCAGTTGCTGGAGTTGCGACTTCAACTGGTCAACCAACTGGTTCTGCTGTTTAATCTGCTGCTGCTGGGCGGCCACAGCCTCTTTCAGATCCTGGACTTCCTTGACGGTAACGGTCTGCTTGGCGGACGCAGTGCGCTTTTGCGGGGCTGGAGCACCGGTTTGGGCGGATACGAGTCCGGTTAATGGGATCATCATGATTATCATGATGGACATACTAGGGATGAGCCACCACTTCGTTCCTGGTTTCATTTGAGTTTCGACGCTCCTATTGTTGTCGACTCACTGGAGTCGCGTACTTTACACGACAGCATTCGCTACGGATAGCCGGAACCAGCTTACTCTTTAGGGCGAGGTCGCTTTGCTGGTGCTGAGGATGCTCGCCTTTGCGTCTTTCCCAGACACACGTTTCACATACATCTTCTTTCCCGCCACCTTGACCTGCACATCCTTACCCTGAATCCAGGACAAGTCCTGGTCGCCCTGGGCCTGGTAACGGACAAGATAAACGGTGTCGTTCACTTGCACGGAGATCTTGTAGGTAGCCGTTTCAGGCTTCAACGCGGCATCCGAACCACCGCCGCTGGCGGCCGACCCTGGCTGCCTTTCGACGTTTACAATCTTACCGGCCTGGTAGCCAGTGTTCTGCGCTTGCGCAAGAACTGGCAGGCACATCACACTTACCAGCAAGAAACCGAGCCAAGACTTCTTCATTAATCCTCCTCCTATTGAAAGTGCGACATTCGACATCTGACGCTACGTTGCTGGCGCCAACCCCCACTTATGCTGCAGCCGGCGCTCAATCGTCTTGAAGACCAAACCATCGACGATGTAACCAATGGCGACGATGAGCATCATGACCGCGATTACCTGGCTCATGTCGTTGAGGTCGCGCCCCATCATTAATAACTGTCCCAGACCGAGGCTCACGAAAATCATCTCGCCGGAAATCAGAGAGCGCCAGGCGAAGGCCCAGCCCTGTTTGAGACCGGAGAGGATGAACGGCAAACTCGCCGGGAGCAGCACGTACCAGAACAGCTTGAATCCGCGGGCACCGAGATTGCGGCCGGCCATGCTGTAAATCTTCGGCATCTGCTGGCGGCCGGCCTCCATGGCGATGGTGACGGAGAGCAGAGATCCCATCACGACCACGAAAAGAATCGCCTTTTCGGTAAGGCCGAACCATAACACGGCCAGTGGGAGCCAGCAGATACTGGGCAGACTTTGCAGGCTGACCAGCAGGCCACCCACGGTTTCTTCGAGAAACTTGTTGCTGGCGACACCCAGGCCGAGCACCATCCCGAGCACGACGGACAAACTGTAGCCGAGCAGCATTCGCTTCATGCTGACTGCGATGGCGATCCAGAAACTGTGATCGGCGAAGCCAGCCCATAATGACTCCGCCACACCTTTCGGGGTGGGGAACACGTAGGGCGGCCACATCTTCAGTTTGGCCAGCACCGCCCAAATCGCGATGAGTGCACCGTAGAAAATGGCATGCCGGGCAAAACGCTTCATGCCGAAACCTCTTCCTGACCGTATTGCTCTTCCAGCGACTTATTGATTTCTTCGCGCAAGTCGTCGAGGATTTCGCGGGCGCTTTTCGCTACGGTGATATCTTCCAGCACTCGCGGCCGGGGCAGGTCGATCAGATACTCCTGCTTCACGCGTCCGGGGCGGAAGGTCATCAGGGCGACGCGATCTCCCAGTCGGACGGCTTCGCGCACATTGTGGGTGACGAAAATAATGGTGCGGCCGGTTTCGGCCCAGATGCGTTCCAGTTCTTCGTGAAGAAGATCGCGGGTTTGAGCGTCCAGCGCGGCGAAGGGTTCGTCCATGAGGAGGACGTCGGGTTCCGTGGCCAGCGCCCGAGCCAGCGCCACGCGTTGCCGCATTCCGCCTGAGAGTTGATGAGTATAGCTGTCCTTGAACTGGGAAAGGTGTACCAGACGCAGATAATATTGCGTTTTTTCTTCGCGCTCTTTTTTGGGTACAGCCTTCATCTTCAACCCAAACTCGACATTCTGACCTACGGTGAGCCAAGGGAAAAGACCAAGTTCCTGGAAGATCAGAATGCGGTCGGTGCCGGTGCCTTGCACGATTTTGTCATCCACCAGCACGTTGCCCGAGGTCGCCTGTTGGAGTCCGGCGATCAAATGCAGCAGAGTGGATTTTCCGCAACCCGACGGTCCGACGATGCAGAGGAATTCGCCGGGCTTCACTTTCAGAGTGATGTTGTCGAGGGCGAGCAGTTGCGAGCCGTCATTGGTTTTGTAGCTCAGGGAAATCCCTTGGAGAGAAACTTTGGGAACTCCGCCGGCGCGGGCATGGCGGAGGGGCAGGACGGAAAGACCAGCTTCTACCTTCCATCGGCTGATGGCGCCACGAACCGGGCGTCTGGGTTCGCTCGCGAAGGAAGATTGCACGAGTGGATTTGGCGTCATTGAATTGCCTTCTTTCCCTTTTCCATCAAAACCTGATTCAACAGATTCAAGTCGTAGAGACCGGACAAGTCGGGCATTTGCCTTCCCAGAAAACCAGCGTCGTAGGCGGAACGTGCCGAAGTCAGCAACGAGTCGCGAAAAGGATTGTAGGTGATCTGCAACCTTCCAAAGGCTTCGTCCAGCACAGCGGGGGGAAGCGACTTGCCGGTTTCCTTCTGCAATTGAGCGTTCAGTATTTGCTTTGCCTCGGGCTGATGGTGGTTAATCCAATCGGTCAATTCCACATGGGCGGCGATCCAGTTCTTCACTACATCGGGATGCTCGCGCAGGAATTTCGTGCTCACAATCAGATGAGTGATCACGAACTGACCCTTCGGCCAAAGATCGCGCTCATCCAGGAACAGATGAGCATTGCCTTCGTGAATCAGGCGCGTGGCCCATGGCTCGGGAGCCCATGAAGCATCGAGTTGCTTCCGCAGGAACAGAGTCAACTGATCGGGATTAGCCAGCGGAATGACCTGCACATCTCCGCCTTTGTCGTTGGACTTCATCCCATGAGCTTTCAACCACGCGCGCAGCGCCACGTCTTGCGTGTTGCCCAACTGCGGTGACGCCACTCGCTTGCCGTGAAAGTCCTCCGGCTTCTGTATCCCCGAATCGTTTCGCACCACCAGAGCGACGCCGCCACTGGCTGCGCCGGCGACGACTCGAAGCGCTTCGCCATTGGAACGCACATAGCCGGTGATGGCGGGATTCGGCCCGACATAGGTCATATCAATGGCGCCGGAGAACAGCGCTTCGATGGCTGATGGGCCGGCGTTAAAACTCGTCCATTGAATCCTCGCGCTGGGGCCCAAGGCTTTCTCGAACCAACCATTCGCTTTGCCGACCATGGCTTGCGCGTGCGTGATATTGGGAAACGCACCGACGCGGACAACGGTCTGACCGAGACCCGAAAGCGAGAGTATGAGGAGAATCAGACCCACGGCAAAGATGAAATTCTTATTCATCCTTGCTCCGGATCGGATTTCCGTGGACCACCATGGGCAGAACGCTCGGCGGTTCACCTTTTTTCTTGCGCCGCTTGCCGGACTTCAAAGTGCCTGCGCCCTTGCCAGTCATGATGTCGGCGAGAGTGGTGTGCTCGAGGATCTTGGCCGCGGCATCGCGCACATCGAGGAAAACTTGATAGAGAGCGCGATGTTCATCGTCACGATTAATGAGCGTGCGCAGGTGGTCGGCGTCGGCGAAAGGCGCCAGCGGACCATCGATCAGCCGGATAATCTCGCTGAGATGAATCTCGGAGGGCGCGCGCCGTAACTGGTATCCGCCCTTGGCGCCACGCACGCTTTCGACCATGCGCGCGTTCTTGAGTTCTAGCAGGATCAGTTCCAGAAACTTTTCCGGCAACGCCTCTTCGTAGGCAATGTCACGGATGCGAATCGCGCCCTGGTTGTAGTGGCGGGACAGCATCATCATAGCTTGCAACGCGTACAAACCTTTTTGGGAGATTTTCATAATGTTTCCGCAGTATGCCATAAACTCTATGGTTGTAATAGAGTTTATTGACATCCCCGACATTAGCAACTGCGGTGCCAAGCTAGCGCGCTTACCAACAGAACACTAACTGGCTTTAGTATTAATACCTTGCAATGAATTCCCTGCCGACAAGGACGAGGAGTCGACTGCATTACATTGCAGCTTCACAGTAGTTCTTATGACATTGCAGCGGCAGGTTCCTACCTGCACGTGGCAACAATCAGGGTTATGTCATCGGATTGCTCGTGCGGACTGAAACGATTGACCTCCTCAACGATGGAAGCAACCACAGCCGGTGAAGGCTGTGCACGATGCCGTCGCAGAGATTCGATCAGACGGTGCTCTCCGAACTCCTCTCCGTCGGCGTTGAATGATTCGGTGATGCCGTCGGTGTAGAGCGCGAAGGTGTCTCCGGAGGAGAGCGAGCATTCCATGGTCGAGCAATCCCATTCCTTGAAGAGTCCCAGCACCGTGGAGGTGGAGGCTAGCCGTTCGAGGGTGCCGTCGCGCCGAAACAGAAGCGCGGAGAGATGCCCGCAATTTACATAGCGCAGGCGTTGGGCGGTATCGTCGTAGTCGGCAAAGAACAGAGTGGCGTAGGCGCTGTCGCTCGAGTTCTCGTAGAACAAGCGATTAACCAATTGCAGGAAGCGTTGGGGTTGATCGAATGCGATTGCGCACTGGCTGCGCAGGTTGGCTTGCAGATTGGCCATCAGGAGCGCGGCTGCGATTCCTTTCCCTGAGATGTCGCCGACCACCAATCCCAGCCGCTCCCGGCCCAAGTCAAGGAAATCGAAATAATCGCCGCCGACCTGGCGAGCCTGCACGCAAATCCCGGAGTAATCGAGGGTCGCAATGGGCGGGAAGGTCTGGGGAAAGAGCCGGGTTTGCACCTGCTTGGCGATTTCCATTTCCTGGGCGGCGCGGCGTTCGGCTTCGAGCTTCGCCGCGGCCGCGCGGCGCTGGGCTTCAACGGCGCGGCTCTCCTCGTCGAGGCTGACCAGTGCGAACAAGTTTCCGTCGAGGTCTTTGAAGTGCGTGAAGACTCCGCCCCAGATCGGTGGCTGGTCGCCGGTAGGGGACGACTGGTCGACCGCGACTGTGTCCTGCGCAGGACGCTCGTATTTGATGCGCTTCAGGCGCGGCGTGTATTGAAAACGAACTCCGCGCGCACGCCATTCGTGAAATTTGGCGGCAACATCGTCGGTAACGAAGACGACCTGGGTGGACCGGCCAATGAGCGCGCACTCTTTGGAATCGGGCTTGGGCGCAACCAGCGAGAGCACAGCACTGCCGTCCGGAGGGGAAACCGCGACCCATCGCTGGCCGGATCCGAAGCGGACGTCACCCACCAGACTGAAGCCAAGCTGGTCCAGGTAGAATCGCAGGCTCTGATCCTGATCGCGAACAAAAATGTTGATGGCGTGAATGCGGAGATGGGGCGGTTGTGGGTCAGGAGGAGGCTCGGCACGAAGACGGGAAGGAAAGCTGGCCATCCGCGAGATTATAGCGTTTCAAAGACCATGGCTTGCGCCTGGGCTGCATTCTTGGGCTCTTTGCAGCTGAGAGGTGTGGTCTTGATCTGGAGCGAAGGTGAACTCCTAGCTCTCACACGAACTTTCCGGCTGCTTCTCTACCAAAGGCCTGCGGAGCTTTGCTCCCCCTGGACCCTTCGACTTCGCTCAGGGCAGGCTCACGAGGCGCCCATCAGCACACTGATTTCGGCTACAGTTGGGTGTTCCTCAGACGAAGCGAATTAGTGATTACCGAGACGGAACTGAAGCTCATGGCGGTGGCGGCGAGAATTGGGCTCAGCAATAAGCCGAAGAACGGATAGAGCACGCCGGCTGCGATCGGTACCCCGAGCAGGTTGTAGATGAAGGCGAAGAAGAGGTTCTGGCGGATGTTGCGCATGGTAGCCTGGCTGAGTTTTCGGGCGCGGAGGATTCCAGCGAGGTCGCCTTTGACCAAGGTGACGCCCGCGCTTTCGATGGCAACGTCGGTTCCGGTGCCCATGGCGATGCCTACGTCGGCTTGCGCCAGGGCGGGGGCGTCGTTGACGCCATCGCCGGCCATGGCGACGGTGCGTCCTTGTTTTTGCAGGCGGCGCACTACTTCGGATTTCTTTTCGGGCAGGATTTCGGCTTCAAATTCGTCGATGCCGAGCTTGGCGGCCACGGCTTTGGCGGTGCTGCGGCTATCTCCTGTGAGCATGACGATACGCAATCCGGCGGCTTTAAGATCGCGAAGAGCTTGCGGAGTGGATGGTTTGACGGGGTCGGCGATGCCGATCAAGCCGGCGGGCCGGCCATCTACCGCGGCGAAGATTACAGTCTGTCCATCGCGGCGCAGCTCTTCCGCTTTCAATCGCAGCGGGTCTATCGACAGTTGCAACTGGTGAAAGAAATTTTCGTTTCCGGCGGCCACGGTTTTTCCATTTACCTTTCCGCTGAGGCCGAGTCCGGTGTGGGATTGAAAATCGGTGGCGTTGGTTAGGGGTATTTTGTTTTCCTTGGCGGCGGCGACGATTGCGGAGCTGAGTGGGTGCTCGCTTCCCTGCTCCAAGCTTGCCACAACGCGCACGAGTTCAGTTTCGTCGCCGTGGGAAAACGCGACCACGGATTCGACGGTGGGCTTGCCTTCGGTCAGGGTGCCGGTTTTGTCGAAGACCAAAGTGTTTACTTTTTCGAGGATCTCGAGGGCTTCAGCGTTCTTGATGAGAACGCCAGCCCGAGCGCCGCGTCCGGTGCCCACCATGATCGCCATAGGTGTGGCTAATCCCAAGGCGCACGGACACGCGATGATGAGCACGGCCACGGCATTTACCAGAGCGTGGGCGAAACGCGGTTGGGGTCCGGCGAGGCTCCAGACGACGAAAGTGACAACCGCGGTGGCGACTACCACCGGGACAAACCAGGCGGCGACGCGGTCGGCCAGGCGCTGGATGGGGGCGCGGCTGCGCTGCGCCTGACTGACCATCTGGACGATTCGCGCGAGCAAGGTTTTGCTGCCCACACGCTCGGCTCGCATGATGAACGATCCGGTGGCGTTTACAGTCGCGCCGATCACCCGGCTGCCCGGCTCTTTCGCAATTGGCATGGATTCGCCGGTGAGCATGGATTCATCCACCGAACTGGTTCCTTCGAGGACGACGCCATCGACTGGAATTTTTTCGCCGGGACGCACCCGCAGGCGGTCGCCGGGCTTTACCTTTTCAAGAGGAATGTCCTGCTCGGTGCCATCGCGGAGGATGCGAGCGGTTTTAGGGCTTAGGTCGAGCAGAGCGCGGATTGCCGCGCCGGTGCGGCTGCGGGCGCGAAGTTCGAGCACCTGTCCCAGAAGGACGAGCGTGACGATGGCGGCAGCGGCTTCGAAGTAGACCGGCGGCGCGCCATTCATGCCGTTGTTCGGGCCACCGTTCGCTCCACCGAACGATGCGGGAAATATTCCGGGGAAGGCAGTAGCAGTCAGACTGAAAAGGTAGGCCACCCCGGTGCCCATGGCGATGAGGGTGAACATGTTGGTGGAACGGTTGACGATGGAGGTCCAGCCGCGCTGAAAGAAAGGCCAGCCGCCCCAGAGAACGACAGGCGTGGCAAGTAGCAGCTCGATCCAAGGCAGCCAACCCCCGGGCAGCGCGTGCTCGACTGGCATCCCGGGCAACATATCGGCCATCGCGATTGCCAGGAGCGGAACGGTGAGAGTCAGGCTGATCCAGAAGCGCCGCGCCATGTCGCGCAGTTCCGGGTTTTCCTCTTCCATTGCAGTGACGGTGCGAGGTTCGAGGGCCATGCCGCAGATGGGGCATGATCCCGGGCCGGGCCGGACAATCTCCGGATGCATGGGACAGGTATATTGGGTGCGGGTCGCGGCTGACGGGGTCTCGGGCTCGAGTGCCATGCCACAACTCGGACAGGGTCCGGGCTTGCGCTCCCGCACCTTGGGACACATGGGGCAAACGTAGTTTCCTGGATTAGGGGGGGAAGAGGCCGCCGGGACGGGAACGGCTCGAGTTGCTGGCATATTCACAGTAACCAGCCCGGAGGAATGCGGGCGTGTCGGCTGGGCCAAGTATTTCTTAGGATCGGCCTTGAATTTCTCAGCGCAGCCGCTGCAACAGAAGTAGTAGGGCTTTCCGGTATATTCGAGACGGTGCTTTGCGGTGGCCGGGTTTACGTTCATGCCGCAAACCGGATCCTTCACAGCGGTCGCGGACATCGAGAGGTCATCTGTCATGGCGCTGGGACTGCCTCACGGGAACTACTGGAACCAGTAGAATGTGACGTTCCTTAGATTATCGGCGGCCGGGCCTCGATTCTTGATCTCCTATCCTACGCTGCCGATTGCTGTATCTTTAGAAAGGTTAAGGAGCAACCACCCGCATGACACAATTGGAAGTTGCCTACCGTTACGGTGCGGCGCCGGGAGAAGCAGAGATCCGTGCGCTGGATAGCGTGCGGGAAGTTTATGGCATCCGGCGGATGAAGTTCGATCCTAAAGAGCGCATTGTCCGGGTAGAGTTCGACGCTTCACGCCTCAAAGAGCCAGTGATTGCAGGGTTGCTGCGGCAGGCTGGATTGGATGTCCAGGAAAAGCTGGTGCTGGCGTGAGTGAACCGGCCAACGGGGGCGCTTGGGGAGGGCTGCCGTCGGCCAGGTGAAACCGGATTAAAGGGAAAATGCAAGGGGCGTCCAAGAAAACCTCTGGCCGAAGTTTATCTTCAAGGGCGCCCCGTTGCGCGCCACTTCGTCTGGCAACAATTGTAGCATCCAACTTGCCAATTCCAAGCGACTGAAAATACAAGCTGGGCGCCTGGTCGGCACCGAGTAGGAATTGCCAGTGGTGAGAAAGATTTACGTTTCGCGCTCGCGGTAGCATGGGTGGTGCCACGAGCATGTTGAAATCGCGAGAAAGAGAATAGTTAGGGCCGTTGACCGGAACGCAGTTGCCTGATTCAGCGACGCGGGCCACTCGACTCCTTCATCAACTGCAGAGTTTCCGCTATAATCAGAGTCTCCGCTGGCGGTAACGTGTCGCGCCCGTAGCTCAGCTGGATAGAGCATTTGGCTACGAACCAAAGGGTCGGGAGTTCGAATCTCTCCGGGCGCACCATCTTCGCAATCTGGATCCAAGCAAAACGTGTATTTCAAAACGGCCGCAAAACAAAACGTCCCAGACCCGGTTTGAGTCGTGGGACGATCGCTCGAACGGGTTCCTCCCCCGAGAAACTGTTCACCATCAACATAGCCTGATTGTCCAAGGGTGGGAATGGCACGAACGGGCTATGCCGGCGGGCCATTGAGCTATCAGCATTCAAACTTCAGCGGCCCTAACGGCGAGGACGCCCGCGCCTACACTGGCGAAGAACGCAAAAATGCCCGCCATCCTTTCGAATCGCGGGCATTCGTGTTCGCTACTTAGACAGCTTGAACGTTCTCAGCTTGCCAGCCCTTGGGGCCCTTGGTCACGTCGAACTGCACTGCCTGGCCTTCTTGCAGGCTGCGGAAGCCGCCCGCCTGAATCGCCGAAAAGTGCACGAAGACGTCTTCGCCATTCTGACGGCTGATAAAACCATAGCCCTTGGCGTCGTTAAACCACTTTACTGTTCCTGTTTCTGCCATTTGTTTGTACCTTTTTCTATTTTTGGATTGTGCTGAGAAGATTCGCTGCTAGTGAGAGGGGTGACGCTGGTTGGCGTGCCGACTTTCAATTGCGTGTGAGTCAAACTTAGCTGTTATCTATTATACACGAGGGGGCGTACTGTCCCAGTATATTGTCTCTTTGTGCGAAATGCTCGGCGCCGGACCCTCGGCCCGCTGGGCCTTCGGGATGAAGGCCTTCAAAGTGAGTGATTAGACTTTCGTCTTGGATTCCGGCATGCCGACAACCACGGTGCGTCTATGCGGGACTTCTTCGTCGGGGATTTCCGCGATGAACTGCAGGTCCAGGCCGAGACGCGTGCTCTCCTGATATGCTACGTCGTTGAAAAAGTAAACGATGTCGCCACCAAATCGATCTTTGGCGCGGCGGCGTTCATCAAGATCGAAGGGGCTGGCGGAATACACTTTCAGGTTGGGTGCATCTCTCAGGACGGCACCGAGTTCGCGCTGGAAATCAAGTGCTCCCTGGCGCACTTCCGCCATGGTGAAAGCCACTACGTGATAGGACATAAGTCTGAACCGAGAATGGCGGCGGACACTCGCTCTGCCTGTCGGAAATTGTTCACATGAACGACGAACATATCGTCACCGAAGTTCCGCAAAGGGATTTTCGATGCACACGCCAGCGACGACCTGTTTCGCGTTCAAGTCCTCGGAGAGAATTCTGATTGCCCCGCACTTTGTGGCGGATGCGACAATGAGGGCATCCCAGAATCCGATCCGGCATTCGTCCTCAATTCGAAACGCTGTGGTGATTTCCGCCGGAGTGGTTTCGATGCACCAAACCGAATAGCTGTTCACGACAAGTCGCGCCACATCCTTCGGAAGCGGAGACGCAATCTTGCGAGTGACGTTAACATAAAATTCCTGCAGGACTTGCATGCTCAAAACCCCGCGTCGCTGACTCCAAAGTTCGCGAAGAACATTCTTCGCCACTTGGTGCTTAGCTCCTGCGTCAACATCGTGAGCGTAGATCAGAACACTTGTGTCGACGAACTTCCTAGCGCTCATGCAAGTCGTCTCGACTGCTCCGAATCACGCCTCCCAGATGAAAGCCTTGATCGAGCAGCGTCGTGGCCTGCCGCTCCGCCCGCTCGTAGGCTTCGTCTTCCCCCACGAGGACCTCGATTTGCTCGGCAAGAAGGCCGCTGATGGAGGTGGCGCGGCGGGCAGCAAGGACTTTGGCTTTCCATACGATCTGCCGGCTGAGGCTTATCGTCACGTTTTGCTTCGAACCCCGTGAAGTTGACATGCCCTCATTGTACCACGTATGTTACGTGTCACACGTACTGTACGTGTACTGAATTTGCAGGTATCAAATTTAAGGACGAGGATGCGCTTGGCGAAGCCGGCTGTGTGGATTCTGAATCGCACTGCGGCGACGAACGGAAGCCGTGTCCAATGCGGCATTACTACGATGTATAGCCGGAGGCGTGCCAATAAGTCAGCCCATCACTCGGAGTGTTGGCGCAGTTCCGGTTGCGAGGGCAGGAAGCCCGTACCTTCAGCGCGACACCTGCAGGCAAGACCTGATAAGCTTATTTTCTACCTGGGCGCGGACCCGTAGCTCAACTGGATAGAGCACTGCGCTTCGAACGCAGGGGTTGGGAGTTCAAGTCTCTCCGGGTCCGCCAGTTTTCGCGAGCTCCGTCCTCATTGTGCGTCAGGTTCGCGCTGTCTTCTACAATGCGAAGGTGAAGACTTGGGACGTGATCGTTGTGGGCGGCGGCATCATTGGGCTCTCACTCTCGATTGGTTTGCACAAGCGGGGCCTGCGCGTTTTGGTGGTAGAGCGGGGAGAACCCGGCCGTGAAGCTTCCCATGCCGCGGCCGGAATGTTGGCCGACTGCACGATAGAGACTCCCGCTGCCTTGCAAGTACTGGCCGCCGCGAGTGCGCGGATGTATCCCGAGTTTGTCCATGAGTTGCAGGATGAATCCGGAGTGAAGGTTGATCTGCGGGATGACGGCACGCTCTTATTTGTCTCGCCTGAGCAGGTTTCTGAACTGTCTGAGTTTTGTGCACAAGACCCGCTTCCCGCGACTCTGGCCGATCTTGAGCCGGCACTGGCCGAAATGAAAGTTCCAGCCGCCTTCGTTTATTTGAAAGAGCGGAGCGTTGACCCGAGGGCACTGGTCACGGCTGCCTTAAGGGCCGCCAAACACCGCGGAGTGGACATTTCTTCCGGCACGACCGTGACCGGTGTGCTTCTCGCGGGCGGCAGAGTCACTGGCATCAGTACAGATAGAACCCATTACAGCGCACCGTGCGTGGTGAATTGCGCCGGAGCGTGGGCCGGCAGTTTCTCCAAGCACCACTTCCCTACCCGCCCGGTTAAGGGACAGATGCTGGCCGTGGCCTGCGCCCGACATGAAGTCGTGCGTCACGTGATCCGCACTCCCGAGGTGTATCTGGTGCCGCGCAGCGATGGACGAATTCTGATTGGCTCGACGTTGGAAGAAGCTGGATACGACAAGCGCACCGACGCGGACACCATTCACCGCATGCATCAGGCGGCGATTCGCCTGGTTCCGGCGCTGGGACAGGCACGGGTTCTTGAGGACTGGGCCGGGCTCAGGCCAGGGACTCCGGACAACCTACCCATTCTCGGCGCCACCAGCACACCCGGATATTTTGTGGCCACGGGGCATTTCCGCGATGGGATTTTGCTCACTCCGGTCACGGCTCATGTGATGGCCCAAGTGATCACAGACGGGCAGCCCGATTACGATATTTCAGCATTCTCGCCAGCGCGATTCTGAGCTTCCTGCCCAAGAAAGAACCACCCTGGCATCAAGCTCTACAGTTAGAACCCGATCGTGAGCGCCATGGATATTACAACGATTACCTATTTGTGAAGTCTTCCAGGCGGAAACAAAAGGCCGCAGCTGCCGGGATAACTTTCTCTTTGCCGACAACCCGTGAAATTAAATGAGAGCAATCGTCCCGAGTGCCAAGGCCGTGTTTCAGTGTCCGAATTCGCCAAAGCGGTGTCCTGAAACGGACAGCGCGGACTAACTTATCGCATATTAAGTCGTGTAGAATGTGACGCTTAGTATTTGGCAAGTGTGATGCAATAGCCCCGGCAGGGAGGAAGAGCATGTCCTTCGTTCGCGATCTGAGAGTTGCGGCTCACTCGTTAATTCGGACTCCAGGGCTGGCGATCGCCGTGGTTCTCACGCTGGCGCTCGGCATCGGCGCGAACGCTGCCATTTTCACGCTAGTGCGCGGAGTGCTGCTCAAGCCTCTTGTCAACCGCGACGAAGACCGGCTGATCTATATCAGGCAGAGCGCCCCCGGCCTCGGCGATGACAACACCGCGTTTTCCGTGCCCGAGATTCAGGATTTACAGGCCAGCGTGAAAACCCTGAGCGCGATTGGCGACTTCTCCGCCATCGACTTCACCATGATCGGCCTGGGCGAGCCTCGTTCCATTCGAGGTGGCGTCGTCAGCGGCACGTACTTCGACGTGATGGGCCTTCGCCCCGTGCTCGGTCGCCTCATCGGCCCTCAAGACGACGGTCCCAAAGCTGACGGCGTCGTGGTTCTCACCTACCGTTTCTGGACGACCGCTTTTCACAAAGATCCTTCGGTCATAGGCAAAACCGTTCGCCTGGGTAGCATCGGCGATCGGTCCGCGGTAGTCATTGGCGTCCTCGAACCTTGCGTCCCATATCCCCAAGATACCGAAATCATCGCCAACATCGTCACCAGCCCGCATCATCTTTCCGCAACCATGGTCACGGGCCGCATCCATCGGATGACTGAGCTTTTCGGCCGTCTGGCTCCCGGAGCCACTCTCGATCAGGCTCATGCTGAGTTGCGCTCCGCCTACGCCGCGATGAAGAAGGACCACCCCGAAGCGTATGAACAGGAAGCGGACTTCCAGATTGGGGCCAAGATGCTTCGTGACGAGATCACGTCGGGCGCCAGGACCGTGCTCCTGGTACTGCTCGCGGCCTCAGGGCTGATCTTCATCATCGCGTGTTCCAATGTCGCCAACCTGATTCTGGCGCGGACGGTCCGCCGCGAAGGCGAACTGGCGGTCCGCGTAGCACTGGGTGCAAGCACCGGCGCGTTGCGCCGCATGCTCTTGGCCGAAAGCCTTTTGCTCTGCGTTGCTGGCGCCGGGCTCGGTGTCCTGAGCGCGCGGCCGATGGTCGCCATCCTGGCGCGCTACGCCTCGCGCTTCTCGGTTCGCGCGCTCGATTTGACAGTCGATTCGAGCCTGCTCTGGGTGGGCGCCGCGCTGGCCGTTGTCGCGGCTGTGATTTTGGCGTTCGTCCCGCGCCTACCGTCCGCCGATACGTCGAGTGGCCTTAGCCTATCGAGCGGCAGCGTGCGGATCACCGGCAGCACCAGCCGCCGCCAGCGGATCTTCGCGGTGACCCAAATCGCCGCGTCTTTCGTGCTGCTGGCCGGTGCAAGTGCGTTGATCGCTACGTTGATTGCACTGCAAAGGGCGCAGACGGGTCTGGACACCCAGCACGTCCTCGCAATCGATGTTCCCGCCATGTCCTATGGGAAGACACCTCAGCAAGTCACCGATTTCTACAAGGAAGCAATCCGTCGCATTGATGCCCTACCGGGCGTGAGCCAGACCGCGTTCGGCGACGTCGTTCCCTGGCGCGACGCGAATCCCGTGCCTTCTGGTTTCCAATTCTCCGCCGACGGACTCGTCCATGCCGCCGGTGTAGAGGATCCCCGGGCGCAGCCGCGTTCCATCTCTCCCGGATATTTTGCGGCGCTCGGTGTTCCCATCATGGCCGGCCGCGATTTCGACGCGCGCGATAACCAAGCCAATGCGGAGCCCGTCGTAATCGTCAGCCAGACCCTGGCGCAGCGCATTTTCCCCAATCAGGATGCGGTCAATCGACATGTCTACTGGACCGATCCCGTGCTGCAATTCGCCACCGGAACCGATGCCGAAAAGGCGCGTCTTGTCGCGCCGCACCGCATCATCGGCGTCACCGCCGATATTGACGACGGACACGTCGTGCCCGGGCCCACACTCACCGTTTACACCCCCTTTGGAGAAGGCGTACTTTTTGGCGGTCGCCTTTTCATCCACACCGGTGCAAATCCTTATGCGCTGGTCATGCCGGTCATGCGCGTTATTCGCGACATGTCCGCCGATCAGCCGGTTGAGCACGCCGCCACTCTCGAAGACATTCGTGCAGAGGTGCTCACGCCCGACCGCTTAAACTCGCTGGTGTTTGGCGTATTCGCGGCTCTCGCGTTGGCGATTGCAGTGGTGGGCGTCGCCGGGGTGCTGGCGTTTTCGGTGAGCGCGCGGACGCGGGAATTCGGCATCCGGCTGGCCCTCGGATCGGAGCCGCAACAACTCCTCAAGGGCGTGATCGCAGAGGGCACGGTAATGGCTGCGGCGGGCGTCCTCGCAGGCGCGGCATTCGGGTTCGTGCTGGCGCGTTTGGCGGGAAAATATTTCCTGGACGTCAAGATGCCCGGCGCATTCCCTGTGTTTGTCTCCGCGTTTGTGCTGATGGCGGTCGCGGTGATCGCGTCAGTGCTGCCCGCGGCTCGCGCCGCGCGCGTTGATGTTATGCAAGCGTTGCGCTCCGAGTGACGGTCGGACGGATGGGTACGGGTTACCGGCAACTCCAAATGTGAGATGAATCTCCGAACGACGGTCCTCCATGCTTCGGTGCCATTCTTCGTGTTCAGCCGGTTGCTGACCTTCTTCCAACTTAGCAGCCTCGCCATCAGGTAGATTGCGGAAGGCGTGCTCGCGCGGGAGGGACAGATTAGCTTTTGGATCGTGGGCGGATGACGGGCTACTCGGAAGTAACTGTTTTAACCAGGACGTTACGCTCATTGAGACCACACCTCTAGGCCGGGTTCAAGTCAGCCGTGATTGTCAGTCCGCTTTGGTTGATTGTTCGCGACAAGGCCTCCCGCTGGTCACGGCTCGCTGGTCTGTACGTGTCTGCTAAGTTTTCCGGATGTAACCAGCGCACCGAAGAACCGGCAGTCGCGGATATTTAGGAAAGTTCGAATCGGTGTCCGAGAGTTTGCAGCGATAGAACGTCGATCCGCGGTCCGACTGAATCCGCTGCGAATGCTGGCAGTCGAGGCACAAGCCAACACGATGTAGTTCGTCTTTTTCTGTCTGATTGGCTTCGGCCACATCCGCAGAATAGCGTATTCAGAAGGCACCGACATCCGGGTCCGGGGCGGCTGCGTTAAAAACTGGCGTCGCTGCTTCAGGTATACTTATCCGTTTCATCGGTACTCAAACCCTAAAGACATCCAGTCCGTGAGAAAGGGACACACGTATGGCTTCCCCAGCAGTGGATTACGCTCGTTCGAATCAGCAGCGCTTCTTGAATGAACTCAAGGATCTGCTTCGCATCCCCAGCATCAGTACGGCGCCCGAGCATAAGTCCGACGTGCAGAAGGCCGCCGACGTTGTAGCTAGTGAACTCCGGCGAATTGGCATGGAGAACGTAGAACTCATCGCCACCAAGGGCCATCCACTGATCTATGCGGACTGGCTGCATGCTCCCGGCAAGCCGACCGTGCTCTGCTATGCACATTACGATGTCCAACCGCCGGATCCGCTCGACGAGTGGATCAGCCCGCCCTTCGAGCCCACCGAACGCAACAACAACATCTATGCACGTGGAGCCGTGGACGACAAAGGCCAGCTTTGGATGGAGATCAAGGCCATCGAAGCTTTGATGAAAGGCCATGCCGGCAAGCTGCCGCTGAACGTGAAGTTCATCATCGAAGGCGAAGAGGAAGTCGGAGGCGAGTCGATCGCCGAATATGTTCGCAAGCAGAAAGCCAAGCTGAAGGCCGACTTCGCGCTGGTCTGCGATACCGAATTGTTTGCGCCCGATTTGCCAACTCTTTGTGTCGGGCTCCGCGGGCTTGTGTACACCGAAATCGAAGCGTTTGGAGCAAAGACCGATCTGCACTCCGGCATGTACGGTGGCGCAGCCCCCAATCCATTCTTCGCGCTCATTGAGATCATCAGCAAGCTGAAGGATGCAAAAGGCAAGGTACTGATTCCGGGCTTCTACAAAAATGTGAAGGCCCCGACTGCGGCCGAACTGAAAGCGTGGAAACGGCTGCCCTTCAACGAAGAGCACTATCGCAAGACCGAAGTCGGTTCCAAGGTTCTGACCGGGGAGCCGGGGTTCTCGGTGCTCTATCGAACCTGGGCGCGTCCGACCCTGGAAGTGCACGGCATGCCCGGCGGATTTACCGCCCCCGGCGCAAAAACCGTGATCCCCGCGAAGGCCGCGGCGAAGGTCTCCATGCGCATGGTTCCCAACCAGGATCCGGACGACATCCTCAAGCGCTATACCGCCTTCGTCAAGAAGCTCACGCCTAAGGGCATTGAGACCAAAATCAAAGTGTGGAGCAAAGGTCCCGCCTGCGTGGTGGGCACGGACAACAAGTATGTGAAAGCGTCCACCGAAGCCATGCACGAGGTGTTTAAGAAAGATACAGTCTTCATTCGCTCTGGCGGATCGATTCCCATCGTCACCGACTTTCAGGATGTGCTGAAGATTCCCAGCGTCATGATGGGCTTCGGCTTGCCTGATGACAATCTACACGCTCCAAACGAGAAGTTCCACATTCCGAACTTCCATCGTGGGATCGAGTCGATTTGTTTGTTCTTCGAGAAGCTGGGCGAGTAGCCGGCATCAACGAGAATTGTGTGAGGCCGGGTCTTCGACCCGGCCAGTCCGAGCGAGGCTCGGCAGTTGCTGCCCGGATCGCTTGCTCAAATCCTCGAACATCGTTGTCTTTGATCGCCTTTTGCAGTAGGCTTATCTGGCTCTTGCGATTCTTCCTTCCTTCTTCTTCTCACACCCATTTCACGCGCTTGTGCTGCATTCTGTGTGCAAAATGACGTGGTTGTGCAAAAGGGGACCCCATATATGGTGTTTTCTTGCTTGACCCCGGCCCAATTTCGCCGTTACAGTAGCTTCCATCTGTGCCCGCCCTGTCCAGCCACAGGTAGGTATTTTTCGGAGCGAGCTGTTGAGGAATCTAACTGGTTAACCAGTTCCCTAAGGAGTAGAAGTTGCTCAAACTGAAAAAGCTTCAGATTCTCGGTTTCAAATCTTTCTGCGACCGCACCGAACTCAAGTTCCACGGAGACGGCATCGCGGCCATCATCGGTCCGAACGGATGCGGCAAGTCCAACATCGCGGACGCGATCTCCTGGGTGTTAGGTGAGCAGTCGGCGAAGACTCTGCGCGGCTCGCGCATGGAAGACGTCATCTTTGCGGGCACGCGCGACCGCAAACCCACCGGCATGGCCGAGGTTGCGCTCACGCTGATCGATCCGGAAGTTTACGACGGGCCCGACGCGCACAGCCCCACCGAGATCGACGTCCAGAATGATCTCCCCGAAAGCGGAGACGATTGGGATGAGGCCGAAGTGCGAGCAAAGGCCGCGCAGGAAGTTGAGCGACTGACCGACGAAGCGCAGCCTGGGTTTTCCGATGGAGAGACGGGCGTCTCGCCCGTCGGGCCGGGCGAGACCTCCATCGAATCTGGCCCGCAGGTCGTCCTCAAGATCCGCCGCCGGAAATTTCAGCAGCAGTTCCGCGCCGGAGAGATCGTGGTCACACGCCGGCTGTTTCGCTCCGGAGACAGCGAGTACCTGCTGAACGGCAAGCTCTGCCGCCTGCGCGATATTCAGGAATTATTCATGGGCACGGGGCTGGGACCGGAATCTTATGCGCTCATCGAGCAAGGACGCATTGGACAGATTCTGAGCAGCCGTCCGACCGATCGCCGCTCGATCATCGAAGAAGCGGCAGGGATTACAAAGTTCAAAACCAAGAAGCGCCTGGCTGAAGCGCGCCTCGAAGACGCCAAGCAAAATCTCTCTCGTGTGAACGATATTTTCGAGGAAGTCACTCGGCAGATGAATTCCCTGAAGCGTCAAGCCTCGAAGGCTGAGCGTTATGCCAAGTTGCGGGAGGAGATGCGGGCCAAGCTGCGTCTGGTGCTGGCCAGCAAGTTTGCGCAACTGGATCGCGAGAGCATAGAACTCGACGAACGGATTAATGCGCTCTCTGACGAGATGCGTCAGCGGACCGAGACAGTTCAGCAACTCGAAACCGAGCACGCCGACCGCACCCAGCGTGGATACGCGATCGAAACCGAGATTCGCGAGAACCGCGAGCGTCTCAACCAGATCAAGCTGGAAAGTGAACGGGCGCACGCCCAGCGTCGTCACAACGAGGAACGCTGCGCAGAACTGACAGTGCGGTCGGCAGCTTCTGAAGCTGAATTGGCCCAGGCGCAGCATCGGCTGACGGCTCTGGAGGCAGAGCGGGACTCGAATCGCCAGGTGTTGGAGTCGGCAGCCGCTGATTTCGCCACGGCGCAGCAGGAGCTCGCAAAATGTCAGCAAGAGGCCACAAACGCGGCCAACGCGCTGGCAGAACTGGAACAACAGCAGGAGGCATCGCGCAGCACCATCATGGAAGTGGTCGCTTCCGCTTCCAACTTGCGCAACCTGCTCACCCAGGCGGAAGAGCGTCTGGCATCGGTAGACCGCGAGGCGCAGCGCCTGCAGGTTGAAATGGCGACGGCCAGCTCTCAGGTTGAGGCTTTCGGCGGGCAACGCGGCCAATTTGCGCTCGAATTCGAGTCCGTGTCCCAGCGCGTTTCCGGACTAACCGAAGAAATTTCCCAGGCGCGTCAATTGATCGAATCCAAGCGCCGGGAGGAATCGGACGCCAAGACCCGATTGGACGGCCTGCGCGCAGAATATGCGTCTGCGATTGGGAAGAAAGGCTCGCTCGAAGCAGTGATCGCCGAGCACGGCTATTCGACGGAATCGGTTCGACGGCTATTTCAATCGGGAGTGATGAACAGCGGATTAGCTCCCGCGGGCGTGCTGGCCGATTTTCTTGAGGTTGAACCGCGCTACGAAGGGGTCGTGGAAGACTTCTTACGCGACGAGTTGAACTATGTCGTAGTGAAATCCTGGGACGCGGCCGACGAAGGTTTGCGCCTGCTGCGAACCGATGTGGATGGTCGCGCGACATTCCTGGTGCACCCCGAGGATTCTCAAGCCAAATTCTCCTTCGCCGTGGACGAAGTCGCCCGCGCTGCGACGCCCAGCCAGTCGATCGTTCCGCTGAAGCATTCGATCCGTGTCCTGAACGGCTTTGGGCGATCCCTGGAAGTCATTCTTCCCAAACTGCGCGACGGCTACATCGTTCCTGAGCCTGCGGCGGCGAGAGAGCTTGCACTGTCAAACCCGGACGCATTTTTCCTTTCGCAATCCGGTGAGTGCTTCCATAACGTGACGGTCACTGGCGGCAAGCAGCGTGCCGAGGGCCCACTGTCGATGAAGCGAGAGCTGCGGGACGTCATGCGCCTGTTGAACGAGTTGGAGTCGGCTCTGCGCAATGACGAACTCCGGGTGCTCACCTTGGGCCGCGAGATCAAGGAACTCGCTTCGCGTCTCGATCACCTCGAGACGGAAAAACGTGAGGCCGACAAACAGGCGATGACTTCTGGTCATATGTTGCAGCAGCTGGATTCGGAGATGGCTCGTGTGGGCGAGCGGCTGGATACATGTCGCCGCGAGATCCACCGGCTGGCTTCGGACCGTGCCGAACAGGAAGCGTTGATCGTTTCGCGGCAAACAGAATCGACCACACTGCAACAGAGGCGCGAGGAATTGGAGGCGCTGGCCACGGCGGCGAACGAAGAACTCGCTGGCACGCGCGAACGGCGCGACTGGGCGGCGCAGAATGCTTCGCAGCATCTGGCCCGCGTGGCTACGTTAGAGGAACGGCATCGGTCCGCGACTGCGGTGCTGGAGAAAATCGAAGCGCTGGTCGCGGATATGGGCGCACGAGCCGATTCCCTGCGCGCACAGATCGAGTCCTCAGCCGTCGAGAAACTGCAATGCGAAACCGAGAACCTGCAGATGGTCGCCCAGCTGGAAGAACTCGAAGCCGAGCGCAACACGACCGAGGCCCGCGATGGGTTGTTGCAATTCGAGTCCGATCAAGTCCGAGCCAGGCTGGCGGAGATCGAAGACTCCCTTCGCGACGCCCGGCAGTTGCTCGATCAGGCTCGCGACCGGCGCGGTGAGCTGTCCGCAGCAGCAGCCAAGTTGCAATCAGACGCGCAGTACATGGCAGAAACCTGCCTGAACGAACTGGGTGTACAGCGTCACGAATTGACCGGCGACGCCACCACTCAACTTGCAAGTGGGGAGCAGTTGGCCGCGGAAGATCAAGTCTATCGCGAGATGCGCACCCGCCTCGATGCCATGGGCCCGGTCAACATGATGGCTTTGGAGGAATACAAGGAAACCGCCGAGCGCCACGCCTTCCTGGACACCCAAAGAAAAGACCTGCTCGACTCGATTCAGAATACGCAGGCTACCATCAAAGAGATCGACATATTCTCGAGGCAGAAGTTTGAAGAGGCATTCCACAAAATCAACGAGAACTTCCAAACCACGTTCCGCAAGCTGTTTGGGGGCGGGCACGCTTTCATGCGCCTGACCGATGAAGAAAACAGCGCCGAGAGCGGGATCGACGTCGTAGCTTCCCCTCCCGGCAAAAAGCTGCAGAACGTGCTGCTGCTCTCCGGCGGCGAGAAAGCCCTGACCGCACTTGCGTTGCTGGTAGGAATATTTCAATACCAGCCCAGCCCGTTCTGCATTCTTGACGAAGTCGACGCCCCTCTCGACGAAGCCAACATCGGCCGCTTCACCGAACTCGTACGGGAGATGAGCATCAAAACGCAGTTCGTGCTGATCACCCACAGCAAGAAAACGATGAGCATTGCACCGGTGCTGTATGGCGTCACCATGCAGGAGCCAGGCGTTTCCAAGCTGGTTTCGGTGCGCTTTGGGGCGACAGCGTGATGAGCCGACGCTGCTCGTTTATGCAGGCTGAAGCTGACTCAGCGGGATGATGCGCTAAACAACTGGCAGATCGAGGAAGTTAAGAGGGGTCTGGCAGAAGCCGAACGCGGTGACTTCGCCGATGACGAGGAGATGTGAAACGGACGATTGAAGAATGGACCGTGACACTCGGGTGAGATACACAGCTCAAATGATTTCCACGCCCGTCCACGTTATCCTCTGCCATCCTCAGCTTTTCCACAAACCGAATCTACGGCAAAGCCGCACTAGAGGCTCATTCTCAAGGTCTCCCTATCGCTCAACACTTTTTCTTTCAAGCGAATGCAAGGACTTGGCGTTCCGTTGTGACTTAAGTCGTTGACAAATATTTATGGCGGGTTAGAATACGCGACGTTTTCTAACTGTAAAATTCCAACATGAGCCCCCAGCTTCTCGACTCCGTTCTACTGCGCACTGACTTCCCCGAACTCAAGCTCCATGCCAGCGGCAAAGTGCGGGATGTGTACCATCTTGACAGAGAGCATCTTCTCTTTGTTGCCACCGATCGCATCTCCGCCTTCGACTATGTGCTCGCAACCGGCATTCCTCATAAGGGACGGGTACTTACCCAGATCTCCCTCTTCTGGTTCGATTTCCTCCACGATGTCGTTCCCAACCATGTGGTCACCGCTGATGTCACACGATATCCCGCGACGGCGCAGAAGTATACCGACCAACTGCACGGACGCTCGATGATGGTGATGCGCGCAGAGATGATTCCGGTGGAGTGCGTGGTGCGAGGTTATATTTCCGGATCAGCCTGGAAAGAGTACAAAACCAGCGGCCGGGTGTGTGGAATTGAACTCCCCGCTGGCCTTAAAGAATCGGGCAAGCTGCCACAGCCGATTTTTACTCCGGCCACCAAGGCAACCACCGGGCACGATGAGAATATTCCCTTCGACGAGATGACGCGGATCGTGGGAGTCGAGTTAAGCCGCCAGCTCCGCGACCTCAGTTTGAAGATCTACAGCAAGGCCGCGGACTACGCCCTGCAGAAGGGCATCATTATTGCCGACACGAAGTTCGAGTTTGGGATGACGTCCAAGGGCATCACGCTTGCGGATGAAGTGCTCACACCTGACTCATCCCGCTTCTGGCCGGCGGACAAGTACCAACCCGGCCGGGTGCAAGAATCGTACGACAAGCAATACGTTCGCGATTACCTGGAGCAAATTCGCTGGAACAAGCAACCGCCCGCACCCGCCCTCCCGGCCGAGGTGGCGTGCCAGACCAGCGAGAAATACCTGGAGGCTTTCCACCAGCTCACCGGGCGCGAGCTGGATGTTTAGCGAAGCAATCATGTGGGGAACCCGATGACTGGAGCCGACTGGGTCATCGTGGTGGTAATTGTGGTTTCGGTGATTCAGGCCGCGATCTCTGGCTTCTTTCACGAAGCATTTGGGATCGCGGGATTGGTCTTTGGGTACTTGCTGGCAGCGTGGAATTACGAGCGGCTGGCAGCGCGGTTCGCGCCTCATCTGAAGTCATTGTGGTTGGGCGAAATCGCGGCTTTTCTGATTATTTTTTTGGCGGTGCTCGTCCTCGCCGGAATCGCGGGGCGGATCACCCGCCATATCGTAAAAGAGGCTGGGCTCAGTTTTGTCGACCGGGTTTTGGGCGGAGCACTGGGATTACTGCGCGGCGGTCTGATAGTGGCAGTGATCCTAATGAGCATGGCTGCGTTCACGCCTACGTCGACGATGTTGGAAGGTTCGGAACTGGCGCCGTATTTCCTGGTTGTAGGACGTGCCGCCATTTGGGTGGCTCCGTCGGAATTGCGGGCGCGCTTTTATCAGGGACTCGACTTGCTGCATCGTGAACAGGAACACAAGTAACCAGCACGCTGGGGCGTCGAAACGGAATTTGGCAAACTGCGAAAAGTGCCCGTGGCAGCATTTCAGGAGCAGCTTTTCAAAAGAAAGAGGGATGCCGTGAGAGATCAGCTCGAAGCACTCATCCTGCAGATGTACAAAAGCAATATTCTGTACTCCGAGGCGGTACGCGAATTCAAGAAGCGCTTCATCCTCACCGTGCTGCAGGAAAACAATGGAAACCAGTGCCGGGCGGCCCGTCAACTGGGAATGCACCGCAACACTTTAAGCCGCACCATCACAGAGTTGAAGATTGACATACGGCAGCTGCGCGCCGGGGTCAAGCGTCCTCCCCGCAGCGCTCGCCCCGGAGTCTACGACAAGAAGGCGGTCCGCTGAGATTCCCGCTGTAGTTTCCTTGAAATCACAAGACAAAAAAATAGGGGCAGCGTCAAAACGCTGCCCCACTCAATTCCAAACGCGTCGGTGCTCACTGACCCGAACGATGATGCACCGGCGGTTTCTTGGTTGCCGGCGGCGCCTTGGTCAGCAGCGCGCCCTTTTCCATGGTCATTACAAATGGGCTCGGTGTGTAAGATACGGGCGTCCCTTCGAAATCCAAGGTAGATCCCTCCTGGGGCATCAGCTTGGCCGGAATGGTTCCACCCATGGTGACCACGATATCCGCCCTCTTCGCGTCGATATCATCCTGGCTGGCCGCGATCTGCAGCTCGGTCGGGGACGCCTTAATGACCGTCCCTTCCATCTGCAAGGCCACGCCCTTGATTACGGACCAGACTTTCTCGGCATCCGCCGGTGCGCCTGCGGACAGAACCAGCTCCCAATCGGCGAAGCTCATGTCTTTCGGGGCCTTGGTCTTTAGCAGTTCCGCCGCTTGCTCGGCCGGGGTGGGAGGAACGTATTGCTTGATCGTGAAACCTGGTGGCGGCAAAGGCGTGGTTGCGGTCATCGCCAGGAGTTCGTTCCAGCCTTCCTCGGAGCCGTGATACTTCACGTACTTGGCGTGGCCGAATTTCGTGATCTGTGCCTTGCCCGCCGGATCCTTGACCAGATTGACGGCACGAGCAATGAAAAACAATCCGTTCACGTCATCCTCGGGAGTAGCTGTGAGACTGGCCAGGGCCAGGGGATAGACGTTTTCGACATTGTTCGGGTCGGCATCCACAGCCGCGCGCAAGTCCTTCTCTGCGGTTGCGTTATCCTTCAATTGAAGAGCGGAGAACCCGGCCACGCTATCAAGAAGACCAGCCATCTGGGCCTTCTGCTTTTCAAAATCGGCGTCCGAAACCCCGTCCGGTTTGGACATACTGGGGATGGCCTGCAGTCCCCGTTCGGCATGCTGTTTCGCATCCGCCCATTTTTGAGCAGCGCGCTCGTTAAAAGCCAGCAGAACCAGCGCGCGAACGTTATTCGGGTTAGTGGCCAACAAGCGATTCGCGGTCTCAATCACCTTCGCTTGGTTGCCCGCCTGCTGGTAAGTTCCCATGAGCAATTCCAACGCGTCTTCCTTCATCACGCTGTTGGGGTATTGCACGAGGAAAGCTTCCAGGCCGCTGATCTTCGCGGCCGCATCCTTCTGCCCCAGCGCTCCGACGTAAGCGTTGTACTCTGCCGGATCTTTGATCTCTTTCTTCGGTTGCGGTTGTGCTGCGGCGGGTTGCGCCTGTGCGGGCGCCGCGGTTTGTGTTTGCGGTTGCGCTGTGGTTTGCTGACCCGAGGCTATTCCAGCAAACGTAATCACAATCGCCAGTAGACTCTTCTTCATTTTGAAATGGCTCCTTGAATTGTCGGGAAAACAGACGGCATTCGTACCCGGGTATACCCAAGCCCAAATACCCGGCTTGTCAACAGCGTGAGCCTCAAGCTCATGCGACAGGCCCGGAAAACCCAGCCCCCGCCCGGTGAAATCAACCGGACCAAGATATTATTTCCGGTGAGCCGGATTATAAGTATGAACCTCGACTAAGGCAAGCTTACTTTCGCAGACGTTCCTGCCAATCTTGTAAGATGCGACCAGGTGCCCAATCGTTATAGGGCGCGACGACATAACAATGATAGCCCAAGAGGTGCGATGTACGAGACTACTAATACCGCTAGTCTGGCTGGGCAAGTAGCGTTGATCACGGGTGCGGGGCGCGGCATCGGCGCCGCGATCGCCGCCAAACTCGCCGGTCTGGGCGCGGCCGTGGTGGTTTGCGGACGCACGCGCGCACCGCTGAATTCCACGGCTGGCGCGATTTCAAAAGCCGGAGGCCGAGCCGAAGCACTGGAGTGTGATGTGACCGATCTGCACTCCGTCGAAGCCGCGGCCGCGCACGTGCATCAGACTCTGGGCCGACTCGATATTCTAGTCAACAACGCAGGAGTGGGCGGATTTGGAGGTCCTCTGCACCAACTGCCGCCCGAGTCCTGGGAACAGGTGTTGAATACCAACTTGCGGGGAGTTTATTACTGCATTCGCGCTTTCGCTCCCCTGATGATTCGCGCTCGTACTGGACACATCATTAACATCTCCTCGCTGGCCGGGAAGAATGCCTTGCCGAATGGCGCGGCCTACGCCGCGTCGAAGTGGGGACTGAACGGGCTGAGCTACTCAGTCGCCGAGGAGTTGCGCACCCACAATATTCGAGTTTCCGTCGTTTGTCCCGGCTCGGTCGACACGGAATTGAGCCCGCACGCGGGAAAAGATCCAGCCAAAATGCTGCGGCCGGAAGATGTAGCGCACGCGGTGGCGATGCTGGTCACGCAAGCCCCGCAATCCTTTGTAAGCGAGATCCTGCTGCGTCCAACCCAGAAACCGTAGGTCGATTTTAGGACGGAGCTTCTTTGCTCTGTTCGGTGATGCCGGCGAACTCGAGGACGGTGCGGAGGTCGCGCCAGTTGCCTGCCATTGCGCCGGGGATCGCGGCTGGCGCTTCGCGCTGCGCGACGGCGTTGGTTTCGGCCTCGCGGACCGGAGTGTCCGCGCTA
>Ga0206817_1075_pt1 | contig 33577 bp, 39 predicted proteins | sample Alteio_BWOrgCont_89_FD_152873 | JGI IMG/M metagenome (GOLD analysis project Ga0206817, IMG submission 152873) | Enriched cells from forest soil in Barre Woods Harvard Forest LTER site, Petersham, Massachusetts, United States -... | ecosystem: Environmental > Terrestrial > Soil > Temperate forest >...
CTAAGACGAAATTTATTAATATCCTTGGCTGAGTCCGCAAGTGACCGGTCATGACTGGAAACCCCGTTGAAGGATATATTCTCCTCGCCACAAAACGCGGTTTGCAAGACGCCGACCCCGACATCCCCATCCTGAGAGAAGCCAAGGCGGAGTACGCGAAACTGCAGTAAAGGCGGCACACGCGGCAACGATTCTGGTTTAGCTTCAGCTAACGGCTGTCGTACAATACGCAGCATTATCTCTTGGCCTTGGAGTTGTCGAATGCAACCTCACAGTGTGAAACTCGGAGTCAGGCCTTGCTTGCTTTTCGAATGTAAGTTCTGGCTTGAGGACGACGGCTGGAACGCCACGATCGAATCGTTGGGCTTGACAGTTCATGCCCCTAGTTTCGAGGCCGCCAAGAACGACATGGAATTGGCGCTGGGAAAGCACATCGAGCTACTGCTCAGAGAACGCGTTGCGGGGGACCGTGGACGTGCTGCCTGAAACCCCTGCATCACCGTTTTCCTAGCGAAGGGTACCTACGAAGACTCCCAAACCGCCAACCCCGAAATTCCGGTCCTGAAACAAGCCAAGGCAGCCGTATGCGAAGCGCAATCAGCGGTGGCCGACACTTCAATTACGCATCCCGCAATTCAGACCGGTAGAAGTGACGGCGCTCGAAGATGGAGTGAGGTAGTTCAAACACCCGAGTCTCGCGGTCTTCGAACTCAAATTCTTTCCCGCACTCTGACACGCCACAGGTTGCTCTGAACTTCCCCTGCTTGGCTCCGGATCGGATCTCCCGTTCAACTACGATCCAAGTTCCGCACTTCGGACAGGTGACGCAGGAGCACAGAATGCGGTCAGCCATGGTCAAATTATAGGCGTCTGGAATTTCCTCCTCGCCACAAAACGGGGTTAGCAATCAATTCAGGAACCGATTCTCCTGGTAAATACAACTTTCCGACCCGACCAGGTCCACCACCAGCAGGAAGATCCGGGCTTGGTCTTGCAACTCCTTTGAGCGTTGCAGGCCACTTTAGTCGCATTGACGCCCTCTTGGCGTTCGGATACTCTGCCCGTCTAGTTCTAGCGAGGCTCGCTCTGTGTGGCGGAAGACTATATACCATCGTGAGCTAAAGGCATCCCGGGTCTTGAGAGGAGAAACGCAGGCTGAAGTCGAGTTCAAGGCCCGATTGCAGTTGGAGGCGTGGAGCCAGAAATGGGAGAAGATTCAGCAGGCTGACGCAAAGCGTCGAGAAAGCGAAAAGGCTGCCCTCCTGAGCTTTGAGCAGAAGGAACTGGCCGCTCAGCGCACTCGCGAAGCCCAAGAGAAAATTGCTGCGTTAAATAGCATTCTCAAAGATGGGATAGAAATAGATCATGCACTTGATTGGGATTCGCTTAAGGACCAGTCCTCGTTCTCGGCGCCCGTACCTACCTGGCCCGTGCCCGAACCAATTCCCCGACAACCGTTGCCGGGAGATCCCGCCTTCGAGCCTATGCTCAGTCTCCTTGACCGCCTCATGCCTTCTCGCCGGAACCGTAAGACGGCTGACGCCGTTGAGAAATTCAAAGCCGAAGAAAGACGCTGGACGAGCATCAAGAATGAGATTGAAAGATCGAACGAGACTGCGACACAAAGATATGGGTCGGAGGTAAAAAGGTGGCAGGAACAAAAGGAAGCATTCGACCAAACACAACGGCAGCAACACGCCGCTGTGCAAGCCTATCGTACGGCCTACGAGGGAAAGGAAATCCGTGGCCTTACTGAATACTGGGATCTTGTGTTGTCCAGGTCCGAATATCCTGACGGGTTTCCAAGATCGTTCTGCTTCGATTATCTGTCCGAAAGCAAGGTACTAATACTGGAATATCATCTGCCTGACATCTCGTGCTTACCGACGCTGAAGGAGCTTAAGTACATAGCGACTAGAGAACAGTTCCAAGAAGTTCGCGTCTCAGACGCTTGGTTAAATCGCACTTATGACGATGTCCTTTATCAGATCACCCTTAGGACGATATATGAACTCTTCCAATCGGATTCTGTCGATGCGTTGACCGCTGTAGTTTTCAACGGGTGGGTGAATTCCATAGACAAATCAACTGGCCAGGAGGTGAATGCCTGCATCCTGTCCGTGCAGGTAGCGAAGCAGGAGTTTACGCAGATAAACCTGGCAAATGTTGAACCAAAGTCCTGCTTCAAGAAACTCAAGGGCGTCTCAGGGAGCAAGCTGATAAGTCTAAATCCGGTTAGGCCCATACTCCAACTGAACAAGGAGGACAAACGATTTGTCCCATCGTACGAAGTTGTTGCGGAGCTGGATGGTTCCGTCAATCTTGCCGCGATGGATTGGCTGGATTTCGAAAACCTGATTCGCGAGATTTTTGAAAAAGAGTTTAGCCAGAACGGTGGGGAAGTGAAGATCACACAGGCCAGCCGTGACGGAGGAGTGGACGCCATCGCTTTTGACCCGGACCCGATCCGTGGTGGCAAGATCGTCATCCAGGCGAAACGCTACACAAACCCGGTGGGAGTCTCGGCTGTTAGAGACCTCTTTGGTACGGTTCACAATGAGGGGGCAACGAAGGGCATCTTGGTTACAACTTCCGACTATGGACCAGATGCTTACGAGTTCGCGAAGGGTAAGCCGCTGACGCTGCTCAGCGGAAGTGAGTTGCTGTACCTGTTGCAGAAACACGGCCACAGAGCCAGGATTAACTTAGCTGAAGCCAAGAGATTATTTGCCGAGCAAGAGCAGGTCCCACGCAAGCCCTAATCCTTACGCAACTGACATCCGGGCGGGACGACGCCGACCGCATCCACGGCACTGGGTGACGCTGGCGCAATTGGCGGGAGTTCCAGAGCACTAAAACATCGGGCTGTTGACCGTCAGGTTTGCACTGACCCCCTGTGCCCCAGGCAGGATGCACTCCAGAACAAGCTCACGCTGGAACTAAACCACTTACCTCACGCAGTCCAGCGCCGAGAATCACAAGGCAGGTATGCAAAGAAAGCAATCATAATCGTTTATCAGTTGGAACAACAGCGGGGATGCGCCGATATACTCTGAGGCCAGCAGTCCAAGTGCAACTCCAGCCTCCGCTAGCGGTTTGATGACATGCTGTAAGTCTTCTATTAGAGCGAACCCAAGATTGTTCGCCTGGTCTTTGTAGCCGTTCAGTCGTAGCTGACACTCCAATCTGGTGATTGCCTCAAACTGCCTACCAACTTGCGAAGCGTCAAGTTGGATTTCGGGCGACCTGTGGATGTGCCCTTGCCAGTAGCCCCACGCTTCATAGAAAGCACCGCGAAGTTCATTGAGTCTGCGAGTCTCCGCTTCTTCACGGAAGTGTTTATCTCGCTGAACGCGGTCTCTCCAGATTTGAAATACGAGCATAAGAGTTGCAAATCCATAGACTGCCGTAGCGATTGCAGTAACGAAGATTGCCTTTTCAGCGGTCAATGTGATCCTCAGCCGACTTCAATGCGTGCTACGTAGAAAGGGAATGGAACTGAACGCAGCAAGCCGAACGACTCGACACGATGATCCAAGAAGATGTCGATGTTCGTGGGCCGCTGAGGGGCCACGATAGGAGTCTCCAATCCGATCTTGCACTGCACTGCTCTGAAGAAAGCAGCCTCTTCTTCTTTCGTGGGAACCAGATCGTCTTGAGCGTCGGCTGGACGATCTGCAAAGGTAATCCTGACATCAGTGGTGTCGTTGGTCAGCAAGATGTAATCGCTGCCTACTTGCTTCAGTTGGTAGAGATTCAGTGAGATCATTTGGGTGGATTTTAGCATTGGTGTATGATTTTTCCACCTTGGGGAGGAATTCAACCATGCCCTTGAGCACCGTTTGTATGATCGGGAAGCGAAGAAGTGACCGTCAACAAGGCTCTCGGTCTTGGCAAGGTCCAGCGACGGAGCCTGACCTGTTACCTCGGAGGCTGCTGAGCCTCCTGACTGAATGAAGTAGCCGAATGTCGAAAATCTTTCCTGTCGGAAAATGTCCAGATACGTAATCTTTCCGTAGACAACACACTTTTCCTTGGCAACCTGGCTTCCGTTGCCAGTGAGTCGCAATCTCACCGATTCCTGTTCACTGAACGGAGGCGGATACCAGTTCTGATTGTCCGCATCATTGAGGTCGGGCTTCTTCGGCAACTTGTCCACTGAATCCACCATGACAAGACGAGCGCGGAGATGCTTGATCCAAACCGGGCTTGTGCCGTCATTCTTTAGCGTCAGTAGAAGAAAAGCGGTTGTTGTGACGGAAGTGATTTTTCCGTATGAAGCGGACGTGTTTTCGCACAGCAACATGCTGCTCACGGTGTCCTTTGCGAGATTCGGAATCACCCAAGCGCGTTCGATGTCTTTACTAGCGCGTACTTAACCACGAAGAACATCGCTACTGTGAAGAGAGCAATAACGACGGTGGAGGAGGCGTTGACCGCATCTATCCAGTCGTGCTCAACGAGGAGGGCCAGAGCGAAGTTCATACATGTGGTGGATTTTAGCACCTCGCAATACTGGATTGCTCCGTATGGGGAGGAAGCTATACCATTGAGGGGCTTGCCTGACGATTCATCCAGCTCGGATGTCGTAGACCGAATCTGGTCTCACCTTGGTGGTTCTGCCGAAGCTCTGCAGAAAATCAAGTTTGGGAGTGGTGCCGTAGGCAAGTTGGCTGTGATTGCTGTGGCTGCTGTTCTGGCAATCAGCTTCGCCACGACTCGCACGACTCCTACTGGTGCACTCGTCGGAATTCTGGCAATAGTCTTCCTCGTTTTGTGTACCATTGCTGCCACAGTTTACGTGGTCGCAACCAAGCCAGAGTTGGCGGTATTGGAGGGGATGCAGGTTGTTCGCTACAAACAGCTAACACTCGGAGCCAAGGGCTATAGCCCAGAGACAGAATTGCTTCCCATTCCCGACCCCAAGGTGCTCTTGATTCCTCCTACTGACGAGGGGAAACAATGAGCTTAATTCCCCCTCCCCCTCCGCCTCCGTCAGGTTATCCCGACGTATGGGCAGCGTTGGCTGCACTTTCCTTTAACAAGCACTATTTACACATTTCGTTTCACTATCCTCCGCCGATGTCTGAGCTAGAAGCGGCTCACAGGATACAGCCAATAATCAACACTGCTGATGATTGGCTAAAATACGCTGGCAACTGCTGGATTGTTTGGTCTTCACAGAAGCCGCAGGAATGGTTCGACAAGTTTGCCGCTGTTGACGCACTAAAACCTTGCTCAATCTTCATAGTGAAGATCGACCTCTCTCCCTCTCCAGACAATCGGGCTGGACAGTTTCCCAAGTGGGTCTGGGAGTGGATTGGCCGCACGCGAACGTAAATGTCCGAGGACACTCTCGTATCCAGCCACCTTCATGCGAGACATGGAACTATTTACGCCCCGCTAGCGGATGCCCTGAATCTCTGGAACGAAGTCAATCTTCCCCGAAGGCGTAATGTCGCAGTAGGTCGGATATTTAGCCAACACTTTCTTAGTGAGCGTGACATCATCCAAGTCGTCGTAAACACGGGGATAGTAGCTGCGAACTTTGGCAGCACAAGCCTTAGAGTCTAACGTCTTCTTTGCTTCTTCCTTTGTTCCGTGTTCACGTCTGTACTGGCTGATTTGCTCATGTAAGGATTTCTGCTCTGGGTCTAGTTCGCCAGCACATTCGCTTTCCGCCTTAGCGATTGCGGCTTCTTCTTCATCTGGGGCAGCATCGTCAGAGATTGCGTAAGCAGGGCAAAGAAAGAAGCCCTCGGGTACGCCAGACCCTTTCTTGGGAGCTTCGTCGCAATGAGGGTTCGCAACTTTGGCGACAGCACAGTCGTGGATTTTCTGCGTCCGACGTTGAGCAGACCTATCAGCCGCGTACCCGTAGAGAAATATTCCAGCGGTTGCAATGCCAACCAGCATAAATGCTGATAGCAGCGTGCGGAAAGCCCATTTCCTGCCTCCGCCCAGCCAGCCGACAAATCCCAGCACTGCTAAGACGAGACCAATCTCAGGCATTCTGTCCATGCTCGCGGATTATAGAACGAAAGCAAGACCCTGCCATTATTAGGTATTTTCACTTTCCACAGTTTAGGCGTAACATTTTCCACGTTAAGGAGAAGGGGGGCGACTCCTGATCCATGCGAATGTTCCGGCATCCTCAGCCCACTACCCCGATTGTGACCCGCGCTAGGCACTCGATATTACTAGTTAGTCACTATGGAGGGCAGTTTCAGAACGCTCTACCTCCTATCCCGTCAATGCATTGACACCTAATTCCCACCGTCCCTAGATTGGTGCCGTTTCATCGTAGCTTCAGACTCATGCGACTCAAAGCACCGGCATTTCCCCCACAACACTCGGCCTAACCCCGTTTTTGGCGAGGAGCAAGAATTGCTTCGGAGCATCCCGGGAGGTACCTCAGGTCCAATTGCCCTGAACTAACCATTTCTTGTGGGATTGCGGAACTTCGTCAGGTGAGAACGATCACAGGCAGGAGGAAAGATCGGACGGATAATCATGACGGGAAATCATTAGAATAATGATGTGCAGACTTGATACCCCCAGCAGGATTCCTAATCTGCGGCCCGCGCACATTGAGAGTCCCGACGCTCCACCTCGACTCGAGGGACCTGTGGAGCCATGGGGGCATCTTCCTATGTGCCCAGAGATGATCCATCGGTGCATCGTTTCGCGGCGACGCGCTTCGTACCAGAGAGCGAGTTCGACCCGATTCCAGAGCCCTAGCTTGTCATAGATGACGCGAAGGTAGTTTTTGACGACGTGTTCTGCTCGCGTTCGGTCGGGACGCTTTTCCGTGGAGTTGCCCTCGAAACATCGCTGCCCTCCGCGATGCAAATTCCAGACTTACTCGCGCAACTAGGGCGAGATTTTCCGAATTTCCATCGAAATACCTAAGTAACAGTCTCCTCCTATCTAAACCTGGTTATCTTTTGTGGAATTGCGGAATACGAGAGCCCTGTTCGCGTGGAGAACCGGAAAATGTGCATCGCAGGAAAGACTGCCAAAACCCTTCATGTCCAAGGCTCAAGGGGTGATCTTGAACACGGTTCCGGCGCCGCCCTTACTCCCGCCGGTAGTAGTGGTTCCATAGATGTTGCCCGCCTTATCCAGCACCACGCCTCCCCTTGGGTATTTTCCTTGGTTGCCCTTTCCGAAGTCGGTCAGTACCGTGAGGTTGCTGTTCGTGTCCAGTTTCCAGATGGTTCCGCAGCTGCGGGTTCCGCAGCCTCCTCCGCCCAAACTATTGGCGCCATAGAGATTTCCCGCCACGTCACGAGCCAAGGTTGCGAGGGACTGTCCGCCTTCCGTTGCCGGGTTGAAAAAATGCAACACTGTAAATGAGCCAGTGGTTTCTCCCACCTCGAATACCGTTCCCGACGCGCTTGCGTAGTTCTCGTCCTCTGAGGTGGTGCCATATAGGTTCCCCGCTGCGTCGGCAATCAAGCCTCCGAATGGTGCGTATCCGTCGGTTCTTCCGTCGAAATAGTGGAGGGTCGTCAGCGTGAGGTTCGTGCCCAGTTTGTACACTGTCCCGCAGCCACCATTGTTAGTGCAACCCGTCCCGCCGTAATAGGTAGTGCCATAAAGATTGCCGGCAGCATCTCGCACTATGCTTCCCGTCGGAAATAATCCGTCCGCTGCTGCAGTGAAGGTGTAGAGCGTGGTCAATACGCCGGCCGTATCTAACTCGAATATCGTTCCGCTAGAAGTGGTGCCGTAAAGATTGCCTTTCTCATCCCGGACCACGCCTCCCATTGGATCCCCTCCATCCGCGCCGGTGAAGCTGTGGAGCACGGTTTCCTTTCCGGTCTTGTCGACCTTGAACACGGTTCCGCAACCGTATGAATTGCATCCTGATCCCCCGTATTGAGTCGTCCCGTAAAGGTTGCCCGCCGCGTCCCGGATTAAGCCCGCGAGCGGCTTATCCCCGTCCGACCCAGCGGTAAAAGCGTGCAGCACGGTCAGCTTGCCTTTCGGACTCAGCTTAAACACTACCCCGCACTCGGTGCCGCCGCAATTGGTATTGCCGCCGTAGTACGTCGTGCCGTAAAGGTTGCCGACAGAATCGCGTATCAAGGAAGCCCACGGATATCCCCCGTCCGGACCCCTGAAGGCGTGGAGAGTATGCAGAGTTTGTGCCTGCATGCATTGGGTTGCGAAGATTACCGATATGAGCAGGGTCGCTAACACTAGTGCAGCCGTTGTCAGCCTCAGGCATAGCCTTGCAATCCCGCTAAGATGGCGCATTGTGGTGATCATGCTGGCACTCCTGTTCAGCCCAAACCATCCTAGTACTCCTGCACACCTTGTCAACCGGACTTTAGGCCCACGCAGGGATGCTCAGGGTTGGATTGCGAATAAAACCTAGCGGAATCAATTCTGACAGGGTTGGGTAGGCCCATTGGTTCTCAGGGTTTCTTCCAGTCAGTCATGGACTCTAATTCGACCATGATTTCCTTCAATCTCTGTTCTCGCCTAGCGTGATCGTTCATCGCACCAAAGGCCGTTTTGGGGGTTTGCAAATAGGCTAGATTTAGTCTTTGGATTTCAGATATTTCCTGCCTCAGCGCCTCGACTCGCTCTTGGATGCCCCCATCCATGAATCAAGATTACCCCGAAGGACTCCCATATCAGATGTCACGGGCGCTTTTTTGTCGTCTACCGCGTAGCCGCTACCGTCTCCTCGCGCCGCCAGATCGACAGTCCGGGCGCTCCTAGCGCCAACATACCCAGCGTAACCGGTTTGGGAGCGGGTGACGTGTGCATTGCAGGAACCGGTTGAGCATCGTCGTCAGGGCCTTTGGTCGCGCCTGCGATGATCGCTTTGCCGGGGATGGTTTCATAGGCATATCCGGTTAGAGTGCCCCCTATACCACCACGAGCGGCGACGTTCAGGCGTGCCCACCCATAATGAAGTTTTCCCTTCACAAAGAATTTCAGTCCCAAATAGTGGTTCTTGACACCCTTGCCGCCGTTCGCCCACGGACCCCAGAAAGTTGTATGCTTGCTGAAGCTGTGCCATCTCGCTCGGCCCATCAGGCCGCTCCCGACAAAGGCTCGGGCCTTTCCGACACGAGCGCCGGGGCGAAGGGCGCTCGCGAAGTTGGAGTGTCCTCTAACATACCCCACTATAGCGTTTTGGCGCTGCCCTGGGCGCGCAAATAAACTATTTTCGCCACCGCCGCTGCTGTCGCCATAGAGGGCGTAGAAACTGAAATCTGTGATTCCATCATGGTTCAGGTCGAGTGGAGTTACTTGATCAAAGCCGAGGTTGATATTGGCTGGTGTGTAAACAATCTTCGCCGCCGCCGGTTGCGACATGGCTAGCATACCCACTCCGGCTGCAGTCGCCGCGAGCGCATACATGTTGAGGTGCTGGTGGATTGACTCGGAGAGGTTGGCTGTCTTACGGGGCCCGGAGGAACGTCTCATAAGGCCTCCTTGGAGGGTCCGCCCATTATCCGTCCGCTCCGGTAGGGAGTCAACTCGTACTCGGCTCTGGGAGCTTGGGTGCTAACCCCGTTTTATGCGAGGAAGGGAGTGAACTGCTGCGGATTTTTCGTTGGCGCGGATTGACAATGGACCTACACTGAAGACGCTCTCCGGACTTACAGGCATTTTGGAGTCCTGCCAGCGGAGGTGGAAAGAGCGGCCTAAACGATGAAAGCACTAGATGTGTTCTTGGCAATAGTGGCTATCATGCTGGGAGTCACCTTGCTGGTGGCTTGGCCGGAAGATGCTTGGGTTCATGCTGCAATCGTGGTCATCGCAGTCTTATTGATTGCGGGCGGTGCTACCTATCTGTGGAGGCAGAGTGGTTGTCGCGGATTAAAACCAAAGTAGATCGCTGTCTAACTCGTCGCTAATGCTTCCCCTTCCTTCCATTCCGTGCTCAGTAATGGACGTATGCCAAGCACAAAAAGACCACTTTTCTAGGTTGGTCAATTCGTCAACGATAGCCGTCGCTGTGGGTGTCACGTTCGAAGGAGTAGAGCTTGTACATGACCTCGTAGCATCGGTTAAAAGGTGGCGCAGGAAGAGAAAGGAATCAGCAGATCTTAAAGAGCTTTCTGAGTTTTTCCCATTAAATAGGGCATCCGTAAAAGCAAACTCGATGGGTTCAGATCACCACCCTAAATGGGTAAAGGTAATTGGACGAGTTGGGCTGATCCTGGTTGTCCTCGGAGTCGTCGGTGAATCGAGATATGGGGCAAAACTCGAAGATGTACAAAATGACATCCACGCATCCGACATGGCGCGTCTAACGGAGGCACAACAACAAGCTGGCGATGCGAAGAAATCCGCAGAGGGTGCAGCCAAGTCAGCTTCCGAAGCGAAGGACTCGGCCAAACAGGCCGACAAGGACGCTGGGATTGCTCTCGATAAATCGAACAGAGCGAACGCGGCAGCATCGACTGCACTTTCAGAGGCAGTGGAATTACGTACATCTGTCAAGGCTGCCGAGAATGAATTAAATGAGGAACACAACAAACGCATAGAACTCGAAAAGTCCTTGACACCGAGAAGCGCGTTTGCAATCCGAGTTGAGAAAGGAAAGGCCCAGCTTCCAGACCTAACAGGCTTCCAAGATATGAAGTTTGATCTTGTCCTGATACACGATGCAGAAGCCGTGCGCGCAGCTGGAGCGATAGTAGTTTTGCTGAAGGCAGCAGGATGGATTCGTGGCACAACGACATTCGTCGAATATGGAACGCCTGAGACACCTGAGGATGGGGTTAGCGTGAGTTGGTTCCTAGCTCCGCGCAGGTACGACACTTCCATTCCAGAAACAGAGGAAATTGTAAGGAGTTGGATGCGCTGCGAGGCTGCGGGCTTGGGATTGATCGTATTCCTGGAAGACCATGAATGGGAAGTGCACGAATCCATGGATTTGGACCATAATGTGCAAAATACAATAAGAATAAAAATCGGCTTCAAGCCGAATCCGTACTTTTCGCCCTTTAAGGAATTGGAGAAAAAGATTAATCCCAGAGAACGCAATTTTGACAGGGAGCGGATGCAGTCTGCCCAAAGAGAATTAAGAGAACAGGGCGAGCACCCGTGGCTTTTTCCGCACCAAGAATCGCCGCATTGATCTGTTGATCTGAAACGGCACCAATACCGAAATTTCTTGTTGCTTGCTCTGGCGGACCTCATACATTCGCGCTGCCGCACTATAGGCTCCCGTTCTCCGATTTTTTCTACAAAATACTTGGGACTCCTGCCCGAAAAAAGGGAGTACACCCTTGCGCCGAAAGGGGGGAGGGTTCGAAATTTATTTGCCACGTTCAGCTGGGTTCCCCCCCACCCTTAATTTAGGCCAGCCGTCGAGCGATAAGCCCAAACATCAGCGGAATTAGTTACGACAGGTTTGGAGAGATGTCCAGCTTGTTTATTGCCTTCCCGTCAGGGTCGACGTTTTCCAGAGGACGCCCTTGGCTTTGCTTTCGCCAGATAGCCGCTGCGACTGGGGCTGTCCCTTCGTAAGGGGAAAGTCCGGTCAGAATGCTGTTAAGTTGTGATTTATGGGATTGAGCCGCCAGCCAGTAGGAGACAAGCGCCGATGGGAGCGACAATGGTTTGACGTGCCAATCCGTGTTGTTGCCGATCTGACAGACACGGCTGTACCTGGTCGCGGCACCAAGATGAGCGAAGGTGGCATGTGCTTGTTTGCTCTTGCGAACTTGGCGATAGGAGCCCAGATCGATGTTGAGCTTATCGACTCACACTGTGGCACACCGGTCCGAGTCAGCGGAATCGTTCGCAACCGGGTGGTCTACTTGTATGGAGTCGAATTCCTTACTGACCGGAAAGAAAATCGGCAACAAATCGCTCAGCTGAGCAACATCTTCGGCAGGGCAACCGGTCTCCGGCTACCTGTGTACTCCCGGTAATCATCATTAACAGGCCACCCGTCGAGCGATTAGCTCAAACCCCAACGCCGCATTCCTAACAATCACAAGGCTCGAACTGCTTGTTCCTCATTGTCCTTTAGGACGCGGTACAGTTCTTTGATCAGGTAAATCAGCTTCTTGGGGTCTTCTTCCTGAATAACGGCTTGAGCGAAGTACTGCCATGTTTTGCTGGGGTCTGGGGGCATAATAGTTGCTTCTTTCAGGGTATTCGAGGGATCAGCGATGCGGAAAACCGACTGAGGTTCAAGCACAGCGTTTCATCATGTCCGACACTTCCCGTTTGATCTCCAACAAACGTCCCTTTCGTAACGCAAAAGCGGATTTCTCCAGCGCGGTGTGTTGGTCCTTGCTCCAATAGCGAGCCGTCGTGACTCTTAGATCGCTTATTTCTTGTCTCATGCTGCCGAGACGTTCCGAAATGTAGTTCGCATCCATCATTAGCACCATCATACGCCTTATGGAGGTTTGAGATTCTAATGCCGGTTCCGGGTAGGATGGGACCCGTCATCAACAGGCCACCCCCGGAAGCGGTAAGCTTTAACCTCGGGCCGTGACCCATTCGATCTAACCCCGTTTTTTGCGAGGAATCAAAAAATCCAGCCTCAAACGGTCGATACTCGCCAGAATATAGATTCAAATTTTAAAATTTTTCGTCCGGGCTCCCACACGAGTATTGAAGGCCACCCGGCTTGACGGTAGCTTAAACCTGGACGGAAAGAAATTCTCCGCACGATAGGGAACGGGACAGAAAGTGAATCGGTTCTAGCTGTGACGTGCCAAAGTTTGTGACGTGACTTGTGACGTAACCCTCGCATCCATGCCCCTGCAAGTGCATGTAAACCAGTGTTTCTCGGTGCACGTCGCCGATAGTGAAAAGTGGCCCACCCCGTTGTACTCGTGCAACTTACAATCACTCCTTCTCATTCTCCCCACTATCGCTCGAAGAACTGTCACGGCAGAGGCCGCGGGTTCGAGTCCCGTCGTCCCCGCCATTCATTCCAGGCACTTGCAAGGAATCGGCGATTTGCGTCATGATCCAGTTAGTGCCAGTGCTCCTGCCTTGTTGAGCACCTTACCAACGAGAGGGTCCCGACGCTCACGTTCTTGAAGTTATTGCGGGGGTTTGTCGGTTGATGGTTAAACGGATTGCATCGACCGCAGATTGCGCTGCTGATTCGGTTGGAACACTCCTCTAGACTTCCGACGACGATGTTCTTTCGACAAACTGAACCGTCTATTTGAACGTCTCTCCCTCGAAACTCCCAAACCTTTCCTTTCATGCGATCCGCAGTCAGGCTACCGTGTTGATGACTTGTGCGCCTCATTAATCGTTAGTGTGAGGCTGACACGGACGGTTGCCTCAGCTTAGCGCAAGTGGAGTGGCAGGGTCGATGGTGAATGTCTGTGCAAGACCGCGGCTCAGTTATCCTCGAAGAGTGGCCCGCCCTCAAGCCAGTTGCTGACAACTCCGAGACCCTTACCTTATATACCTTGACACGTATATGCTCGATAGAGTATATAAAGAGAGTGGAATCTGTCTTCGAAATCATTGCGGAGCCGAACCGCCGCGCCATATTGAGCCTCCTGGTCTCGTCCGAACAGTCGGTGGGAGAGATCGAGCGCCAACTTCGTATGTCGCAGCCGGCCGTGTCAAAGCACCTGCGGGTGCTGCGGGACGCCGGTTTCGTCGATTCCACGGTGGACGCTCAACGCCGCCTCTACCGGCTGAAGCCAGAACCGCTTCGAGAGATGGATGCATGGCTGGATCAGTTCCGCCGCTTCTGGTCCGCTCATGTCGACGCCCTCGAACGCCACCTTGATCGCTTGAATCAGGATCGTATGGATCAAGACCGTAAGGATCAGAAACCACCAAAGAAACGGAAGACAAAATAGAAGACGACGGGACCCAAACCGCGAAAGTGATAAGGGAGAAACGAATGAAAATCAAATTGACCAGCGTATATGTGGATAATCAGGACAATGCTCTGCGCTTCTACACGGAGGTACTGGGTTTTGCCAAGAAGGCCGACTTCAGCCAGGGCCCATTTCGCTGGCTGACCGTGGCCTCGCCTGAGGAGCCGGACGGCACTGAGCTACAACTGGCGCTGAACAACAACCCCGCAGCCAAAGCGTATCAGCAGGCGATGTTTCAACAGCGCCAGCCCGCGGCCATGTTTTTCACCGACGACGTCAAGGGCGACTACGAGCGAATCAAGGCTCGCGGCGCCGAGTTCACAATGCCGCCCACCGACGTGACCGGCTCGACCATTGCAATGCTGAACGACACCTGCGGCAACCTCATTCAGCTCACGCAATTGAAGCACTGGTAGTGCGGCCGTTAAGCACGATGGCGGCCACCCCAATACACCATAAGGAGAAGAAACCAATGTCAGCAGCAGCACAAATCGTAGATCTGCGATCGGCATCCGATGGCAAAACGAAGTACCAACTTCGCTCAACCATGGATATCGCACTCTGGACCCTGCAAGTATTGTGCGGCGTCTTTTTCTGCGTTACCGGTTTCGGCAAACTGATGTGTTACAGGGCCGACGTGTGGAACCAAACACTCCATCAACCCGTGGCATGGTTCTCCGCCGTGCCGCAGGGCCTATTTGTCTTTATAGGAGTCTGTGAGTTCCTTGGAGGCGTTGGCCTGATCTTGCCGGCGATGACCGGCGTCAAACAGAAGCTCACGCCATTTGCTGCCATCGGCCTGACACTGGTCATGGTCCTCGCGGCAGTGTTTCACATCGTACGCGGCAGCGAGTACAACTTTTTGCCCATCAATCTGGTGTCGGCAGCGGTCACCGCGTTCATCGCGTATGGACGGTTGATTGTGACCCCGATCGCGCCCGCTTCGATCGGCGTGTTCCGCGTGATGAAAGGGCTTGCGGTCCTCGGTGCGCTGGTCCTCGTCTCTTTTGCTCCAGTGTGGTACATGTTGACACATCCTCACTGACGGATGGGCAAGGAGAAGATCGATGACCAATCTCGCGCAGTACACACCGGGCCCCGCCAACATCGCACGGGTACAAAAGGAACGGGGGCAAAACGGGGAAGAGAAGTGGACGCTCGTTCTCGTCCGGGAACTGCGGCACTCGCCGGAAAAAGTCTGGGAAGCGATAACCGACCCGGCGCATCTGCGCGAGTGGGCTCCCTTCGACGCCGATGGGAGCCTGGGTACGGTTGGAAACACGGTGAAGCTCACCACGGTGGGAGCGCCCACGCTGCGCGTTACCGAAACAAAAGTGACGCGAGCCGACGCTCCCGAGGTGCTTGAGTACAACTGGGGTGGCTTCGATATGCGGTGGGAACTCGAAGCCTTGGGTGACGGCACGCGCCTGACGCTGTGGACCAATATCGGTCACCGCTTCATCGCAATGGGCGCTGCCGGGTGGCACATTTGTTTCGATGTTCTGGATCACCTTCTCGGCGGAACTCCTATCGGCCGCATCGCTGGCCCCGAGGCCATGCAGTTCGACGGTTGGCACCGATTGAACGCGGAGTACGCCAAGCAGTTCGGGATTGCAACGCCTAACCCGTAAATGGGCGAAATTAGGCGTCAGAGAACATCATGTCGAAGAACGGTGGCATCATCGGAGTATCGGATCATGGCGGTTGGGCGGTGCTGGTGACGGTGGCGCGTGATGGGACGCTCCTCGACCGCCGCAGGGTGGAACTGGTGGGCGAGGGCCTGCCGAAGATTCCGCACCACAGCGAAGGCCAACGGATCCCGCTCGACGAGGCCGTGGAGTTAGTAGAGCGTGTGCGCGTCTCGGCGGAGAGGCACGCGGTGCTTGCCTTGGACGCTGTCGCGATGGCAGTGCCGCGTATCCTTGGTGTCGCCCTTCGCAAGTGTCCACAGCTCCCACCCACGATTGCCGAGCGAATCGCGGACTACCGTGCGCAGAACAATGCCGACTGGGTGATGTACCGCAAGGCTCTGGCCGCCGCGGCCGAGGCACGGAGTTGGCCCGTCCACTGGTACGACGCGAAAAGCGTGTTGAGCGCGGCGAGCCAGGCGTTGTCCGTAGAGAACTTCGACGCCCACTTCCTCCGACTGCGGAGGGCCATCGCGCCGCCCTGGAACAATGACCACAAGCTCGCAATGGCAGCGGCCGTAGTCACGGCGAGCGCGCTTGCGGGGTAAACCGCGAAACTTAGAGTAAGGTTCTTCTTCATCATGAAAGATGCGACCAAAAGCTATGTCAAATGTAACTCTTTCTAAAAAGCAACGGGAAGAACTACTCGGAGCATTGAAAGCCCGCTTTGAGAAAAACATGCGCCACCACAAAGGTCTTGAATGGGCTAACGCACAATCAAGGCTGGAAACTCATGCTGAAAAGCTGTGGTCGCTCCATGAAATGGAAAGAACTGGCGGTGAACCGGACGTTGTTGGTCATGATAAGAAAACGGGCGAATACATCTTTTATGACTGTTCGGAGGAAAGTCCTAAAGGCCGCCGAAGTCTTTGCTACGACCGGGAAGCGCTGGAGGCGAGGAAAGAAAATAAACCAAAGGGCAGCGCGATGGATCTGGCGAGGGCCATGGGCATTGAGCTTTTGACGGAAGAACAGTATCGAGAGTTGCAGAAGCTTGGCGAGTTCGATGCGAAGACGTCGAGCTGGGTGAGAACCCCGTCTGCGATCAGAAAACTCGGCGGCGCCCTCTTTTGTGATCGCCGCTTCGACACTGTTTTCGTGTATCACAACGGTGCGGAATCTTACTATGCTGCCAGGGCTTTCCGTGGCTCGCTAAGGGTCTAGCGAGATGCCGCATGTGCGCATGGAGCAGTTGGGCTTCCGGCCGGATCCACAGCACGATGCCGCCAACTACGGTGTGGTAGGGGTTCTGTGCGCCCTTGGAGCCACGGCAGAACAGGGCGAGCAGGATGGGGAAGACCATTCTGACGCCGGTGATCGGCCAGGCGGCAAAGTGCTTGACGATACGATAATGATGAACACGGGAATGGAAATACAAGCCGAAGCCAGTGCCAGTTCCGGGGCGCGTCGCGAGCGTGCCAGTAGCGCAATGCCCGCTGCGAGCACGATGGAGCCGGCCACCGCACCCAGCGCGCCAGCAGTCACCGCGTCGTGACGCTTTGCGGGATGCCGTAGGCCAACTCCTGCAAGGCGCCAGTGAGTTCTACTGCACAGAATTTATCTCAAAAAAATCACTCAATTTCGCCCAAAATCTAGAAAACAAAGGATCGGATTTTTTCTTGCCTCGTAGATCTATGGTTCTTAAGGTAGTTACAGGCAAAATATTCTAAACATTGGAGTTAGCGCGTCGCTCGAGTTGGCTGCGCCTACGCTCCGGACACCAGCAAGGCGCCGGACGAAGGTTTTCGCCTTCATCTTATTTGGTCCGACTCAGCAGTTGACGTATGTTGTGACCACAATGGCCAAGAGCTGCGATCTTATCAAGTTGTCAAAGAACGCGGTTATCTTGTAGATAATCAGCGTTGTTCTATAATATCGCGGCGAGGGAATGAAATCAAGTGGAAAGTGGATAGGCCCTGAAGACGTTTCCCGAAATGGGAAACGTAAAGTGCGCGAACCGTGTGGGCCTGGTGGCGCAAGACGATCTACACCTGTCCCCCTCGGAATATGGCAAAACCCAGGTTAGCGCCCGAAGAACGGGTGTTACGAGCTCGAATATACAAGAAACGGGTGCGAAACCTGGGCATCGCGAATTAGACCTTGGGGTACGTCCCGTCTGTAAAGGTGGGGAGCGACGTAGGTGGCGGTCACGGGTGGAAAATCGGGTTGCAGGCTGCGGTAGTCCTCGTCTTTGCAAGATCGGAAGGGGTGGGGTCGGCCACGGTCACAAGCCAAACGGGGAAAACCAAAATCCCCACCCTAACGTCGCAAGCAGGGTGAGGTTGGGATCGGACTACTTCCGCGACGTTAGGGTAGGGCATCCGGCGAGCCTCCAGCATCCCCACTCTAAGTTTCGCAGAGAACGCGAACTTTAGGAGGGGCCACCCGCCGTCGATTGGTTCTGGAGCGCGACTGAACTGTGGATTCGGCATGACCAGTGATTTCGGCAGATCGGCGCCCTACGCCTTACCTTCCAGGCCGCAGGTTACTTCTCCCCAGCGCTCACTGCTGACGGAAAGCTCGATTGTGCACCGAAATAACACTCGATAGATTCCAACTTCCCGTTCTTGATTCGGAGATACTCCACGTTCCGGAACGATTTACCGTTCGTGGTGTGGCAAAGATACTTCACAAAAGCATCCTCCGCGCCAGTGGCGATCCGCTCGAGATCAAAATCTCCTATGAAATCAACCTGCGTGTCCCAGCATTGCGTTTTGAAAGTACTTTTGCTAATGTGATCGTCGCCGGCCGCGCTGGTAAAGGTGAAGTTGTCGGCGAGCAGGGCATCGAAAGTGCCCAAGTCCTTCTTTTTCCACGCCCCGTACCATTTACGGATGATCTCCTCGTTCGTTGAGTTCTGCCCTCCCAATGCGCTCGCGCTTGCCGCTCCCGGCAGGCTCACGGCACCAACCAGCGCGCAGGCTCCGGTTGCGAGCAGATTCCTGCGCGACATTGTGATCCTTGTCATTGTTCGTTCTCCTTTTCATGACGTAGTTTGAAACGCTCGCCCGATCGCGGATGCTGACTGTTTCGAGCATACGAACCGGTTGGTATGTAACAGTGTCAAACTGCTCCTTTCGACACCGATGCGATCAACCTCGCTTGCGGTTGCCCGGCGCACGCGGGGACCGCCGCCACCCCACGACGTTTCTGATCCCCGCTTTCATCACTTTCGGATACTGAGCATTCTTTGCCCAGCGAGGCATAGCCTTCGACCATCGCGATCAATAAGCCGGCGACGTCAGCGGGTTCCACGTCGCGGCAAACGCTTCCGTGGGTCTGGCCCTCTCGCAAAACGGTGGCAGCGGCCTCCCGCCAGGCATTGAAGGTTATCGCCAGCTGCCTCCGGAATCCCGCGTCAAGAGGGGACATTTCCTGCGCCAGATTATTTAGTTGATCCTGCATCTCGCGACGCATGGCTGCGGGCGCCGCGCTGCGTGCCAGAGCATATCTCATGGGGCCTAAAAGCACTTAGCAAACACCTGATGGCTAGGAAGCCTTGACCCGCCGCCCCTTGGTCCGGCCGCCTTTCCCGCGAAGCGACTCCAAAAGACGGATCAGGCTCCTTTGTCCTGATTTCATCATCCGGGGATCCTGTGAATTCTTTCCTAAAACGGCGTACCCCTCCCACGCCGCGATCAGGAACGAAGCCGTTTCATTCGCGTTTATGTCACTCCGCACCACCCGGCGTTTCTGTCCTTCGCGCAGTGCCTCCGCCATGGCGTCGTGCCAATCCTTATAAACGCTTGCCGTCCTTCTGCGGAATCCCTCATCAAGACCTGACATCTCTTGAGACAGGTTAAGCAAGTAGCAGCCACGCTGAACGTCTTCTCTTTTCAGCGATTCGGCCTTAAAAATGCGGATTAAAACGTCGATGGGGTTCTTGGCGTTCCGTAAAGGCTGCACCCACTTCTGATGAACCTTACTTGCTATGATTTCGTCCGCCACCGCATAGCCAAGGGCTTCCTTATTGTCGAAGTGGTAATACAACGCGCCCTTAGTCACGCCCGCTTTGGCCAGAATGGTATCCAGGTCAGCGCTTCGAAACCCTGAGCGGTGTATTTCCTGAAAGGCGGCACTCAATAAGCGCGCTCGTGTGCCGGCTGGATCGCGCGACGGGGCTGTCCGGTAACTCGGCCTTGGTTTAGCCCGTAACATACTGACGAGTATGCATGGTCGAATAATCAGAATCAAGGGGATGGCCCGGCTTTAGTTCCTTGTAAAGGTGGGAGCGATGAGGAGGTCAGCGGAGCGCGGTGGGAAAATCAGGACGCAGCTGCATAGGTCCCACCTGTGCAAAACGCGCAAAGGTCGGGTCAGCCATCGACTAATAGATACCGACCAGTATGTATGTTAACGATTCTAAAACCTAACCGAAGTTGATCGGGACTGACTCTTGGCCGGTCGGCGCGATCTCGAATTCCATAATTTGTCGCCAGTGTGTATATGGAAAGTTGGAGGAATAGTTGCTCTCGCCGTTCTGGGATCGTCCCATGAATTTGTCAGTCGGTCACTCTATGTTGCTCATTCCGAAATGTCTGGCCTGTTGTTTCACGTGATTGTTCGGCAGATGGAACACCAGTGGAAAACCAGTGGAGCACCACGTGCTTTCTCTCTGAATTGCACATTAGCTATCAGACCGCGCAGAGTTGGGCGCGCGACGGGAATCGCCGCTCATCCCGGCACGGCGACTTTGCTCGGACGAAAAGGAGAAGATATGAGCGCAGTAAGACGGTTGCGGAATTCCTGGATACTCTGGGTTACGACGATTGTTCTGGCGTGCTTCAGCAATGCGGCCGCTCAAGCGAGCTACAAAGTTACGGATTTGGGCGCTGAGGGGAATGACAATGGGGCCTGTGCCATGTCCGTCAACGATCAAGGCTGGACGGAGATCATGTCTGGGAACACGCTACCGGGGCAGCAGGACAGCATATTCGCGAAACTTCTAAACGGACGCGCACTGATAGACGTCGCCGGATTCAAGCTCGACCTGGGCACGCTCGGAGGACAGAACAGTTGGATGAACTGGGGCGAGATCAACGACTTCGGGCAGGTAGTAGGTTATTCCGAAACCAATGTCCCAGACCCGAACGGCGAAGACATTTGCAATTTCGGCACACACCGTACGTGTCTCCCGTTTCTTTGGCAAGTCTTCCACATGAGCGCTCTCCCGACGCTCGGCGGAAATAACGGGCAGGCCAGCGCGATCAATAACGGTGGACAAATCGTAGGATTTGCGGAAAACGGTATCGTGGACTCCACATGCCAGCCTGGCACAATTAATAATCGGATTCAGCTGCCGGTGCTGTGGAAAAAAGGCAACCAGGGGATCTATAAAGCCCAAGCTCTTCCTACCGGTAGCGATCCAGACGGGGACGCATTTTGGATCAACGACCAAGGCGAAGCCGTAGGCGACACGGGAACCTGCGGCGATGCGACGGTTCACGCCGTATCGTGGGAAAACGGCACGGTCTCCCCGCCGCTTCCTGACTTCGGAACTGGCTCTATCGCCCAGGGCATTAACAACCAGGGCCAAATTGTTGGGCTAGTCGGCAGCCCTGACAACACAACCCAATATGGCGCGCTTTGGCAGAACGGCGTACTCACAAACCTCGGCCTTCTGCCGGGAGATTTTGGCGGTCTAGCCAGCGGCATCAACGACCGGGGCCAAGTGGTGGGAAGCAACTTCGACTCCAACTTCGACTGGTCCCATGCCTTCATCTGGCAGGACGGCGTGATGACCGACCTTAGCACGCTGTTTCCCGCCAGTTCCAACCTCTTCCCAGTCATGGCTAACAAGATCAACGAGCGCGGACAAATCTCGGGCATGGCGATCGTACGCAGCGGGCCCGAGGAAGGCAACATCCACGCCTTTCTGGCAACCCCTGTAAAGCAAAGCATGGGCATGTCGATTGCAGAAGTCGCACCTACACGCCCGAAATCCGGTTTGCCCGCGAGTGTCGGCAAACAGCATTTGCCGAGATTCGTACTCGGACAATTCGGCCGGTAACAGGATTCTGGGGCTGGCCCACCTTTACGTTGTAAAGGTGGGCTAGTCACGGGTACAAGCCAAAGCGGGGAGGGTCAAAAACCTCATCCTGACGTCGCAGAACAACAGTGAGGATTGGACCGGAGAATTTCCGCGACGTTAGGATGGGGCACCCTTTTACTTGCAATCGACTTTGTTGTCGTGTGCGGCGGCGATTTGCCACTTACCATTGCGCTTCAACCAAGTATCGGTGAAGACCTGGCACTGCTTCACCTCTGGATTCGTTTTGTCTTTGCCGATGGCGTGCTCGCTGCCATAGATGATGGCCACGTCTTCGCCGAAGAAACGAACCTCGGCATCGTCGAGTGCGCAGCTGTGCGCCGAGTGTGGGCCTTTTTCATCGCGTAGCTCATCCGCTTTGCTGTAGCGCTCACCGGCAGTGTTGGTGCCCTGGAAATCATCGGCCAACAACTCAGAGACAACCCCATTATTCGTGCAAGCGCCTTCGGCCCACTTTCGCTCCATGTCGATCATGACCTGCGCGGTTTTGTCGTCGGCCGTGGCCCAATGGCTTTGCTGCGCATAATTGCCCGGCGCGAGCTTGTCCGCATCGTGTAGCGCGATCACGGCGAACTTCCAACCGCGATCCCCTTTATGCAGCAGGTAGGTAATGCCCACCCGCTCCATCTCTTGACCATTCGTCTTGTAGCGGATGGCCACGCCCATGGCCCATGCCGATGAGTCGCCGAGAAGCTGGAGCCGTTGCAGGCTGAATTCACTCCGGAGATACTCCCGTTGCCGAAGGCTTTCCATGACCGGGCCGAAGATGGGAACCACCGCCTCGGCGGTCGGAAGGGCAATCACTCCGGACGGTCCGATGAGCAGAGCTGGCTCGTGAAAATAGCGGAGAATGGACTGGACAGTTAGTGTACTGAAGGCTTTGTAGTAGTCAGTAAGTACCTGGTTCACAGCGTCTTCATTATTCATGGTTCGTAGTCACCGCTCTCGCGCTGATTTGCTCCGGTCAGGATGACAGAGTTGGGGCGATCTGAACATCCCCGGTCAAGGCAAAATCGGGGCTTGAGTAGGGCAAACCGACGGTCAAAACTCACAATTCCCACCCTAACGTCGCAAAACAGAGTGAGGTTGGGATCGGACCATTTTCGCGACGTTAGGATGGGGCACCCGCTTCATGGAGGTGCTAAGGCTTCTGTGCTAACGTGGTTTATCCGTACATGGGCGAGAATGAGATTCTAGGATCGGTCGATGTTACGCAAACTAGGTTTGGCAATTACGTATTTCATCGCAAGCGTTTACTTCTTGTCGATTCTGTCGTCTTCTATTTACTGTCTCCGGCACGGATGCAGGGGGCCGGAGGGCGACGCTTTTATGCCCGCCTTCTTTCTTACTCCGGTTGGCACAATCGCTACAGCTTTCTCGCTGTACAATGCCATACAACAGATCAGAAAACGTGGATCATGGTCTTGGGTTTTCTGGCCTCTGGCAATTATTTTCGCGATTGTCCTACTCGGCGCAATTGCTTTTATCGCGCTCTTGATTTATCACCTTTCATTTCATCGTTAAGGGACGAGTCGCCGCCATCCCCGAACTCCGATCGGACCAGAGGAGGCTTCCACTTGGGCGAAAGTTGCAGGTTACGCTGTGCGCAGCTAAATTAGGTGCGAGAGTTGGAGGTGACATGAAAAAGCCCGTCCCGGTGGAATCTGCCTCTGCATTGATCGACGAGATGATCGCAGAACTTCCAGACTGGCGTGGCAAAACGTTGGCCAGCGTGCGCAAGAGCATCCTTGAGGCCGACCCGGAGATCATCGAGGAATGGAAGTGGATGGGAAGCCCAGTGTGGTCGCACGAAGGAATGATCGCGGTCGGCAACGCCCACAAAGATAAGGTGAAGCTTACCTTTTCCCATGGGGCGAGCCTCCCAGATCCTGACAAGCTGTTCAACGCGGGACTCGGAGGCAGCGCATGGCGAGCCATCGATTTGTTCGAGGGCGACAAGATTAATGAGCATGCTCTAAAAAATCTCATCCGTGCCGCCGTTGATTACAATCAGATCAAACTGAAGAGGAAAGCGCCGGCGGGTACTCGAGCGAAAGTACATAATCTCAAGCGCAAGAGCCCGCCGAAGCCCCGGCGAGCGAGCGGCGAGCGGGCCGACTAGCTTCATCTCAGGTCCCGGCATATCTTCTCCCATAGGGAAGAGTTTTGGCACCTGCCTCATAGGCCAAGCAGGTCGGGATTGAAACGAGTTTTTGCACATGGTGTCGAGTTAATACGCTTAACCCTCTTGCGTGGGGCACCCTCGCCGCCCGTTAGGTGTTGAGGGTTACAGAATCACACAGTGGGCACGGCTGATTGACAGATAACACGAACAAGAACTTGGCTGCGCGGGGTTCGTCTAGTTTGTGGCGCCCCTTGCAGGTCTCGACCTTCCGCAACCTGCTGGTCGCAGACGTTGTGTCCGACATCGGCGCATTCATGCAGAATGTCGGCGCTGCATGGTTGATGGTGTCACTCGGCGCCGGGCCGATTTACGTCGCTCTCACCCAAACGGCTGCTTCGCTGCCGTACTTTCTGCTTGCCCTTCCTGCGGGTTCGGCTGGCGATATCTTTGACCGCCGCAAGCTGATTCTATTCACCGAATTCTGGATGATGGCTGTGGCGCTGCTTCTTGCGGTTTCGACCATCGCTGGTTTTATGTCGCCGTGGCTGTTGCTGGCGTTGACGTTTGCGCTCTCGGCTGGAGATGCGTTCGAAACGCCGACATGGCGTGCAGCTCTGCCCGAGTTGGTGCCTAAAGAGGATCTTGCCGCAGCATCAGCGCTCAACGGGATCGAATTCAATCTCGCTCGGGCAGTGGGGCCAGCGCTGGCGGGCATAGTTATAGCCGCCGCAGGTGTTGCCGCGGCATTCGTGGTGAACTTCGTTTCGTTTTTCGGGGTCATTCTGGTCGTTGCCAGGTGGAAGCGGCCGATTCGCAACCGGACCGCGCCGCGGGAAACCTTGGCGGGAGCCACGGTCGCCGCCATTCGCTACGTCCGCCACTCGCCCGCCATCCTCACCGTGTTGGTTCGGACGGGCGTCGTGATGTTCTTCTCAAGCGCGCTCTTTGCGTTACTTCCATCGGTTGCCCGGAGCGTGAGTGACACCGCAATCGGTTATGGGCTCTTGCTCGGATGCTTTGGGGCTGGTGCAATTGTTGGCGCTCTGGTAATGCAGTCGGCGCGCGACCGGTGGTCAACCGAAGTCATTGTGTCGGCAGGCGTCGTGGTCTTGGGGGTCGCGATCGCAGCGATCGGTGGTTTACACAGGTTGAGCTCCCTCGCTCCCGTGATGCTGATTGGCGGTGCGGCATGGGTGATCTTCATTTCTCTGATTAACTCTCTGGTCCAGAACCTGGCGCCGGACTGGGTACGAGCACGAGTTCTCGCAATCTTCATTTTGGTTTACCAGGGAAGCTTCGCTTTTGGGAGCGCCGCATGGGGAGCAGTCGCCCAACGCGCCGGTATCCATGCTGCTCTTGTCTGTGCCGGGATCGGAACAATAGGGACTACGGTGTTCGCGGTCTTCGCACAGCTTCCCGATTCGAGCGCGGATTTGAGTCCCTGGAACCACTGGCGCATGCCGGTCGTCATCAAGGAAGTTGAGTCTGAGATTCAACGCGGGCCGGTCCTGGTTACGGTCCTCTACGACGTCATTCGAGAACGGGAAGCAGAGTTCGTCGAAGCGATCCATCAATATGCTCGCATACGACTTCGCGATGGCGCATATCGCTGGGGGATCTTCCGTGATACCGAAAGTGAGAACCGCTATCTGGAGATATTTCTGGTGAATTCGTGGGCAGAACACTTGCGTCAACACGAGCGGCAAACACTAGCGGACCGCGAACTGGAGCGACGCTTGCGCAGTTACGTTGCCAGCGAGCCAGAAGCGCGGCACCTGATCTATACGTATTCGAAGGAAACATAGCGTTCGACTCTGTGCCCGACTCGGTTTGCCGCACGGATACGGCGGTGCTAGACTGCGCAAATGGCTACCAGGAAAAAGTCGACAAAGGCGAAGAGAACTGCCGGCGGAAAGACGAAGCCGACGAAAAAACGACCGCAGAAGCGGAGTGCTCCCAAGAACGCGAAGAGGAAGGCCGCTCCGAAAAAAGCCGTTGCGAAAAACAAGGGCCTAAAGAAAAAGGCCGGCAAGAAGACCGCGAGCGCGACAAACAAGACTCGGCGGAGAAACCTGGGTCGAAGTGCTTTGACATTCTCCCAGGACACACCGGGATCGCGCTCGGGCGAGCAGTCGGGAGATCTGCAGGGCCTGTCCAACATAGAAAGCGCCGATTCGGAAAGCGTTGACGAGTTGGTCGAGGAAGGAAACGCGTTTGAGGCTGGAGTGGTGACGGGCGTCGAAGAAGCCGAAAGACGCAGCGAGAGGGGAGTGCGTACTCGGGAGGTTCCGGAAGATGACGTGCCCGGCGAATACCTGGATCAAGACTAGCTGGATCAGGACTAGCTGGATCAAGATTAGACGGAGAAGTCCCTCCCTGCATTGAAGTCTGCCTCAACATCTGCACAGGTTCTGGCATTGGGATGTCCTTAATCCGCAACAAAGACGGAGGTTTAAACGCGGGAAAGCGCAAGATTTCACAGCGTCACACTCCGGTCATAGGAATTTCAGCAGAGCGTCGGTAGTCTCTTTCGGCCGCTCCTCGAGCACCCAATGGCCAGTGTCTTTGAGAACGATCATGGTGGCGTTTGAAGCCACAAGTTTCATTTGTTGCCCCAGCAAGTCTCCATTAGCCTTCGCGCCGCCAATGGCCAGGACCGGCATGGTGAGTTTGGTCTGAGAGAGTTGAGCAAAATCCCTGGCTGCCTGCTGGAACGAAACGAAATACGCCCAGCCTGCTCGCATGCGCCCTGGACGAGAATAGGCGGCCGTGTAGGCTGCGCGATCGGCTTCCGGAATCGAGTGGGTCTTATCGGCGGCGAAGTCGTTCCAGAAGTAATCAAAATAAATCCGCTCGCGTCCGCTCACCAGAGCTTCCGGGGTGGGGCCGTTGAAGCGGAAATGCCAAATGCCTGGATTATTGTAGACGTCCTCCCATCCCGCGACGCCCGGGAGAAAGGCATCCATGACGACGAGTTTTTCGGTCTCCGCGGGAAATTGTGCCGCGTATGCGTAGGCGACCATGAGCCCAATGTCGTGGCCGACGACTCTCGCTTTCTCGATCCCGAGTGACTTGGCGAGCGCGTGGATACGGATAGCAGCGGTCTTCATGTCCAATCCATCCGCCGGAATGCCTGAGTCCCCGATTCCGGGAAGATCAGGCGCGACCACCATGAACCTCTCCGCAAGAAGCGGAATTACTGGTCTCCACATCCGCGAGGTTTGGGTGTAGCCGTGCAGCAAGATCACTGCCGGTCCCTGGCCGGCTGCGAGATAGTGCAACTGAAGGCCTTCGACGGAAGCCATGCGTGAACTGATCTCACGTGCTGCGGCTGCGGTTTGAGCGGTTGCCAGCAATGACGCAGATAAAAAAAGGACAAACAGAGCTACAGCAATACGAAAGCTTCCACGGTATTTCATTTTCTCTCCGGAGCCACGTGAGTTCGATTCTCGGCGCTGGCTGCTCGCTTCCCCGCGGCAGTTTACATTCTGGCGCGTTCCGATAGCAACGGACGCACCTGCGTGTGCAGGTCCCTCCCCGTCAGTGGATAACCCACTAAAAAATCTGAGGTGCTATGCCGTCGGTGATCTCCCCGCGGGATTAGAACGCCCTTAGAATGGAAGCTCAGTTGGGAAATCTTCCGACCTCCTCCCGGCAGACGATTGACGCGAAGTTTGTCGCAAGTGCAAGCGATCAAAGGTATGCAAACTAATTCTAGAAGGAGGCCATACTCATGGCTACTGGTGCGGCTCCCGCTCTCGACCCGAAGGTGAATGCGAAAACCGAAACTACAGAAACGTCAGAGGGGCAGCCCTCGACCCTGAAGCAGCGTTTTACACGCCTGCTCCATGAGATTTTCAAAGGACGCGAAGAATATCTCGGCTGGCGCCACTGAGCACCATCCCGCACCGAGGGGTTGCGGATTTCCGAAAGTTGCTCGCTAACCACACTTCGGAAACTCGGGGAGAGTCGTTGGCCCGCTCCGTCGCACAATACTCGCTCCGGTCAGCCACGCGATCCTGCCACCCCACCGAGCCTCTAATCTGAGTGGTGGAACGAAAGAATTTGTCGAAAGTCCGCCGATCTCTTAATTCCATTATCGTTTCTGCAGCTCTTCTTTGCGTACTCCCAGTCCGTTCTGCATGTTCAGGGCGGTGGCCGCGATCTGCTCCAATGGCACAACGAAGTTCACGGCGCCGCGGGAAATCGCTTCTTTAGGCATGCCAAACACAATGCAGCTGGCTTCGTCCTGCGCGATCGTGGCGGCTCCAGCTTCCTTCATCTCACAAAGGCCCTGAGCGCCGTCGTCGCCCATACCAGTCATGATGACCCCAACCGCCTTGGGGCCAACCGAAATGGCGACCGAGCGAAAAAGCACATCAACACTCGGCCGATGACGTGACACCAGCGGCCCGTCAACGATCTGAACCACAAGATTCTCTCCACTGCGATTGACGAGCATATGCCGGTTGCCCGGAGCGATCAGGGCCAGTCCAGTTTGTAGCCGGTCGCCGTCCCGGGCCTCTTCGACTTCTATTCGGCATTCCTTGTTCAAGCGTTCAGCAAAGGCTCGGGTAAACACTTCGGGCATATGCTGGACGATCACGACCGGCGGGCAGTCGATGGGCAAAGCGGTCAGGAAGACCCGGAGCGCCTCCGTTCCGCCTGTCGAGGCGCCAACCGCAATCACCCCGTTGCACGGCCTCGTAATGCTGGGCCTGACTTTGCGAGGCAGGACAGCATCCGCCGTCAGGCGCGGAATTACTGAAAGAGACGGCCTCGATCTGACCTGGGCTTGCGATGCGCTCCAGACTGCGTCCACCAAGGTCACAGCCGACTCGTGCAGGAACTCGCGTACCCCGACTTTGGGCTTGGTGATCACCTCTACCGCGCCTTCTTCAAGCGCGCGAAGCGCCAGTTCAGTGCCGCGAGCGGCCAGACCGGAGCAAACCACCACCGGCGTGGGCATCTCCTGCATGATTTTCCGGATGAAAGTCAGACCATCCATGCGCGGCATCTCGAGGTCGGTAATGACCACATCCGGCGGTTCCTTTTGCATCTTGACCCAGGCAATCAGTGGATCCGCCGCAGCGTTGACTTTGACCCTGCTGTTGGTGCTCAGGATGGCCTGCATGACTTGACGGACCATCGCCGAGTCATCCACAACCAGGACGTGCAGGTCATCTCCATGCATATGGGGCGCTCTCTTTTCCTCTCGATGAAGCATTGGGCCAGGGCAAAGTCGCCCAGTTAACGCAGTACTCGCTAGGCCTTTTTGTTTCCCGTCTTGGTGTAGATGGTCGGTTCAAGACTGCGCAGCTGGGGGAACATGCTGCTCAGATTCTCGGCGTGGCCCACGAACAAAAGACCGTTGTCGATGAGATGACGGACCAGGTTCGTGACCACCCTTTGCTTTGAAGCCTCGTCAAAATAGATGAGGACATTGCGACAGAAAATGGCGTCGAATGGAGCCTCGCTAAGATTAGACTCGCTGTCCAGGTTCAACCTTCGGAAATCGACCAACTGCTGGATTTCGACTTTCACTTTCATCTCGCCTTGTCGCTCTGCGATTCCCCGCAACATGAAACTGTGCAGCAAGTCACTGGGTAGCTCCGTCGCCCTCGCGATGGGATAGATTCCCTTACGCGCCTTTTCCAGCACGCGGTTCGAAATGTCCGTGGCTAGAAGACGAATGTCCCAGCCTTGCGCCGCTGGAAAATGCTTTTCCAGCAGCATGGCCACTGTGTACGGCTCTTCCCCCGAAGAACACCCCGCGCTCCAGATCCGGATTTTCCTGGGGCGCAACCCACGTTCGGCGTCCGCTTTCCAACGGGGAAACACCCTCTGCACGAGAAACTCGAACTGCCGGGGCTCACGGTAGAAGCGAGTTTCATTGGTGGTGATAGCGTCGATCATCCGGGCCCGTTCCTCGTGCTGGTCCGGCTGTATAACGCAGTCGTAGTAGCTCGACAGTGAAGTCATCTCCAGGGTGCGTAGCCGCCGAAAGAGCCGCCCGCACAACAAGGCTGTTTTTGAACTCCCCAGCCAGATACCGGTTTCGGCGTAGATCAGTTTCTGGAACTTTTGGAAGAGCACTGGACTGACGGAGAGTTGAGGTGGCTGCTCAAGGCCTGCGTCAAGCGGGTGAGACGCGCCTGAGTCCTTGCCTGCGGCGGTTCCAGCGGGCAAGGCTAGGCTCCAGTCTCGAAGTGTGCTTCATTGGCCGGTGCGTCCATCGCCGCGGCGTTCGAACGTCCTTCATCGGCCGACTCTGTCACCGCCAGCAATTCGTCGGCGGAAAGCACCTTGTCGATGTCAAGAATCAGACAAAATTTCTTGCCCAGTGCACCCATACCGAGTAGGTATTCGATCTTGACCCGAGTACCAAAAGGCGGAGTCTCTTCGATTTCGTCAGCGGAAAGATCAATGACCTGGCTCACGGAGTCAGCCAGAACCCCCATGGTCAGCTTCTCGCCCTGGAACATCACTTCGGTGATGATGATGCAGGAGAACTTGGAAATGCGGCTGGCGGGCAATCCGAACTTTACTGCGAGATCGACCACCGGCACAACCCTGCCTCGCAGGTTTGTGACCCCGCGAATCCAGGCCGGGGTGTTGGGCACGGTCGTGACCGCCTCGTACTCAACGATCTCGCTCACCTTCACGATACTGATTGCATATTCCTCCCCCGCAGTTAAGAAGGTAAGGTACTGTACCGTGCTCAGAGGGAGTTGATTCTTCCCTTGGTTCTTTCCTTGGTTGGGCGCTCCCATAGTTTCACTCCTCACGTTTCTGCCGTTTGCTTCCTCGAATGCGCCCGGCTTCTTCTCGCGGCCACTCCAGTGTGGCCCCGCGGAGCCGGAAAGCTCTCGCCTTAGAACGGAGAGAAGTTAGCTTCTTCCGTCACCTTGCCATTGGCCGGCTGAGTGTGGCTACGCTGCGCGAAATCGCTCTTGAACGCGGGGCTCAGGGGCATGACCACACGCTGTGTGCCGTCACCGCTGCGCTTGGTGGGCTGTTCGCCGGTTACACGGAAGAAAGTCATCAACTGCTGCAGTTGCTCGGACTGTGCAGCCAATTCCTCGGCGGTACTTGAGAGTTCTTCCGCAGACGATGCATTGCGCTGCGTGACCGTGTCCACCTGCGACATGGCTTTGTTAATCTGCGTCACTCCACCCGACTGTTCGGTGGACGCGGCGGCTACGTCCTGCACCAACTCAGCCGTCTTCTTGATGGACGGCACAAGATCAGACAGCAATTGTCCAGATCGCTCGGCTACGCTAACGCTCTTTCCCGCCAGCCCGCCGATTTCCTGCGCCGCTAACTGGCTGCGCTCAGCCAACTTTCGCACCTCGACCGCGACCACCGCAAAGCCCCGGCCCTGGTCTCCTGCGCGGGCCGCTTCGATCGCAGCATTGAGCGCAAGAAGATTGGTCTGGTAGGCGATCTCTTCGATCACCGAGGTCTTGGCCGCAATCTGCTTCATGGCATCGACCGTCTCTTTGACTGCATCGCCGCTCTCTTCCGCCGCCGAGGCTCCTTTGGCTGCAGCCTGCTCCACTTGCCGGCTATTGTCGGCGTTCTGGGTAATGGACGCATTCATCTGTTCCAGGCTGGAGCTCATCTCTTCGACCGATGCAGCTTGTTCACTGGTGCCTTGAGAAAGACTCTGCGAGGAAGCAGAGACCTGCTGGGCCGCAGATGCGACCGCTGCCGATCCTTCGCGGACATCCCTGATGATCCCGGATAGCCGGGTGCTCATTTCTCGCATGGCCTGCTGCAATTTGCCGGTCTCCGACTGGTTTGTGACCAGGATCTCCCTGGTTAAATCGCCCGCGGCAATACGCTGTGCGTGCTCAACCGCGTGCTCGATTGGGACGGTAATGCTCTTGGTAACGCTGATTGCCGCGATCGTGGCCAGAAACAAAGTGACCGCGAGAAGCAATAGCGCAATCCTACGGCCCACAGCGTAAGCTTCCTGGCTCTCCTTCATGCTTTGCTGCATGGCGGTGGCCTGAAGGTCAATGAACTTTTGCCACATGGCACGATACTTGTCGAGTGCAGGAATCACGTCTTCACGCAACGCTGCCATCGCCTGGTCCCGTTTCTTGTCCGCCAGCAGCGCCTTCGCTTTGTTCCTGGCGGCAATATAGGCCTGCCGGTCCTGGGTAACGACCTCGAACATGTCTCGCTCCTGGGTTGAGCTGAGACTCTTCTCGATTTCCGCGACCTGCCCGCTGATTTCGTGGCTGATCCCCTCGTTTTGCTGGTTCAGCTTTTTCTCTTCCTCGGGATCAGTGGTCTCGAACAATTGCAGCGTGATGCGGGCGTTGGTGATTGAGTTCTCAATGGTTTGGTGCGTCAACTCAACCGTGTTGTAGCGTTTTTGCACCGACGCTGACAGGTTGGAGTTCAGGCGACCAAGCCAACCCAATCCGAATCCACCAACCGCAATCACGCACAACAGGATGGCCCCAAAGACCACCCCCAGTCGCGTGCCTATCTTCTGATCTTGCCAAGTCTTCATTGTCCTTCACCTCTCTGATCGAATATCTGCCTTGCCCGAGCTAAGCTTGCGTCTGCAAAGTCGATTGCATTACTCCACGCAGAAGGCTGGGAACGTCAATGATCAAACCGACGCGCCCGTCCCCAAGAACTGTAGAGCCGGCGATGCCCGGGACTCCGCGAAACGCCCTGCCGAGCGGTTTAACAACCGTCTGCATGCCACCGAGCAATTCGTCCACTGCGATTCCCGCGTGGAACTCGTTGATCTTGACCACAACGATGTTCTCCCTCTTCGGAGCCTCACCGGACAGGCTGAACACGCTCCGCAAGCGGACGTAGGGAAGCGCCGTTCCGCGCAAGCTAAGGATCCCGCTGGCTTCTGAGCTCCGCTGTCCCGGCGGCAATTCCGTACACTCAGTCACGTGTTCCAGAGGAACAACAAATGTTTCCGGACCGACCCGGACAGAAAACCCTTCAATGATGGCCAGGGTCAACGGCAAGCGGATGGTAATGGTGCTGCCTTTGCCGGCCGTGCTCGCGATCTCCACCGTCCCCCGCAAATTGTCGATGTTGCGCCGGACAACATCGAGCCCGACTCCTCTACCTGAAAGATCGGTGACCGACTCAGCGGTGGTGAATCCCGCGCGGAACACCAGATCGTAAATGTCCTGATCGCGAATCTCGTCTTTTCCTGACAACAATCCAAGCCGTCTCGCTTTATCGAGAATTCGAGCGCGATCGAATCCTGCCCCGTCGTCTTGCAGCGTTACGATGATGTTTCCGCCGCTATGCGCCGCAGTCAGCCGGAGTAGCCCGCAAGGATTCTTGCCCTGGGCTTCGCGCACACCCGGCTTCTCGAAACCGTGATCGACCGCATTCCGCAACAAGTGCAACAAGGGGTCTTTCAATTGTTCGAGCACGGTCGTGTCCGCCTCGACGTCGCCCCCTATCACTTCCAGTCGGGCCAATTTCCCGTGGCTTTTGGCAAGGTCCCTCACGGGGCGCACGAACTGCCGAAATAACGGGCCGACCGGCACCATGCGGATACTCATCACTTCACTTTGCAGGTCCATGTACAGGGGCTCGGCCTCGCGATGCATCTCCAGAATGGCGCGTCCTTGCTCGACGTCGAGTTTCTCAATCATCTGGCGCAGCCGGCCTTGCGCAATCACAATTTCCCCGGTCAGGTTCAACATGTGGTCGAGTTTGTCGACATCGGCGCGCAGGGTGCGGTGGTTGGCGCCGGGTAGCATGTTAACCGTTACCGTTGAGTTCGATTCCCCCGCAGCGTCGCTGGCCGTCATAACCCTTTTTGCCCGCTTTTGGACCTCTCGCGCTATTTCCTTTCTGAGCTTTTGTTGTC
>Ga0206817_1078_pt1 | contig 33265 bp, 22 predicted proteins | sample Alteio_BWOrgCont_89_FD_152873 | JGI IMG/M metagenome (GOLD analysis project Ga0206817, IMG submission 152873) | Enriched cells from forest soil in Barre Woods Harvard Forest LTER site, Petersham, Massachusetts, United States -... | ecosystem: Environmental > Terrestrial > Soil > Temperate forest >...
CCAAAGCCGATCACCAGCGCCGAACGCGGCTCACCGCGATGGATCAGCAGCGGCAGCAGCGCCTGCAACCGCATGTAGCGCATCGACGGCAGGGTGTCGCCCGAATTCGAAACACCCTGAATGTAAAGACGCCGGAAGACGTGGTCGCTCGAACGTTGATCCGCGACTGCGACCGTCCCGCCCCGGCTTTCCTGATAGAAAATCAGGTCGCCGCCTCCGCGCGTTGTCAGCAGCAACCTGGCCAGCCGGTCCGGCTGCGTAGCAACACCAGCTGCAATGGACACCAATCCGATGGCAAAGACCGCCCATTGCATCTTTCTGCTTACGTTCGAGCCAGTCAGTACAGCCAGTGCGCCTAGCATTGCCGCCGCAATGGCAAGCAGGCTGAGCGTGCGCACCAGCCCCAGCGCGGGCACCAGCAGGAACCCGGTTAGCAGCAAGCCGGCTATCCCTCCCGCCGTGTTCCAGGCAACCACAGCGCCAACATCACGGCCCACGCGCTCCACGCCTGCAACCAGCCGAAGAGCTGCGGGAAACGCAGCACCCAGAAACGCTGTAGGCACAAAGACAACGCCGAGTGCGGCAACAGCAAACAGCGCGCACATACGAGCGAACTCACTGCCAGTCATTGCAAAGGCCAGTTGTCCCGCCCACACCTGCATCTTCAACTGCCAAAGCCCCAGACAGGCAATCTCCAGCAAAGCCGTCAGCCCCGCTGCTGCGATCAGCAGGCCAAAAACGCCCCAGGCGTCGCGCACCTTATCCGCAAAGCGCGCATAGATTGCGCTGCCTGTAAACAGGCCGAGCAGATAAATCGCCAGCATCACGGAGAACGCAAAGACCCGCGTGCTCATGAACTGCGCCATAGCCTGCGACCACACCACTTCATACCCCAGCGCAATGCCTCCGGCAACGGTATAAAGGGCAAGCGCAATCTTCGCCTCTTTGGAAAGAGAACTGCTCTCCGCGAATGGAGGCGCGCTACGATGGCTCTCGAAACTGCGGTCAAGAATCACGGCCCCGATTCCCGCGATCAGGTTCAAAGCGGCAGCGGCCAATGCCGTGCCGCGCACGCCAAGCCATGGCAGCAACACAAAAGAACTCAGCAGAGCTCCGGCGATTCCGCCTGCCGTGTTTGCAGCATAAAAGCTGCCACCAATGCTGGCCACCCGCGCACGAACAGCGGAGAGCGCGCGAACAACAACCGGCAACGTTCCTCCCATCAGGAAAGCAGGAACGCCCACCAGCAGAAACGGCAGAGCCCAGGCCAATGCTCCCGCCTTGGATTGAAGAAAGACAAACGCTCCGGCAGTATGCGCCAGCAGCAGTGTTGCCGCAACACTGAGCAGCGCAATCCCGGATTCCAAGGCCGCGTATAGGCGAATCGGACGACTCAGCCGATCTGCCCAGCGTCCGAAGATAGCTCCTCCCGCTGCCAATCCGGCAAAAAAGGCGCTGACTGCTATCGTGATCGAATACACTTCAATCCCAACGACTAAAGAGAGCTGCTTGATCCAGAGAACCTGATAGATAAGCGCTGCCGCACCCGAGCAAAATAGAAGCAGAGCAAACAATGCAGTTCTTCCGTCGAAGCGGATGTGTCCGGTCTTATCAGCTCGTTGCCCGGCTCTTTTCATGCCGCCACTGCTGTCACGCGGTTTCTCCGTGGAAGCAGACGAAGCTTTAACGACTGGCATACGGATCCCTTGTAAAGGGGTAAACCGGGTTCATTCGTGAAAGATGAACCCGGCTCTTGCAGTGCACTATAGCGAAGAAGCTTCGCAACGTTTGATGGCATTCGGCTCAGTGCTTCTCAGGAGGCCTTGCCATCTTCACAATCCCTTCAGGATCGATGGTAAAGCTCGCCGGAGGCTGGCTTGGCGGATAGTCCTTGAATGTCGCCATAAACTGCTGGGCCAGCATCTGCGCCTGTACGCCTAAGTACACATTGTGAGCCAGCCAGTCATAGTATTGATCGGATACGATATCGGCACGCTCATAGGGGTCCATTCGCAGGTTAAATATTTTGGTCGCCCGTGTGCAGACAAAAGGCTCCATCCAGACCGCAAAGCCTCCCGGCGCCCGCTGTTCGCAGAAGGTAACCTTCCAGTTGCCAAAACGAATGGCGACAAACTGGCCGTCGTCATCGAAGTAATAAAACTCCTTACGCGGTGAGTGCGCCTCTTTGCCCTCCAAGTACGGAAGAATGTTGTAGCCGTCGAGATGGACCCTGTGCGCCATACCTCCTGGCCCCTCCCCTTTCAGAAGGCGCTCCTTGATGGTCGTATCCCCCGCTGCCGCCAGCAGCGTGGGGAACCAATCCATACCGGACACGATCTCGTTCGACCACACGTCCGCCTTAATGTGACCGGGCCAGCGGATCAACGCCGGTACACGGAACGCGCCCTCCCAGTTCGAATCCTTCTCGTTGCGGAATGGTGTCGTCGCTGCATCTGGCCATGAAAACTGGTTCGGCCCGTTATCCGTCGTGTAGATGACGATCGTGTTGTCCTTGATTCCGAGATCATCCACCTTCTTCAACAGCTTGCCCACATCCTGGTCGTGCTCCACCATGCCGTCGGCGTATTCGTTGCCCGGCATGCCGCTCTGTCCGCGCATCGACGCACGAACATGAGTAAAGATGTGCATTCTGGTGAAGTTCATCCATACGAAGAACGGCTTGCCTGCCTTCGTCTGTCTGTCCATAAAGTCCATGGCGGCGTCGGAGGTCTCATCGTCAATCGTCTCCATGCGTTTCATGTTCAGCGGACCGGTATCCTGAATCCTTCCATCTGCGAATGAGTGAATGACACCGCGAGGATTGTAGACCTTCAGAAATGCAGGATCGTCTTTCGGCCAGTAAGGCATCTCCGGTTCCTGCTCCGCGTTCAGGTGATACAGGTTCCCGAAGAACTCGTCGAACCCGTGATTCGTCGGTAGGTATTCATCCTTGTCGCCAAGGTGATTCTTCCCAAACTGTCCTGTTGCATAGCCAAGGGGTTTGAGCGCTTCCGCAATCGTGATGTCCCGCTTCTGAAGTCCGACAGGAGCGCCGGGAACTCCAACCTTACTAAGACCCGTACGCATCGGAGACTGCCCGGTAATGAACGAAGAACGCCCCGCCGTGCAACTGTTCTCTGCGTAGTAATCGGTGAAGGTCATGCCCTGTTCGCCGATGCTGTCGATATTCGGCGTCATATAGCCCACCAGACCATGCGTATAGCGGCTGATATTTGCCTGGCCGATATCGTCACCGAAGATGACTAGAATGTTCGGCTTTCCCTCCGCTGCCTGTGCGGCTTGCGGCGTCAGGAACATCGCCACGAGGAAAACTGCAATACCTGTCATGGAAATACGAAGCAGCCCACGTAAATACCATCGCGGAATGCACTTGGTCACTGTACCCATGATCGCTCCCTTCTCGGCTGCAAACATGTCTCAGGACGTCATGCAGCGAGCGTCTTAAGCCCATGCAATTAAAACTACGGTTGCGCCATCTGTGAACAGCAATATGAAAATCAGATTGGGAAAGCCAGCAACAGCACATGCGAAAAACGTCAATTACTACAACGCTGATTGATTCCTTGATTCGTGCCGGCGGAATGTCAAAGGTCAACTTTTGACTCGCAGGGATTCTCCGCTGCAACTGACGGAAAGTCAAGCTGGTAGTGCCCCTGCACCGCTCTCTTGGTTAATTTTCACCTCTCGGCCTCACTGCTTCATTTCTTCGAAGTCTCCCGGCTTCCAGAATCCATCGAAGGCGGCCTGTTCCGGGTCGTAGACGGCTCTCTCGACACCGGCTGTGCCTCGAGGAACTTCCACTTGCCGCTCAGGATTTCGGTACGGACGATACAGTCGCACCATATAGTTCCAGCCAGCCATAACTTGGTGTTCAGTTCACCTTCTCGATGTCAGGCAGCTTCCACGTCTTTTCGGCGAATGATCTGTCAGGACCATAGAGGCGGAACAGCACTTCGAAGCCACTGTCCGCATGGGTGGGTACCCAATTCGACTCTTTCCCCTGCGGGGCCTTGGGACCGAAGTAGATGTCCACCGAGCCGTCACCGTTTTTTTGCAATCCAGGCGTCTGCGAGGAGCGGCTGGGCCACTGTGCATTGCGTATCAGCGCGTGAGTCTCGCGGTCGTAGACCGTCGCCGACCAGTATTGCCGGACGGGTGCATTCGCTGGAACGTTGAGCCGGTAAATCGTACCGCCGCTGAGGCTGTTGCCATCCTTGTCCTTGAAGGTCATCAGGTACGCCTGCCCTGCACCGAAGTGCTTGGCGCTGAAGAAGCCAAGCGTGTAGGCGGTGCCACGGCTGTCGATGGGATACGTATCAGGATTGGCGTAGAAGGTGGACAGGCCCTGCACCACCTCTGGCGAGGCCGGAAGAAACCAGTGTCCGCCGGGATAGAAAGGCGGCGGAAAGTAGTGGGTCTCATAGTTGTTCACCAGCCACGCATGCGCTTCGGCAACGCCCCGCTTAAGAATGTCCTGCGTAGCAGCATCAGGGCTGAATGTCTTGCCCTTCTCGATGCCGATGGATTTCAGCTGATCGATCATCGCCTTATCGCGCGTGAGCCACGGCTCCATCTGGACAATGCGATTGAGCGATTCGAAGTAGCGCATGTCCCAAGGAATCGTAGCGTCATAGACCACGTCTATCGCATCGGTGAACTGCGTCTCGGGCGGATGCGCCGCCTGCGAGAGCGGGTAGAGCTTGATCCGTTTGCCATAGGCGACGGCGTTGGCAATATCGGCCTCGCTGTTGCTCTTCAGGATGGAGCGCAGCAGAGCGTAGCCCTCATAGTTGTAGGTCTCAAGCGGAATATAGCCGGAGGGAGCTTTATCTTTGTAACCGGGAGGCAGCAGCAGGTACTTGCCGCCCTTGCCCGCATCGGTGCCTGCCGGTCCCACGTCCGCGATGGCCGTCTGCCAGCAATCGTCAATGGAGCCGGTAATCGAACCATCGGCGCCAGCAGGAGGGATCTCAAGAACCATGGGTCCTGCGTCCTTCGTATTGAAGAACGGCATCAGGTAGATCGAGTCGGGATTCGGCGTCAGCGTCTGGTTCTTCCAGCCGAAGAGGCGCGACCAGAAGACCACCTTGTTACTGCGTTCTCCTGCCTTGGCGTCCTGCACCATCGCCTGATACATGCGGTCGAAGTTGACCGCAGGAATGCCCCAGATGACGTCCTCCACCGCGCGTCGCTCGACGGTGCGATCGGTAAGGTCCTGCGGCGACATGGATGCCTTCGCCTCCGTGTCCTTCTGTTGCATATCTTCCGCCTGCTTAGGCTGCGTACATCCCATCAGCAAGGCGGCAAGAATAAAAGCCGCAACGAAGACATTCCGGTGCTTCTGCATTTCGCATATCTCCTCGGAAGAACGCACCCAATCTGCTCCAAACACTCGGGTGAACCCGATGTTTGCATCGAGAAAAATCTGAACTACGGGTGCGCTTATGTGGAACAGCAATACGAAAAACGATTGGGGAAGCCAGCAACAGGACCTGCGAAAAACCGCAATCACTACAACGCTGCCTGCTCTTCTTGATTCCGTGCCCGGTGGGATGTCGAAGGGGCACCTTGAATCCGCAGCGATTCTCGGCTGGAAGCAATCGAAAGTCAATCTAAGAATTCGTAGCGCTAATAATGCAGGCTCTTAATGAGCAGGCTAGTGGAAAGAGCGACCCAACTTCCCGACCTCTGGGAAAAAAGCATGTTTCTCAGGGCACTCACACGATGCTGCGTTCAGAGATTACTTTCGAGAAGCGCGTTTTTCATTACTAATCCTGCCCCGAGACCGAAGTCGACTTGGAACCACCGTCAATGAGCGCATTGGCCTGAAGTTACCAACGCAGATTTTGGAAAAATGGAGGATATTCCTCTTGCTTACCGAGGGGAGATCGGGCTACTATTACTCGGTAACCGAGAGGAAGACACATGAGCAAACCTTCTGACCTCATTCAGGGCACCCTGGATCTGTTGGTTCTCAAGATTCTCGCTCTTGAGCCGCTGCACGGATGGGCTCTCAGTCAACGGCTGAAGCAGGTGTCTGGCGACGTACTACAGGTGAGCGACGGATCCCTTTACCCGGCCTTGCACAAGCTTGAACAGCAGGGTTGGATTCATGCCGAATGGAAGCCTACCGAGAACAACCGGAGGGCGAAGTTTTACTCTCTAACGTGGCTCGGGCGCCGATACCTCGAGAAAGATGCGGCAAACTGGGAGCGTATTTCGACAGCCATTTCCGGCGTGTTGCGGCTTACGGAGGTCTGAGCAATGCGACTTGAACAGTGGATCTACACAATTCCGCTGCGGCTGCGCGCGCTGTTTCAGCGCAACCGATTGACTGCGGAGCTTGACGAAGAGATCCGCGATCACCTGGGCCGGCAGATTGAATTCAATCTGGCAGGCGGGATGAGTCCAGAAGAGGCTCGAATTGCCGCTTTGCGCAAATTGGGCAATGCGGCACTACTGCGAGATCAAACAAGAGCAACCTGGAACTGGAACGGTCTAGAGCAGTTCATGCACGACCTTCGCATCGGTATTCGCACATTGAGCCGCACGCCGGGATTTTCGGTCATCGCGATTGCGGTCATGGCTCTTTGCATCGGCGCGGCCACCTGCCTTTTCACTGTTGTGCGTTCGGTGCTGCTGCGGCCGCTGCCTTTTCGCGACCCCGCGCGGCTGGTGATGGTGTACGAACACTTCCGAGGAGGGGAATTAAGTTACCACCCTGTTGCGCCAGCCGACTTCTACGACTGGCGCTCGAAGACCCACGGCTTTGAAGACATGGCAGTCTGGCGTTACGCCGGATACAACCTCGCCGGTGAGCGCAACGAATTGCCGGAGTCGGTCCCCGCAGTGGCAGGTTCCTCGAACCTGTTTTCACTGCTGGGAGTGCAGCCGGCACTGGGCCGGGACTTTACGGAGGCGGACGATCAGCGTGGCAGCGCCGTTGTTATGTTGACCTGGAGCCTGTTCGAGAGGCGGTTTGCAGGCGACGCGAAGATTGTGGGCGGCCAGATTCACCTTGACGGCAAACCCTACACAGTGGCCGGCGTGCTGCCTTCGTGGTTTAAGTATCCCGATGACAGTATTCAGCTTTGGGTTCCCTACAAGTCCGATGCCAATCCTGAGATGCTTCAGCATCACGACTGGCATGGAAGCCATGTGGTGGCAAGACTCCGCCCTGACGTAAGCCTGGCCAGCGCAATCGCGCAGGTTGGTGCCATACAGTACCAGAATCATTTGCAGTACCTGCACGATCCGGTGGCTGAAGATGTTGTTTCGCGCTCGCTGAACGAGGATCTCGCCGGAGATGTGAAGAAGCCGCTGACGTTGATGCTTTCCGCAGTTGGCTGCATGCTGCTTATCGGCTGCCTCAATGTCGCCAACCTGCTGGTGGCGCGGGGCGCGGCACGGCAGAAGGAGGTGGCGATACGAAGCGCCCTCGGCGCTCAGCGGGCCACGCTGATTCGCGAGCAGATGGCCGAGAGTGTTCTGATTTGCGCAGCCGGCGGTGTGGGCGGGATTCTGCTGTCATTGGGCGCCACTGAGTGGCTGGCAAAAACGTGGAAGGACCTGCCCACCGCGCAGAGCATTCACGTTGATGGCGCCGTAATTGCGTTTGCCTGCGCGCTCATGTTCGCTGCGGCGCTGATTGCAGGCTTGCTGCCTGCGCTTTCCACAACAGGCAAGTCGATGTTGAAGGCCCTGCAAACCTCGGTCCGGACCGGCTCGAGCAGCGTTTCGCGCACCGCGCTCAGAAAGTCGCTGCTCACGGCGGAGATTGGAATCACCGTGGTGCTGCTGGTGGCCGCCGGGCTGCTGCTCAAAAGTTTTATGCAATTGCGCGCAGCCAATGTCGGGTGCGTAGTAGACAACACGCTCACTTTGCAATACAACCTGCCCGGCAACAAGTACGACACGCCGGAGAAGCGAAACGCATTCAACGAAACGCTGCTGGCGCGAGTGAGAGCTATGCCCGGAGTTCGCGGAGCTGCATTGGGAACCACGGTTCCGGGAACAGGATACTGGGGTACCGACGAATTCACGGTGAAGGAGCATCCTCCGCTCAAGACGGGCGAACACTTGCCCGACGCGCTGACGCGCTGGGTCGATCCAGGCTATTTCAGCGCGCTCGGAATTCCGCTTGTGAGCGGACGGTTCTTTACCCGCGACGAACGCGTTGCGCGCTCGTACAAGGTGATTGTGAGCCGTCAACTCGTTCAGCAATATCTCGCAGGCGAAAATCCTATCGGTAAACATTTGCACGTTCCAGGGCGCGCCCACGATGGAGCGCCTAACCTGATGGATTGGGAGATTATGGGCGTCGTCGGCGACACGCTGTACCAAGTCGGCAAAGAGCCGAAAGCAACAATGTATTTCCCCATCCTTGAGGGCCGTAGCGATGCGACGCTCGCGGTTCACACGGCAACGGATCCATTACAATTCTCGGTCCCGCTGCAAAAACAGATCGCGTCGCTCGATCCTGAACTTCCGGTCTCAGATGTGCTCACCATGAACCAGATCATTGGCGCGTCCCTGGTGAATGCGAGCCTAAGCGCAACCCTTGTACTGGCTTTTGCTATTTTGTCGCTGATTCTTGCTTCGGTGGGATTGTATGGCGTGCTGTCGTACCTTACCACTCAGCGGACCTCAGAACTGGGAATCCGCATAGCGCTCGGCGCGCAACGAGATCAGCTCTTGCAACTGATGCTGATGGATGGCCTGCGGCCAGCGCTGTTCGGGCTGGGGCTTGGTTTGGTGATGAGCTTCGCGGCGACACGCATCTTCCAGTCGATGCTTTTCGGAACGAAGCCTCTCGATCCTGAGGTTCTCTCCGGCGTGATTGCGACGCTACTGGCGGTTGCGGTTCTGGCCTGCCTCGCTCCCGCATGGCGTGCTTCCCGGTTAGATCCAATGAAAGCGCTCCGAACCGAATAGCACCGGCTCAAACGGCGGTTGACGCATAATCGCCAATGCACTCATTGAAGCCGGATTAGTAATGGGAAGTCGACTTGTCGGAATCAACCATGGCATTTGTACTAATTCTGACGCCCTATAGGAGCACCACTTTTTGCCCCTGTTCCTCCACCAGTCCTGTAGATTCCGGTCGTTTGTCCGTTAAGCCTTGTCAAGCCCCCTGATCGCGAAATAGTTTATAAGCCATTGAAATGAAAATGCTTATTTGCGGAGCAGTTTGGCATATTGTTTCCCCCGAAACTGATATTCTTGAAATAGAGAGAAAGCTCGCCTGCCTGGCGGGCTTTTTCTATTGCCCCGACAAGAGGACCCCTCGCTAAGTGATTGAAAACACTAGAATCAATCTAACTCGTTTAAAATCATCAGCATAGCGGGGGATGATCCCCCGCTAAGTGATTGAAAATAAATGGAAGCGACGTAGCAGGAGGGGGAGGAGGGGTACCACTCCCCGGGTGGCGCACCCAGAGGATATCGGTTATCGTAGTGCGACCCGAAAGAGCAGTTCTGTAAGTGTGCTGTAAAAGCCGTCTACTTGCACTTGATCATGAAACGGTGAAAATCGGCATGGCGACACGCGACTCGCTTTTGGAATTACAGAACAAAATCAGCCAGACCGTCCTCGGTCAGGAGGCGATGATCGAGCGCCTTCTTATCGGCCTCCTCGCCAATGGAAATCTTCTGGTCGAAGGCCTTCCCGGACTTGCCAAAACCCGCGCGATCAAGAAGTTAAGCAAATTTCTCGACGCTGGACTCGCGCGCATCCAGTTCACGCCCGACTTACTTCCTTCAGACATCACCGGATCCGAGATCTACTACAGCGCCGAAGGCAAAGGCGAGTTCCGCTTTCAACCAGGACCTGTCTTCAATAACCTTGTTCTGGCGGATGAGATCAACCGCGCGCCTGCAAAAGTGCAGGCTGCGCTTCTGGAAGCGATGGAAGAGCGCACGGTCACAGTCGCCGGTAAAACCCATGCGCTGCCAAAACTCTTCCTGGTAATGGCAACACAAAACCCCATCGAACAGGAAGGGACCTATCCGCTGCCGGAAGCGCAGATGGACCGCTTTCTGATGCATGTCTACGTCGACTATCCGGAAGAGAAATCGGAGCGCGACATCATGCTGCTGGTACGCGGCGAAGAAGTGGATATTCCCGCAACCGGTTCCTCGGCAGCAACCGAACGCATTTCGCAGGATGTCATCTTCGCCGCACGGGACGAGATTCATGCCGTGCAGATGGCTCCAGCCGTCGAGCAGTACATCGTCGCATTGGTTGAAGCCACGCGCTATCCCGAGCGTTACGACAAAGACCTTCGCAAGTGGATACAAATCGGCGCAAGCCCGCGCGGGACGATAGGCCTCGACAAGTGTTCTCGCACCTATGCCTGGCTGAAGGACCGCGATTATGTGCGCCCCGATGACGTACAGGCAATCGCGCACGACGTGCTGCGTCACCGCATCCTGTTGAGCTATGACGCGCAGGCCGAAGGCGTGAAGGCCAATCACGTCATCAGCAGGATCATAGAACTGGTCGCGGTCGCATAATCCGAGGGTCATCCTCATGGGAGCCTACGCAGAACTCGATTCGCTGATAGCCCTGCAGTTCAAGACAGGCGGCTTCACGCTCCGGCACAACCAGCCCGTCCACAGCCTCCTCTTTGGCAGGCGAGCATCGCACGTGCGCGGGCGTGGACTCGACTTCGAGGAGCTCCGCAGTTACGTAGCCGGGGACGATGTCCGCAGTATCGACTGGCGCGTAACAGCCCGCATGCGAAAACCCTATGTACGGGTCTACTCCGAAGAGCGGGACCGCCCCACCATGCTTGTGGTAGACCAGCGCATCAACATGTTCTTCGGCAGCCGCGTATCGATGAAATCAGTGATCGCAGCGGAGGTGGCCGCGCTCGCTGCATGGCGAGTCTTTCATCAAGGCGACCGGATCGGCGCGTTCATCTTCAACGACGATGCCACAGAGGAAGTAAGGATACGCCGCAGCCGCGCCACGGTGCTGCGCATCCTGGACCGCATGGTGTATCAGAACCGGCTGCTGCGCGCCGATTCGCCTTCTCAGCCAAAGCCCGGACGCCTGAACGAGATCATCGAAGCAGTCGCACGCGTCTGCCGCCATGACGCGCTCATCATCATTGCCAGCGATTTCGACGGGGCTGACCACACTACCCGAGATCTGCTCCTTCATCTGTCACGCTCCAATGACGTGATCTGCTGTCTTACATACGACCCGCTCGCCGTACACCTGCCGCCCGCCGAGCAACTGATTGTAAGTGATGGCGAACTGCAGGTTGAGCTTTCGCTGGGTGAAGAAAAAATGCGCAAGAGCATTCTTGACGCTTCCGATACACGACTGCGCTTCATCCTCTCCTGGCAGCATGAGATTGGCGTCCCTGTGCTGCCCATCAGTACAGCAGAAGATGTATCACAGCAGCTGCGGCATCTGCTCGGCCGTGTGATTGCGGCGAGGAAGCGGATATGACAGCGCCTCTCGACAAGCTGCACGACTTTTATCAACCTTCCCCACCAGCATGGACTCCGCAAACAATCGGCTGGTACGTGGTCTTTGTCCTATTCGGCCTCCTTATTGTGTGGCTTATCTTTCGCACCGTCCGTCATTGGATGAGAAACCGCTATCGCCGCGAAGCGCTTCGTGAACTGGCAGCAACGTCACCCGACCAATTCTCGACGCTGCTCAAGCGAACAGCTTTGGCAGTGTGGCCGCGCGAGCGCGTAGCTTCGCTCAACGGCAAAGCGTGGCTCACATTTCTCAGCGAGACTGCCGCAGACGGTGCCTTCCATCACGCTCCCGGCAGCCTCATCGAAGACATTGCGTTGCGATCCACTCTCCTATCGGCAGCAGACGAGCAGACTCTCAGACAGCTCACCGCCAACTGGATACGGAGGCACCGTGTACAGACTTGAGTATCCATGGCTGCTGACGCTGCTTCCGCTCCCGCTGATTGTTTACTGGCTGCTGCCGCCATACAAAGAAGAGCAGGATTCACTTCGCCTGACATTTTTCAACTACATCACTTCCGCCATAGGAGTTACGCCCGAGCCTGGAGCGGTGATTCCCAAAACGAACTGGCTCCAGAAGATTCTCGCGCCGGTTTGGTGGTGTCTCATTCTGCTCGCGCTGGCAAGGCCACAATTCGTCGAGCCGCCGATTCAGAAAATCCAGCCTGGCCGCGATCTTATGCTCGCGCTCGACATTTCTCAGTCGATGGAGACGCCGGACTTCCACACTCCGGACGGCAAGCGCATGCGCCGCGTCGATGCTGTGAAGCAGGTTGTGAGCCAATTCATCAGCAGACGCAAGAACGACCGCATTGGCCTGATCGTCTTTGGACAGGCTGCTTACCCGGTGGTTCCTTTTACGCTGGATCATGATGCCTGCCTCAAAATCCTCAGCCAGACCGATGCAGGAATGGCCGGCCCACAAACGATGATCGGCGATGCCATCGGCCTGGCGATCAAGCAATTTGACAACAGCGAAGCCAAGCAGCGCGTTCTTATTCTATTGACCGACGGCAACGATACCGGTAGCAGGGTGCCTCCGCGCAAAGCCGCAGAAATCGCCGGCCAGAAAGGTATTACGATTCATGTCGTCGGGCTGGGTGATCCTCGCGCCACAGGCGAGGACAAAGTGGATTACGCGACGCTGGGCGCGATTGCGAAGGCTACAGGCGGCCAGGTATTTCATGGGGAAAACCGTACAGAGTTGGGAAAGGCATACGATACCCTCGACAAGATCACGTTGCAGAACTTCAAGACGCTCAGCTACCAGCCAAAGCGTGAGCTCTTTATGGTACCGCTCGGAGCTGCGCTGGCGCTGCTCGTTGGCTATCACGTGCTCATGCTTCTCATTAACATACTGCTGCGCATCTTTTCCGGTCGCCGCCAGATAGAGGACGAAGCAACATCGGACGTCTTCAAGGTGCACGTATGAGCGAGATACGAGAGTGGTTCGCCGCGCTGCACTTTCTGCGTCCACAATGGTTGTGGCTCCTGCTGGCCATACCTCTCATCTATCTATCATTTCGCATCCGCGATGACGCGAAGGCGCGCTGGAAGCGCTACATTGCCCCAGAACTTTTGGAGCACTTGATTGTCGCCCATCACCGGCACTGGCGCTATCGCCCCATTCATATGGTTTGCCTGCTTATTCTTCTTGGAGCAGTCGCCCTTTCAGGTCCGGCATGGAAGCGCGAGCAGCCTCCATTCACGGAAGATAAAGCGCCACTCGTCATCGCACTTGATCTTTCGCAAACGATGGATGCAATCGATGTCGATCCGACGCGGATCGAACGCGCAAAGCTGAAACTGCGCGACTTGTTGAAAGTGCGCAATGGTGCGCGCACCGCCCTCTTTGTCTATGCAGGAACGGCGCATATGGTGCTGCCGTTTACAACCGACTTCTCTTTGTTCGATCTTTATCTCACCTCACTTTCCACCTCCTTAATGCCGAGAAGTGGGAAGGACACAGCGAAGGCGCTCCATGCAGTTGAGGATTTTCTCAAAGGCGAACCGGTTCCGGGCACCATTCTCTTCGTCACCGACGGAATCGAGTCTCAGGCGATTCCCGCTTTCCGTGAGTTCACCGCCAACGAAAAAGGCAAAGACGACATCCTTGTAATGGGCGCGGGTACATCTCGGGGCGGCCCTGTACAGATTGCTCCGAACCGTTTTCTTACCGACCGCATGGGACGACGCGTTTACGCAAAGCTCGACGTAGAGACTTTGCGATCTTTAAAACACATGGACATCGCCGCGACGACTCTTACACTGAATGACGATGACGTTGATTGGATTCAACGCCGCGTCCAGCACCATCTGCAAGCTGTGCAGCAACGCGACAGTAAAACGCGCTGGATCGACGAAGGCTACTGGCTCACCGTCCCCATAGCAGTCGTAGCTGTCTTCTGGTTCCGCAAAGGCTGGACAGTGCGCTGGACATCAACCGCCTTAGCTGTGATCTTTATTATGCCTCCTGGCGACAGCGGCCGTTTCTCATGGATGGACCTCTGGCTGACACATGACCAGCAGGGCCTCTATTACTACCAGAAAGGCAAGTATCAGAAAGCCGCTGAGAAATTTGAAGACCCTCTATGGAAGGGGCTGGCGTTCTCACATGCCGGAGACTATGAAGATGCTCTCAGCGCTTTTGCCCTCATCGACACCGCCGAAGCCTGGTACAACCAGGGCAATGCTCTCGCACATTTGGAAAAATATCCGGAAGCCGTGCAAGCATACCAGCAGGCGTTAGCACGCCGCAGTCCCTGGCCGGAAGCGCAGGACAACCTCACACTCGTCGCATCGCTCATTCCCAAGACAAAGCCAAAAGACAAAAATCAGCAGGAACAGGAGATTCCTCCCGACTTGCCGCCCGATCAAATAAAGTTCGAAAAAAAAGGCGAACAGGGCAAAAAGACGCAGATCAAGATGGACCCAAAGAAGATGGCAGAAATCTGGATGCGGAATATCCAGACGACTCCGGCAGATTTTCTACGGCGTCGCTTTGAAGTGCAGGCCGCGAAGGAGTCGCATCCATGAAACGATTGCCTCTGGCGCTGCTACCTGTTCTTTGTGCTTCTATCGCATCGGCGCAAACGCCTATCATCCACGCACATCTCGAACCGGCAACCGGCATTATCGTGGGCCAGCCGGTGCATCTTGTTGTCGAGGTTCTCGCACCCAACTATTTCACCGGCAGCCCAGACTTTCCGGAGTTTGAGATTGAAAATGCCATCGTAGTCCTGCCGCAGGAGAGAGCGCAGAATACAAACGCAAAAGTGAACGGAATCAGCTATGCAGGCATCACTGAAACGTACTCGCTCTATCCACAGCAACCCGGCGATTTTCAGATACCACCCGTGCAGCTTACAGTGCCCTACGCCAGCAACCCGCCAGCAACGACCGTGGTGCATCTATCGCTTCCTACTCTCACATTCCACGCTGACCTTCCAGTGGAAGCACGAGGCCTGGACTATTTTCTTCCAACCAGCCAGCTGACAATGCAGCAAAAATGGAGTGCGCCGCTCAAAAACATTCGTGTGGGCGATACCCTAGAACGGACAATTACAGTAACAGCTACAAAGATGCAGTCAATGCTTATTCCGCCATTACCCATGGACGCGCCTGATGGTATCCGTGTTTACCCCGGGCAGCCGGCTGTTCAGGACCAGAAAACCAGCACTGGTGAATTCGTCTTTGGACGGCGGACGCAGTCCGCACAATACTTCATCCAGAAACAAGGGGACTATACCTTGCCAGCTGTCGAGTTGAAGTGGTGGAATCTCGCTACAAAGCAAATGGTTGCTGCGACTCTGCCACCCATTCATTTTGTGGCGGGCGCCAATCCTGAATTCACTACTGAAGTTCCGCCTGAACCCGATGCTGCAGTTGTCATGCAACCGAAACTGGCTAGCCCATGGGCCAGATACAAATACCGGCTCGAACTTGCACTCTTATCTATCTTCAGTTTCCTTTTTCTTTACTGGTTAGGCAGAAGATATCTTCCTCGCATCGCCAGTCATATGAGGATAAAGCGCGAACAACGAAGACATTCAGAAAGCAGATATTTCAGCCATCTCATACGGGCATGCCACCGAAATGACGCCGTAGAATCCTATGTATGGCTTCTGAGATGGTTGGCGCGTTGGAAGCCGAATGCGCTTCTCGAAGATTTTCTCGCCGAAGCGCAGGACTTACATCTATCGATTGAAATAAAGGGTCTGGGAAGAGCCGTCTTTTCTACGGCGGGTGGGGAAAACCAGTGGACTGGCAGCCAATTGGCCACGCTCTTGAAAACAATTCGTAAGACAAAAGCTAATAAGACCTGGAAGGCTCAATATCTTTTGCGTCTCAATCCATAGCAACCGGCCCTTCTAACGAACAACGACGCGATTTTGATGTCATGGAATAAACCGGGAAGAACAGATTTCATCTAAGATCGTCGGGAGGAATCGTAAGGAGAAGGTATGCCGCAGGTTTCCTTCGCAAGCGATATCAAACCATTGTTTCGCACCATCGATATTTCGCACATGACCCCGTTCGGCGTAGAGTTGGACGACTACACCTACATGTCGAATCCGAACAACGCTAATAGTGTGCTCGCTACACTCTCGCCACATAATGGCGAGCCGCCTTCCATGCCGCCGGGTGGCCCCTATTGGACGGCGGCCGAGCTCGCATTGTTCGTTCAATGGCAGAAGGACGGATACCAGCCGTAGCCTTGATCCCGGCCAGCGAAAATCAATATTCAATTACGCAATCTGCGCAGGCGCGAAAAGAATAATAAGATACCTGTGATGGAGAGCACGACTGCTCCAAATGCAGTCACCATCGCAACGGTTTCGCCCAACCAACCGCCTGCCTCGCCGGTATGTACAAAGCGGACCCAGCTACGCCATTGCTGCCCGCGGCTCAAGCCTGCGAACGGTACGCGACGCACGACCTGTAGTGTAGACGCATCGACGAAGACCTGTTCGCGTTTCTCCGGCTGCCCGCCGTCACCGCGGTCTACGGCAAAGTTTAATTCTCCTGCGTTTTGGCCGAGATGAAAAGTAATGCCCTGCCAGCCATCAACACCGCTCACAGCCTGCACGAAAGCCTCGTCCAGATGACCGGGCACGACGTTTGCGTGATGACGCGAACTCTCTCTGGGCTCATTGCGCACAGGCACAGGACTTCCGGCGAGGCGGAAAAGCAGAGCGTTCGCCCACGGATAAGACATGATGATCCCTGTCACCGCAATCGCTGCCAGGGGCAGGCCAAGCCAGAAGCCAGTCACTTTGTGCCAGTTGTAGTTTCGCGTACGGCCATGCAAGTTAAAGCGCGGCACGATGCCAGCGCGAAGCGTATGACGGTTCCACCGTCCGGGGATCCACAGAATAGCTCCGGAGACCAGCAGGACTAAAAACATGATCGTCACAGCACCTTTGACCGCTGTCGCCGTGGCATGGCGAGCGTTGCTCAACCCGAACCAGCGATGCGCCGCTGTCATCTGGGCAAAAAACGCGCGCAGGCGCGGTGAGACAGGCCCCTGCACTGCACCCGAGAACGGATCTGCGAAAAAGATGTCGCGATTTGCAGTCTGCATCTCAACCGGCGAAGCAGGCTCAGGATGAACGGTCACTGCCTCGACAGGAGCGTGAGCAGCCGACTCAGTTTTGGCAAGCAGAGTTGCGAGCGGCATGCGGGCTGCACCCAAAGGAACAGGCTCTGTCCTGTAGTAGTGCTTGTCCACCGCATACAGAATTGGCCGCTCATAGGCCAGCAATGTGCCGGTAATGGAAAAAAACAGGACCACGATGCCAATCAGAACGCCGGTACTCAGATGCAGCCAAAAGAGAAATCGACGCACCCTCTATACCTCAGCCCACTGGCGCAGAAGGTTGTGGTAGATGCCCGTAAGCTGCACAGCCACAGCACTCGCCGGCATGTCGCGATTTATGCATTGGGTTGCGTTATCCAGATCGAAGAGGAGTGTCCGCTGCGCGTCGCCGCGAATCATGCTCTGAATCCAGAAGAAGGAACTCACGCGACGGCCTCGAGTGATGGGCTCGACACGATGAAGGCTCGAAGAAGGATAGAGCACCATATGCCCGAGCGGCAGCTTCACCGTATGCACGCCGTAAGTGTCTTCGACCACCAGCTCGCCGCCATCGTAATCCTCGGGAGGCGTAAGAAAAAGGGTGGCAGAAAGGTCGCTGCGCACGCGATGCGAGCTTCCCTTTACGTGGCGGATAGCGTTGTCGACATGAATTCCGAATTTCTGCCCAATACTGTAGCTGTTAAACAGCGGCGGAAAAACTTTCATAGGTAAAGCTGCCGAAATGAAAAGCGGATTCTGCCCCAACGCCTGTAGAATCATGTCGCCCAGCTGCTGCGCCACAGGATGCTCTTCCGGCAGCTGTGCGTTGTCCTTGGCAAGGGCCGATTGGTGGCCCGCAGTCACGCGCCCGTCTACCCAGGCCGCTCCGGCAAGCAGCTGCCGCGCATGCGCAATCTGCGTCGCATCGAGAACGTTTGGAATTGTAATCAACATGGTTGCGTACCCCTTTCACACAGGGACAGAGCCGGCACACTGCGGCTCTGTCCCGTCTATCGTCTGTCTAGAATTTGAAATTCAGGCCGAACAGCCCGGAGGTTCCGGCCCCCGGCACGATGTGCGCCGGATGAATCTCGTCGATGTAATTGCGATTGGCCAGATTGAAGATATTGGCTTGAAGCGACACATGCTCGCCGAGCGAGTAGCTGCCCATGGCATTGAAGATCCAGTAGCTCGGCACTTGCTTCACCAGGCCTGTGGTCGGATCGAGAGGCACGGTTGAACTTGCCGTGCGGCTGTCAACAAAGTTGCCTCCTAGACCCATTACCCAGCGGCTCGTCGGCTGATATGTCGTCCACAGGTTGAACAGGTTGTCGGGAACATTGGCAAGTTTGTAACCTACTGACAGCGGATAGTACTGCGAATCCACGACCTCGCTGTGCATATATGTGTAGCTGGAGAGCACGCGCCATTGGCTGTTGATGCGGCCGGTGACGGCCAACTCTGCCCCATCCACCCTCTGCGTGCCGGCAAGTACATACAACAATGAGTTCGTCGGCGACGCTTCGCGCGCGTTGTCCTTGGTTGTACGGAAGAGGTCTGCGCGCAATGACAGGCGCGACTGATTAAAGTCCCACTTGCTGCCGACCTCGTAGGAGCGGTTAAACTCCGGCGCCAGATTCGCAGTCCCTGTACCGTTGGGCCCAACAGTAAGCGAGAGAGTTTCCGCTGACGGATTCCAAGAGGTGCCGTAATCAAAGTAAATGCTGCCGTTGTCACGTGGCTTGTAGACAAGGGCTGCGCGCCAACTCGGCTTCCGATCGAGTCGCGAGGGATAGGTAATCGTTGGCGGCCCCTGCGTTACAGAACCATCTATAGCGGACTGTTTCGGCGTGGGATAAGAGATGCTCTTTTCATCCGTGTTGAAGCGGTCAAAACGCGCTCCCCCAGTAAATTCCCAATGCCGCCCGAACTGCATAGTATCGAGCAAGTAGATTCCGTAGCTGGTTGAGGTGGCGTGTACGTCGCTCGATGGAGCCGACGTTCCAGAGAAAAGTTGGTCCGTGTTCGGCCGCAGCAGATTTGCAGTCGGTACACTATTGACTGTCTGTCCGGCCGCATTCACGTAGTTGAAGGTGGGGCGTTTCGGATCAGAAGTTTCGCGTCCGCCCTCCGCACCGATAACAGCGACGTGCCTGATGCCGAAGGTCGTTGCATGAATGGTCGCGTCCAGCTGATCCCACAGAAAGCTCTCGTTACTGTAGACAGAAATCTGGTTTCGGTTCACGCTGACCTGATCGAGTGGCGTTGTGGGTGTAATCATCCCCGCGGTAGCATTGTTTACCTGCGGCTCAGTGATGCGCGCATTGCGCTCGTTGTTGGCGTAGCGAATGCTGTTCCGCAACGTAGCCCAGCCATCGATGTCATGCTCGACCTTGACTGTCCCCATGTTCACATTGGTGTCCAGGTAGTTGCCGTCGCGAAAGCCGTAGTAGTTGTGGCGGGCAACCTGTGCCGGATGGTTGAAAAACCAGGGAATACCATAATCGGGAATATCGTTCTCGTTGAAATGGAAGTAGCTCGCTCGCAGCCGGTTCGGAGTTCCCAGCCCCAGAGCCAGTTCCGGAGCAATGCCGAAGCGCTTATTCTCCGTCACATCACGCTCGGCCACATTTGCATCGTGAGCCATCACATTCAGGCGCGCCGCGGCCCCGGTTCCCAGTTTTGGCAGAGGTTGATTGATGTCGACAGTAAAGCGCCGCGTCACGTCCGTCCCAAGATCCCCCTCGGCAACCACGAATGGGTGCAACTCGGGCGACTTCGATTCCTGATTGATCACACCGCCTGTCGAGCCGCGGCCAAACGTCACCGAAGACGGGCCCTCCAACACCTCCACCGCTTCGTAGTTAAACGGGTCGCGATAGTAAGAGCCAAAATCACGCATGCCGTCCAGGAAAATGTCGTTCCGAGCCGTGAAGCCACGCAGCGTCAAGTTGTCGCCCTGCGAACCGCCTTCTCCTGCCGCCAGACTGATGCCCGGCGCATTGCGCAGCACGTCCCGCAAGGTGGTTGCTCCCTGGTCCTGCATGGTCTGCTTTGAAATCACCGAGATCGATTGCGGCGAATCCAGCAAAGGCATTGGATAACGGTCGAGTTCAATTTGCTGTGGCGCATTCTGGGCCAAGACCACAACATCTTCCTTCGCTGTGACCGCAATCACGATACTCCCGTCACGTTGTGCCGTTGGGTTCAACCCGGTTCCAGCGAGCAACAGCGTCATTGCCTGGGTGTCGCTATACAAACCAGTCACCCCGGGCGACCGGAAGCCGGCGACCGTCTCTGAAGGAATGGCGAGCTTAACGTGCACGCCCGTAAACCTTTCAAAGGCAGCGACTGCGACGTCGAGCGAACCGGCCTGGATATTGAACCGGCGCACCGTCAGGTTTTGCGTTCCTGATGCCTGCTTCGGGTCGGCAGCCACAGGGGAAGAAGCGCTTTGCTGCGGATTTGGCCGTGCGAATGCCACAGCCGCGTAGGCCGTAACCGTTCCGAGCGCAAGCCAGCGGCTGCGCGAACGGTTGCGACGACGACGCAGGCCTGCGTCGCCCGTTTGAAGATGACTCTGTGGGTGATCCATACGCGAAAGTCTCCGTCTGACGGCTGAGGAGCAGCCTGGGTTGATGGCGGAGCCACTGAAAACCTATAGTGATAGGCATCTGCAGTCCACCTGGCCTGTAGAAGCATCCAGGTCCTCGCGAACTCTGCCCAGAGTTGCACGCGGGGATCTGGTGCAAAATTTGACACTTGCCCAGTCGTCAACGCGATTTCGCGATATACGATCAGTTCGGTCTTATTTAAGCTAAGACCGTTTTGGTCGGATTGCAAGGCTAAAAGCGTAGATACTCTAGAACCGAAGGTCCACGCGACAACGATTAACCTTCGTGCGCGTGTGATGGGAGGGACCGTCACTTCTACAGCCTGGATGGTGGCCATTCGTTTCAGCCATTCGGACCCGTGAAGCTGGTATTCAGTTGGTGGAAGGGTGTGTGCGGCCAGCGTTATTTGCTTTCAATACAGGCACCTCCGCCAGCCCTGCTATGTTGACTTCGACTGGGTATATTGCACAGCAGCTTCCTGATGCAGCGAGTAGGCGATAGCTAGTTTTGGGTAGTGGTTCCGCGGCCTGGCGACATTTGCAGATAATTCCCGTAGCCCACCACAAGCGTCGAGGCGATCAGAAGCATCAGCCCCAGCGCCATCAAGGCCCTCGCGTTGCGGCTAGTTCCGCACCATTCTTTGAGCACCAGGCCCCACAGTCCGGCGAAGATGATGATGGACGCCATGTGCAAGGTCCAGGATGAGAAGTCGTATCTGCCCATCTTGACCTGGCCCATGGAGTAAAAGAAAAACTGGAAGTACCAGAACACACCGGCGAGCACAGCAAATCCGTAATTAGCGATCAGCACTGGCGTGGCGATGCGTAAGGAAGCGGAGAGATTAGATGAATCGAATTCCGCAAGCGCTACGCCGGTCACAGCGGAGCCGCGCATGGGGTTGCGGCCGGGCGCCCCCAGGAACTGCTTCGCCGAGCGGTTGCGCAGAATGAGTGCCATCGACCATAGAAAATTCGTAATAAAGCCGCCCCACAACACAACCACGAGCACAGGCAGGTTCTGCCACAAATCCAGCCGGTGCTGCGCCAGCAATTGGCGGCGCGCAACCGCTGCAATCGGCGCGCCCGCCGCCAGGCCAAAGGCGAAGAACGAACTCATAATGCCTGCAAACACGGCAACAGAGATTCCTTTGGCAAGAGAGAAATCCGACTCTCTGCCCTCCCTCTTCCATTCACGGGACACCTCGCGCTCCTTGAGAGCGCCTGCCAAACCGTTGACTGCAACGGCAAGGAGACAGATCCCAACGCCCAGCAGGATGATACGCCCCGACGTCTCGCTCAGGATCGCCTGCATTTGTCCTCTGTAGATGGGGGGTATCAGGGTGCCAAAGGCCGTGCACAATCCAAGCGATATCGCGTAGCCCAGCGCAATACCCAGATAACGAATCGAGAGGCCGAACGTCAGTCCGCCAACGCCCCACAACGCGCCCCAGAGCGCCGCATAGCCTATGGCATCGTGGGGCGCTGCGCGCAGAATCCCCGGCAGATCGGGAACAACGATCGTCGCCACTACGAGCGGCGCTATGATCCACGCGGCAAAGCCCTGAATGATCCAGTAGATTTCCCACGACCAGCGTTTAATTCCGCGGAAGGGAATGAAATTTGTCGCGGATGCGAAACCACCGATCCAGTGATACACAATGCCAAGAAAGGGATTTGGTCCCACGTAAACTCCGAGCCGCACTGACTTTCTGAAAGCAGGTAACATCCTAATCGATGCCCGCATGCACTTGGAAATGTGCTCTGTATTGAAATTTCGTCTTGAATGATCCATGCATCCTATACACGCTTCTACTCAACGACAACTAATCTTTTTGACAAGTGGACCCGAAATCGTGGAAGCTTTGGATTTCAATAGGAATTCAATTTCCTAGTTAGACTTAGCACAGGGTCGTGCAAATGGATGACGTTCTCGAGCGAGTTGGGAAGGCACTGGATCGTTTCCGCATTGAGATTCCTTCCTGGGGATTTGCCAACACGGGAACGCGGTTCGGCAAATTTATCCAGGATGGAGCCGCTACCACAATTGAAGAAAAGTTCGCCGACGCCGGCGAAGTTCTGCGCCTGACAGGCGCAACTCCAACTGTAGCCCTCCATGTACTGTGGGATCTGCCGAATGGTTTAGCGGATGTTCCTGAAATTCGCCGCCTGGAGAAAAAGCACGGTGTGCGAGCGGGCTCGATCAATCCGAATCTCTTTCAGCCGCAGGAGTATAAATTCGGCTCCATCGCCAACCCGTCGGCAGAGATCCGACAGCTCGCGATGCAACACCTGCTGGATTCGGTTGCCATTGCCAGCGCTCTTGAGAGTCGCGATCTCTCGATTTGGATCTCCGATGGCTCCAACTATCCCGGGACACAGTCGGTGCGCCGCCGCATCGGATGGATGGAGGAGGCGTTCGCTGCAACGCATGCGGCGCTTTCCAACTCGCAGCGGATGCTGATCGAGTACAAACCCTTCGAACCGGCCTTTTATCACACCGATATCGCGGACTGGGGCATGGCTCTTTTACTGGCGCGCGCCTCGGGGCCGCAGGCAAAAGTGTTGGTCGATACAGGCCATCATTACTCCGGAACGAATATCGAACAAATCATTGCATGGCTGCTGTATAGCGGCGAGTTCGGCGGCCTGCACCTGAACGACCGCAAGTATGCTGACGACGACCTTACGCTGGGCTCGATTGATCCCTACCAGCTCTTTCGCATCTTCTGCGAAGTTCTAAGCGTGGGTAAGGAGGCGGACTCCGTCACTTTTACGATCGATCAGAGCCATAATCTGAAAAACAAGATCGAAGCCATGGTGCAGAGCGTTGCCACAGCGCAGGAGCTCTATGCACGAGCAGCGCTGGTGGACCAGAATCGTCTGGCAGAGTTACAGGATGCCTGCCAGCTGGTGGAGGCTGAAGAGTATTTCCGTTCTGCCTTCTGGAGCGATGTTCGGCCTTATGTCCGCGCCTGGAGAGAGAGCCGTGGACTTGCCCCGGATCCCCTTGAAGCGCTTGCCGAGAGTGGCTACGTGGCGCGCATCAGCAGCGAGCGGCGAGAGAAAAACCGGAGCTCCAATTTTACCTATGCCTGACGGATACGGGATTTTGCTCCGGTCTTGAAATGCCGGGACCAAAATTCAATAGCGAAACTGGATGATGAAACATTAATTCGACAACATCCCGCAGGAGGCTGTCTTTGGCGAAGACCAGTCCGCGCCTATACCTCATTCCCATTCTATCCAAGGCTCTCGATGTTCTCGAACTGCTGCAATCTCAGAACCAGCCGATGACGCTGGATGCAATCTACAGGCAGACGCGCATCTCCAAAACGACGGTCTACCGTGTGCTCAAGACTTTCATGCATCGCGGCTACGTCTCACAAGACCAGAACGGCGCCTACCGTCAGATATCCCATCCCAGGAAGCTGCGCTTCGGATTCGCCGGCCAGAGCGCGGACATGCCCTTTTCGGTGGAAGTCACCAACAGCCTGATGGACGCAGCGGCCAGCAGTGGTGTGGACCTGATCGTACTCGACAACCGTTATGACGCTATGACCGCGATAAAGAACGCGGAAGAGCTTATACAGCGCGGTGTAGATCTGATATTCGAGCTTCAGGTGGAACAGGAAGTCGCTCCTGTTATCGGCGACAAGATTGCTGCCGCGAAGATTCCGCTGGTCGCGATCGATATTCCTCATCCGAACGCCACGTTTTTCGGAGTAGACAACTATCGTGTCGGCATAGAGGCAGGCAAAGTTCTCGCACAACACGCTCTTACCGTGTGGAATGGCAAGGTGGATTGGGTGATCGGTCTCGATCTGCCCGAAGCTGGCCAACTGGTACAGGGGCGGGTCTCCGGAGCATTTGAAGCCATCCGCGAAGCGATCCCTCATCTGCCCGTAGAGACGTTCGTTCGCATGGATGGCCGCGGCATACGTGAACGCAGCCGTAAACTGGCCACCGAATTTCTGGAGCGGCATCGTCATAACAAACATATCCTGATCGCCGCGGCTACGGATACGAGCGCATTGGGTGCGATCGACGCTGCCCGCGAACTCAAACGCGAACGGCACATCGCAGTCGTCGGACAGGACTGCATCCATGAGGCAATAGGAGAGATGAAGCGGCGCAGTTCACCCATGATCGCCTCTGTTTCACACGAGACAAGCTCCTATGGCCCTGCTTTGATGAACCTCGGCCTGGCACTGATTCGCGGGCAGACAGTGCCTCCTTATAACTACGTCACACATCGATTGGTCACTCGCAAATCGCTTCTGGCGGAGGCAGAAGCCGACAAGGAGATTTCCCATTAGAAACTTTTACCCTATTGCATAAAATATGCAATGATGGACGGTTATGAATGAAGCGCATGCTCAGGCAAATCTGCGATTTCTCGAAGACAAATGGGATGACTCGATTGCGGCCTCCCTCGATGGCCCAGATTTGCTCCGCTATCGATCCAACCTGCTCGGTTCAGACCTCCGCCTGACCAACTTTGGCGGCGGGAATACAAGCTCGAAGTTGCAGGAGGCCGATCCGGTCGATGGCCAGGGCAAGCTGGTGCTGTGGATCAAAGGGAGCGGCGGGGACCTTGGCAGTATCAAGCGCTCTGGACTTGCCACGCTGTATCTTGACAAGTTGCTCGCGCTCGAAAGGCTCTATCGCGGAATCGATCACGAAGACGACATGGTGGAGCTTTATCCACTGGTGACGTTTGGCAATAACCCTACGGCCGCATCGATCGATACATCGCTGCATGGATTCCTGCCGTTCCCGCATGTCGACCATCTTCATCCTGACTGGGGCATCGCGCTCGCTGCCGCCGCGAATGGCAAGGCGCGAATGGAAGAGTTTAACGCCGAGTTCGGCCACAAACTGGCATGGCTGCCCTGGCAGCGTCCAGGCTTCGAGCTCGGTTTAATGCTGCGGCAAATTGTGGCTGAAACCCCTGGTTGCGATGGAGTCGTGCTGGGCGGCCACGGGCTCTTTACGTGGGGCGAAACGCAGCGTGAGTGCTATCGGAACACCATCACGATCATTGATCAGCTTGGACAGTTTCTCGACCAGCACGCAGCCCGCAAAAATCGCCTGCGCTTTGGCGGCTCTCGAACCACGGCACGCAACGATAGAAAAGCGATTGCCGCAGCCCTGATGCCTCGGCTGCGCGGCGCGGTTTCGAGTCAGCGCCGTCTTCTCGCGAGCTACAGGGATACACCGGAGGTTCTGGAGTTCGTCAACTCGATACAGGCGGAGCGGCTGGCGAACCTGGGCACAAGCTGCCCCGACCACTTTATTCGCACCAAGATACGGCCTTTATTCGTGCCCTGGAACCCGTCCGGCGATCCAGCGGAGTTGCCTGCGCTGTTCGAGTCGGCGTTGAAGGCCTATTGCACCGAATACAACAGTTATTACAAAAAACATGCCTTGCCGGATTCTCCGGCACAACGCGATTCCAGTCCAACTGTTGTGCTAATACCCGGCGTAGGCATGTTCTCGTTCGGCAAAAACAAAATGGAATCGCGCATCACCGGCGAATTCTATGTGAATGCCATCGGAGTCATGGCGGGTGCAGGCGCTCTAAGCGACGGCACGTCCTGCACGGATGTACCTCAGGCATCCGCGCGCATTCCGTCCAGCCAGTTCACTGTCTACGAAAACTATGTCTCTTTGCCGCAGAGCGAGGCATTTCGTATCGAGTACTGGAGCCTGGAAGAAGCAAAGATTCGCCGTCAGCCTCCGGAGAAACAGCTCAGCCGCCAGATTGCACTGATTGTTGGCGGAGCAAGCGGCATTGGCAGAGAAGTAGCGCGGCTCGCAGCCGAACGTGGCGCGCACGTGATGGTCGCCGATCGTGATCTTGTCGGAGCCGAATCAGTTGCGCGCGAGATTCAGGCTATTTACGGTAAAGAAATCGCCGATTTCTGCGCTATAGATATCTGCGATCGCACTCCTATTCGTTCCGCACTCGAGGCAACTCTGCTGCAGTACGGAGGACTCGACATCCTGATTAACACTGCGGCGTTATTTCCCTCTGCGCCAGACGGCGTGATCACCGATGCGCAGTGGGCACTCACGCTGGAGGTCAATGTCACCGCCAACTTCCTCCTGGCGGATGAAGCCAGAGCCGTGTTCGATGAGCAGGGGCTCGAGACGAGTATCGTCTTCACAAGCTCCGCGAATGCGGTTGTACCTAAACGCGGGAGCGAGGCGTATGACGTAAGTAAAGCGGCGTTGAGTCACCTTGTCCGTGAACTGGCCGTGAGCATGGCGCCCAAAGTACGCGTGAATGGCGTCAGTCCGGCAACAGTGGTCAAGGGCTCCACAATGTTTCCCCGCGATCGTGTAATCGCTTCGCTGAAGAAGTACAATCTGCCCTTCGAAGAAGCCGCAAGCGATGAGGAGTTGCGAGGAGTGCTGGCGGGTTTTTATGCCAAGCGCACGCTGACACATCATCCCATCGATCCAAGGAATTGCGCCGAAGCGATCCTGTTCCTTGCGGGGCCACTGACACCCTGCACCACTGGGCATCTGATTCCGGTAGACGGCGGCTTGAGCGAGGCCTATCTCCGATGAATGCGGCGCGCCCACTTCCACGTGCTCCGAAGGACAAGCGTGCCTTGGTTGCTGTGGACCTCGGTGCCGAAAGCTGCAGGATATCCTTGTTGCGCTGGCTCGATGGCGCTCCGCAGATGACGATGGTCCATCGTTTTGCGAATGGCCCGTACCAGCGCGACGGGCTTCGCTGGCCGCTTCATTCAATTGAAGCAGGAGTGGACAAAGGTCTGCGACGCTGCGCTGCGCTTGCTCCTGAAGGCGTGCGCTCCGTCGCGGTGGATGGATGGGCGGTCGACTACATCCGTCTGGATTCATGCGGCCAACCATTGGCTGAGCCCTTTTGCTACCGCGACGAACGTACCCTGGCTGTCGAAGAAGAGCTGTACCGGAAGATATCGAAGGAGCGGCTTCGCGAAGTTACCGGCGTACAGACTTCGCGCATCAATACGCTGTGTCAGCTTTGCGCTGACACTGCGGCACTATGCGGCGAGCGTTGGCTCAATCTGCCGGAGTATATGCTGACGCGCTGGGGTGCGGATCCTGTCGCCGAGTACACCAATGCAACACATACGCAGATGATCGACCTGCGAAGACGCACGTGGAGCACGGAAATTCTAGCGGCTGCCGGATTGGAAGCTCACATCATGCCACGCATCGTCGAGCCCGGCACAAGAATAGGCAAGATGGCTGGCTCCATGGCCGAATTACCAGAGTTCCGCGATACAGAGTTGATTGCTCCTGCATGCCACGACACAGCCTCAGCGGTAGCGGGTATTTCGGTAGCAGGGGACGAATGGGCTTACATCAGCTCTGGCACATGGTCACTGATCGGCACCCTATTGGCATCTCCATGCACCAAGCCGAAAGCTCTCAGAGAAAACTTTACGAACCTCGGCGCAGTCGGTGGCCAGATATGTTTTCACAAGGGCATAAGCGGCATGTGGCTGTTGAAGCAGTGCATGGAGGCGTGGGAGTTGGCTGGCCGCCAGTGGGAGATGCATGAGTTGATTGCGGCAGCCCGTCGTCTCCCGGCACCTGAAGCATTGCTCGAGGTAGATGATCCCGAGCTGTTGCTCTCCGGAGATATGCCTCGGCGAATCAACCGGCAGCGCTCTGAACGTGGTCTGCCGCTGCTCGACGCATCTCCGGCTGAAGCACCGACGATGGCTGCGTTGATTTTCCATAGCCTGGCAGCAAAATACGCGGAGGTATTGGAGCAGCTGGAAGATCACACAGGACGCAGGCTGCCACAGATCGTTCTTGTCGGAGGCGGCAGCCGCAACGACTTTCTCTGCCAGCTTACTGCGGAGCGCACCGGCCGCGCAGTTACACGCGGCTCCGCAGAAAGTTCGATGATCGGCAACCTTGCCGTGCAATCGGCGGCGCTGGAAAACAATCTGCCGGGGAATGACAAGAGATTCGCTGTTGAAGTCTCCGCATGGTCCGTCCTGCTGGAGAAGGCATCAACGGACGGCGCACTCAATGGCCCTGCAGTTACCGCCCGGGACGGCATGCAATGCACCGACGTGACTTTCTGAAGGCGGGAGCGATAAGCACAGTCATCCCGGCGATTCGCACCCTGGCGAGCATCGCCGAGAACGGTTCAAACATAACAACTCCATTCTTTTCGACCAGCGATGTACAGTGGCAGCGCGCCTATGATCGCGCACTGGGGATTCTTGCCGCCAATGTACAGGTGCTGCCGCGTTTTCCCCGCCCTGTGCTGATTGAAGGCGCGGAGTACGCAGGCATCTGGCAAGAGTGTGGACCGCATGAAGCGCTCGTTTATCGCCACTTCCGCCCGGATGTTGCACGCAATAGTCACATGATTTTCTTTGCCCTGCAGCGACCTGATGGTCAGCTTCCCGCTAACAACACACGCAGCGAGGCTGGCTTCGGCCAGATTCAAATGGTCGTTCCTATCGCCGCCACAGCCTGGGAACTTGCTCAGGCAACCAACGACTCGGAGCTGCTGGAAACGGCATATCGCGCATGCACACGATGGGACGCATGGTTGATGCGCTATCGCAATACGCGCGGCACTGGTCTGATTGAAGGCTTCTGCACCTACGACACGGGTATGGATAACAGCCCTCGCTGGGCTGATCTCGCGCCGCAGTGTCCCGGAAAAGATGCTCGACGTCTTCCGCAGGATTCAACGCTGCCCCGGTTGAGCCCTGATCTTTCCGCTACAGTGTACGGAGCGCGCGTCGCATTGTCTGCAATGGCAGATGCACTGGGCAAGCAAGGCGAGGCGGCGCAGTGGCAGGAGCGCGCAGAGACTCTTCGCAGCCTTATCATGCAGCGGCTCTATAGCAGCGAAGACGCCGCGTTCTATGACCTGACTGCGCAGAACGAGTTCGTTCGAGTGCGTTCGGATATTCTCATGCGCATGTGTGGGGAACACATCGTGGACACAAAAACATTCGCCACAATCTGGGAGCGGCAGCTCGGCAGCTCGCGCGCATTCTGGGCGCCGTTTCCCTTCCCATCGATTGCGCTTGACGATCCCACATTTGTACGTCCGATCCCGCCCAACTCCTGGGGTGGAGCATCACAGGCGCTTACCGCATTGCGCGCAGGACGATGGCTTGACCACTATGACCGCTCTGCCGAATTCGCCCACATGATGCGGCAATGGTGCGAGGCGCTGCAGCGCGACATGACTTTCTCCCAGCAAATGGACCCGGTCACCGGCGAGTTTACACGCGGAGGAAAGCCAGACTATTCGCCAGCAGCACTCGTTATGTACGACTACACCTGGAGGCTGGCAGGCGTTCGCGAGGTCGGCAGAGAACTGCACTGGAATGTGCGACCTGGACACGCAGCTTCAAGGAATGCCGTCTTTCGTCTGAATGCAGGTGGCGGAACGCAGGCCGAAATGCATTACTACGGCAAAGGCGCAAAGTTAAGGCTTGGCACTCTCCAGCTTGGCAGGGTGGAAGGTGTTGCCCGTCTGGCGACAGATAGTCAGGGTAAGCCACTCTATCTTCAGAGCATCGATGTAACGCCGCAACGGATCGAGCTCCAACTCAAGGGATTGCCGCGCCAGCACTTCACTCTACCCCCTAACGCACGCGAGTCGCTGACGGCTAATGTGACTACCGGGTTACAATGCGCCCCTGAAATTGGGCGGGGGTGGGAGATGCCGCCAGCGTAGCCGCTAAGTGGACGCGTAGTTCCTGAAGCGTGCTGAAACAAGCCCTTCGCTCGTGGCTAATTCGTGATTGTTGCGAAGCTCCTTCCATTCATATTGCCGCTTGTGTGTTTCACGTCTTTGGTTCACTATAGTGGCCGTGAACCCGCCTGATGGCAGGTGAACAGCCCGCACGTTCCCGTCCCCTCCTCTTCGTGTCTGCTTTTCGCCGCAGTGGCCACTCCATGGCGTGTGTGTTTTGGAGGAGTAGAGATGGCAGGCAATGGTAAAGCAGCGATTTGCGTCCTCTTAATGGCGGGAATCAGCGGGTGGACTTTTGCTCATGGTCAGACGGCTGATGAAGTACCGCAGCCCGTCTCCCGGATTGTTCTGCCAATCAATGAAACAAAGCTGGTGACGCTGCGCGGGAACACTTATCCCGAGGCGCGACCCGAGTTCGATCTGGGACTCGTCGATCAACAGCTGCGGATGGAACGCATGGTTCTCATTTTGCAGCGCAGCCCAGAACAACAAGCCGCGCTCGAAAAATTTATGGCGCGGCAACTAGACCCTCGCTCGCCCGATTTCCATCATTGGCTCAAACCCGAGGAATTCGGCGCCTTGTATGGTCCCTCCGATAACGACATCTTAAGCATCACTGCGTGGCTCCAGAATCAGGGCTTCTCTGTGGACAATGTCGGTAAGGGCCGCGTCTTTATTGAGTTCTCAGGCAGCGCCGCTCTTGTCCAACATGCCTTCCATACAGAGATGCATCGCTATATGGTGAAGGGTCAGGAGCATGTCTCCAACAACTCAGACCCAAAGATCCCCGAAGCGATCAGTCCGGTCGTCGCTGGCATCTTCTCGCTGAACAATTTCTTTACCAAACCGTTGCATCATGATCTGGGCTCGTTCCGTCGCGCCAACAAGACCGGAAAATGGACGCCCGAGAATGAAGACGTCGTGACCAAGCCACTCTTCAACGTTTCTACCACTGGCGGCACGTTCGAGTTGGTTTCTCCCTTTGACTTTGCCACGATTTACAACGTATTACCGCTGTGGAATGCGAACATCGATGGAACCGGCCAGACGATTGCGATTGCGGGACGCAGCGACATCAGCCTCACGGACGTCGCGACCTTCCGTTCGGCTTTCGGCTTGCCCGCAAATGCTCCCACCATTATCACCAATGGCACTGACCCGGGCGTACCTACGGCGGACGACAAGGTGGAAAATACGCTGGACGTCGAGTGGTCTGGTGCCGTAGCCAAGGGCGCGACCATTAAGTTCGTCACTACTGCCAGCACCGCTACCACTGACGGCGCTGTGAGTTCAGCGACCTACATCATCGACAATAATGCGAACTTGCTTTCGGGACGGCCGGAAACGCCGCCAATAATATGCTATGGCAACAAGGCGCTGCAGAAGGAATCACGATCTTTGTAGCGTCGGGCGATCAAGGGGCCGCGGCCTGCGACGGAGGCCAAGCAGCACCCTATGGCGCTGAATTCGGTTTCGCAGTGAGTGGAACTTCGAGCACTCCTTACAATGTCGCCGTTGGCGGAACAGACCTGAATTGGGCAAACAGCAGCAAGACGTATTGGAGTAGCACCAATGCCGCAAATGGTTCCTCCGTACTCGGGTATATCCCCGAGGTCCCGTGGAACGGCACATGCGTCAGTGATGCTGTAGATGAACTCATTGGCGGAACTGCGGCAGGTTTCGATGAGGAGCAGACCTGTCAGGCATTGCTGAACCAGGACATTGACATTGACCTGGTCAATGTAATCGGCGGCTCCGGTGGCGTTAGCGCCTGCACAACTCCAAGCGGAAACACTCCTGCAAGCTGCTCGGGTGGATACGCCAAGCCATCCTGGCAAGCTGGTACTGGCGTTCCGGCAGATGGCAAGCGGGACGTTCCCGATCTTTCTCTCTTCGCCTCCAGCGGCGCGTTGAACAGCGCTTATGTCATTTGCGATTCACAGAGCACTCCCTGCACATTCAGCAATGCCAATGACGCTCTCGCACAAGGCGTTGGTGGCACCTCAGTAGCGTCGCCGGCAATGGCGGGCATCATGGCGCTCGTCAATCAGAAGATGGGTTCGGCGCAAGGCAACGCCAACGTTGCCTTTTATGCACTTGCCGCACGGGATAACCGCTCCAGTTGCAACGCAAATACAGTGGGGTCCGGGAACGCCTGCAACTTCTATGACATAACCACAGATAATAATGCGGTTCCCTGCATCCCTGGTGACCCGAACTGTACACTACATCACACCGGTGATGAGGTAGGCGTGTTGAACGGCTATACCTCCACCGTAGGCTATGACCTCACCACAGGCCTTGGTTCAGTCAACGCAAACAATCTCGTCAACAACTGGCATTTAGTTGTCACTGCCGCACCGACGGTGACGACGGGAGCCGCGTCGATGGTGACCAGCGCCGGAGCGTCAGTAGCGGGCACAGTCAACCCCAATGGCGCGGATACAAAAACCTGGTTCCAGTACGGAACAAGCAGCACGCTCTCCGGTGCCAGCTCTACCGCGATGCAGGACATTGGCTCAGGAACGAGCAACGTAGCTTTCAATCAGTCTCTGAGCGGACTGGCCAGCAATACGAAGTACTTCTTCCGGGCAGTGGCTTCCAACAGCGACGGGACAGTTAACGGTGCCATCAATAGCTTCACCACTACTGCGTTAATACCGACAGTGACTACGGGAGCTTCGTCGAGTGTGACCAGCGGCGGGGCGTCAGTAGCGGGCACAGTCAACCCCAATGGCGCGGATACAAAGGCTTGGTTCCAGTACGGAACGAGCAGCACGCTCTCCGGTGCCAGCTCCACCGCGATGCAGGACCTTGG
>Ga0206817_1082_pt1 | contig 31430 bp, 24 predicted proteins | sample Alteio_BWOrgCont_89_FD_152873 | JGI IMG/M metagenome (GOLD analysis project Ga0206817, IMG submission 152873) | Enriched cells from forest soil in Barre Woods Harvard Forest LTER site, Petersham, Massachusetts, United States -... | ecosystem: Environmental > Terrestrial > Soil > Temperate forest >...
GTGTCAATTGATGGATCGGTCTGTCTCGCAAAAAGGCCAGGGCCACAAGGAACTCGAAGTTTTCGATTGCTCACTTCGTCTTCTGCATCTCTCAGCCATGGGAGCGTTAGAAGGGGAGAGAGGCATTCTCCCTCGAAGTTCTTTCTCGCTCCGGTTTTTGCCACTTCGTCATATGGACTCACATCGTCCATCTTGACAGTCGTGCTTAACCGCAACGGACGGGTTGCCGTCTTGCGAGCACTCCGCTATTCGTGGAGATTATAGCTTCTGGAGTGGGCGGCGGACTACCATAACCCTCGGTCCCTACCGAAAACTCGATCTCAGTAAGAAGGGGTGGAATAAAGTAACCGGGAAGAGCGAATCACTCGGTGTGTGGGTCGTTGATTGCTTCGCCCGTCGCGCAAACAGGCAACGTGTCACCTTCTCAGACGTGAAGGATCGCGCCGGCAGGCGTCGTCGACCCTTGCTTTTCTGGGTGTCCAGTCTACTGCGTCGTTGCTGTTGGGGCAGAGCGACTACAGCACCCCTTTGTCACGATGCCGTTCCATTTGCAGATCCATCTCCAGGCCAGTCCCTCAAATGAGTAGCCATGAGCAAAACTGACCAGCGAACCCTCATTACCTTTCTGCATTGTCGTAATTCTGTTGATTGTTGTTCCCGTGCGCAGTCTATGAATCGAAAACTTTGGGCGCACCGGAGACGCGCGTCGAAGCGAAGTTTCCACGGGGAAGATGACCAACTTCCCGGGCCGGAAGCCGAATCGCGGATTTCACTCCCCGTTCTTCCAAGCTCCTCGTAGATCCCGGTTGGGCCAACGCGGCATCAGCCCGAAACATTCCTGCCGGCTCTCGATTTCCGGCAGAAGCACTTCCTCCCAGTCCTCGGCGCCATGCGCGGTCCCCGGTCGCACCTTACCCGCCAAACGGGGAAGGAGACTGTTCCATGGCTTCCGCCTTCGCTGGCGTGCTCGATTGATTCGGCTCAGACCTTCCAGGTCTCGTCTTGGCTCAGTACCTCGACGCTCCGCCGGCATTCTTAAACTGTCTGATTCTGCGCCATCTGGAAAGTTCGGTTAGGTGTACAGGTGTCAACGCCAGCCTCGTTCTCTAAATCAGCCGGTGGACAAGTCCTTCTCCCGCGTAGGTCGGTGTTCGGGAGGATCTTCGATCGACGAAGGTGGAATCTTTCTAGTTTTTCTCGTCCACTCCGCCGCTCTCTGTTCGGCTTCGAGCAGCTGTTCCATAGTCATCGACTTGTTGACATGATTCTTGGCCCTGGCGATCTGTTCGTGCGCGATCAGGAACCACATATATGCGGACACAAGATCCTTCGGCCCGGTGCGCCGAGCTGAGTAGAGTTGTGCCAACGCGAGCTGGGCAGCGGGCAGGCCCTGTTCGGCAGCTTTTTGACAGATGGCTAGTGTCGCTTCATCGTGGCGACCGCCATCGGTAGGACTCGCCAACAGCGATGGGAGCAGCGATTGGGCGGGGCCGTTCTGGCTCAGCGTCATGAACAGCAGTTCGACACGGCTGGACACGCCCAGCTTGTCGAACACTCGAAACAAGTAATTCTTGATAGTGTGTTGACTCAAACCTAGGCGCTCGGCGATTTCGCGATTAGTGAGCCCCTCGGCCAGACTCCGCACGACCTCCATCTCGCGCTTGGAAAGCAGGTCCAAACCATTGGCATCGACTGCCCGGACCGTGGGGGAAGCTGCCAGGGCTTCGACGGCAAATGACATCTGCAGACTACTAGCCCAGATCTGGCCCTCGTGAACGCTGCGAACGCACTTGGACAGCGACTCGACCGACTCGTGCCGGCTGAAGATTCCTCTCGCACCGGCGCGAAAGGCATGCAGGATAAATTCACGCTTCGAGGAATTCAGCAGCATCACGGCGCGGATCTGAGGATGCGATGCCCGTAGTTGCCGCAAAACTTCAAACGCGCGCTGCGACTCCTCATCCAGGTTGGAACTGATCACGAGAACGTCGGCTTTATGTGCGACGGCGGTCGCGATCAGACCGTGGGAATCCGAATCTGCACCGGTCACATCCAAGCCGTGATCCCGCTTCAGTACGTCGGTGAGTAGTTGAGTGTGAATCCGGGTGTTGTCGGCAACCAGTACGCGAATCCGCTCGCCCCCCGCACGTTGGGTTTCCATAAGATGTTTCTCCAGCGACACATTCGAGTAGGTTCCGAAACTTGGAACCGAATCAACTAAATGCCACAATCGAAACAAGCTTTCCTGGGTACGGGGGATTCTCCCACAGGTGGGGGACACAAACTTGTTCTGTCCGGGGGAGGGCCGAAAGAATAAGAATACAGGCTGAAACTCTAAGGATGCCAAAGGTGAACTTGCGAAACACGAGCGGCAACAACCAAAGTTTACCGTAGGTTTGGCGGGAATGCAAGCGGAAGGTCGCAAGTGTTTGCACCGGTTGCAGCCGACTGCGACCTACGTCGGACCGGACGAGCCTCTGTTTGATCCGCCTTGGCCTACCGTGAGTTACTAAAGGGCCAGTTCACGTTTTGGAGAATCCGTTGATTATGCTTTTAGAATCAGATGGATCACAGCCTTTGGCAGCCACAGATTGTGAAGGTGAGACAGGGGAGACGAAATCAGCCTTGCTGGCTAGTGGTACCTCGAACCTCTCTACCGATAGAGAAAGCCTTCTCTAGGCGTGTTGTCCACCAGAGCCGGGAATGTCCACCCTGTCGGGTGAGAGAAGTCCGTCGCTGAGAGCGTGTACCTCTTGCAGCAGCCTGCATACGACTGTAGGCTAGCTTCACTTTCGGGCAAACAACTCAAAGCCGAGTTCCCATCCCCCGTGCCCGGTAAGCAGAAATCTTACGTGTCAGTGGGCCATTGTTTAAGAAGCAACCCGAGTGCTAGCGCTACACCACCGAGTATAGCGCAGGGAATTCACAGTTCCGCTACCGGTGTGCATCGCCACTTGACACGAAAAGTGAATTTGTAATAATCTAGATAAACTTAGTATAGATTATCCTCCCCCTGGTTTACGAAGAAGTTTCCCCCGGTCCCCCTTGACTTTTGAGATGCACCGCCTTTTTTGGGCTGTTCCCTAGGCGTAGAGCTCACTTTGTGACTCAGAGGGCGAAGCTATGAGTACCGGCAACCAGTCGTGGGAGTTTCCGAATGCGGAGCCGATCGTTGCATGCGGCATCGACAGCTGGTATGCCGTGCACACCCGCGCCCGACACGAAAGAGTTGTGGCTCAACGGTTGCGCGAACAAGGTGTGAACACGTTTCTGCCTCTGGTTACCGGGGTGCATCGCTGGAGCGATCGGCGCAAATCGGTGGAACTGCCACTGTTCGCTTGTTACGTGTTTGTGAAACTGGCTCCTACCGGCGAGGAGCGACTGCGAGTACTGCGCATCGACGGCGTATTTAGGTTTGTCGGCGCTCGCGGATTGGGAACACCAATCGCTGAGTCCCAGATCGACGCGGTTCGAACCCTGATCGGGCAGCAGATACCCTGGAGCGCCCACCCATTTCTTCAAATCGGACAGCGGGTGCGAGTACGCGGGGGCGCACTGGATGGCGTCGAAGGTATTCTGCTGGCTCGAAATGATGACAACACATTGGTAATCTCGGTGGACGCAATTCAGAGATCTCTGGCTGTTCGCATTGAAGGATACGACGTCGAACCGGTTTAGAATTTTCCGCGCCTCCTTCTCGGTATCTCCCAAAGGAACTTCAATCCCGTGATAGAAAACACAATCGAAGCCATACGCCTGCTAGTTGTTAGCAAGGAGCCCACTGTTGTCCGCTCGCTCTGGTCGATTGGGGAAGCGAATTCCTGGGAACTGGAGACCGTGGGAAGCGGTTGGGAAGCATTGGAATTCGTGCAGGCAGGGACTACGCCGGACCTGCTTCTGCTGGATTTGCCTCGCGGGGATGGAGATAGCCTGCACATCTTGCGCTGGCTGCGCAGACTTCGTCCTAATTTGCCGATCATTTTGCTTTGCTATCCCGACGATGCGGGGCGAAAAAATGAAGCCATCCGCCTGGGGGCCCAGGATTACCTGGTCCGGCCGGTCGACGACGAGCAACTGGAAAGCGTGATTCGGGGCCAACTCAGCTCCCGGAGCGACAGCATCGAGATGGACCTCGCCAGTGAGGACATCGAGCAGGTCAGCGATGATGCATTCTTTGTGGGCGCAAGTCCGATCATGCGCAAGCTTCGCGCACAAGCGGAATTGCTGGCTCAAGCCAACGTGCCCGTCCTTATTCTGGGAGAAACTGGAAGCGGTAAGGACACGGCCGCTCGATTGATTCACAAGCTTTCGATTCGCTCCGGATTTAAATTTCTGAAGGTGAATTGCGCGGCGCTGCCCGGCGATCTGCTCGAAACCGAACTCTTCGGTTACGACCGCACCGATTCCACAGGGTCAGTACGATCCAAACCCGGCAAACTCGAACTCTGCGAAAAAGGTACGGTTCTGCTGGACGAAATTGCCGAGATGCCGACCAGCGTCCAGAGCAAGCTGATGCAGGTGTTGCAGAACAAGCAGTTCTTTCGACCCGGCAGCGGCGCCCCCGTCGAGGTCGACGTCCGAATTCTAGCGGCATCGAGCGCCAGCATCGAGCGCGCGCTTTCTGAAAGGAAACTGCGGGAAGACCTCTACTATCGCCTGAGCGCTTTCACGGTTCAGACGCCGCCGTTGCGCCAGCGCAAGGACGAAATTCCGCTTTTGCTTCGCCACTTTATGCACCATTTGGCAAAGCATTACGGCATGCCTCCCCGCACTTTCTCTCCTGCCGTGCTCGAGGCCTGTCATGCCTATTCATGGCCCGGCAATCTCCGCGAGCTCGAAGAATTTGTGAAGCGTTACCTGGTGATGGGGGACAAGGAGCTCGCCTTTGGGGGGCAGAAGTCGGAAGATGTGTTCGAGCACATAAGCCCAGCCGCGCAGACTTCTCACACGGACATGGTCCCATTGAACGGGAATGGAAATGGCGGACAACCTTCCAGTCTCAACTCGCTTAAGTCCCTCGTGCAAAGTGTTCGCTTCGAAGCGGAAAGAAGTGCAATCGCCACCGCACTCGAGAAAACCGGTTGGAATCGAAAGGCCGCAGCGCGGTTGCTGAAAGTCAGCTATCGGACTCTGCTGTATAAGATCGAGCAATACCACATGAGCGATGCGGAAGCCTATCCGTCCGCGTTTCCGGGAAACGGCACCAGAGGCAACGGAAAGCGGATTTAGCGATCAGATGAGGATGCGCGCGTTACAATTGCTCAGTTTGGAACAAACCATGACAATCCCAATGAGGAAGATGTGCTGGCAGCGGGCAGTGATGTTCGTTCTCTGCATGTTGATCCCTGGTTGCCTAGCCGCGCAAACTGATGCCGCTAAAACCACGAACGGCGCAAAACCAGAAGCGCAGACTGCGAGCCCGGCCAGTACCGGTGGTTCTCCGGTCCCTGCCCACGATGACACCTACGTGATTGGCGTTGACGACGTTCTCGCCATCAATGTCTGGAAAGAACCGGATGTATCCCGGACCGTTCCCGTTCGCTCGGACGGAAAGATATCTTTACCTTTGGCAGGTGAGGTGCAAGCGAGCGGCGAAACACCCAAGCAATTGGAAAAGGCCTTAGCCGGCAAGCTGCAAAGTTTCATCTCGGAGCCAGAAGTTACAGTCATCGTCACCGAAGTCAGAAGCCAGAAATTCAACATCCTCGGCATGGTCTCAAAGCCAGGGTCGTATCCATTGACGAACTCCTCGACCGTGCTGGACGCGATTGCTCAGGCTGGGGGCTTTCGGGACTTCGCCAAGCAGAAATCAATCTACGTTCTTCGCCAAAACCCTGACGGCTCACAGGTGCGCTTGCCCTTTAACTACAAAGAAGTCATCAAGGGCAAGGATTCGGCCCAGAACATAAAACTCCAGCCGCGCGACACCATCGTCGTCCCGTGAACGCAAGCATGCTAATCCGAGGTTTCGTTGGTATCATTCTGCTGGCTGCGTGTCCTCTCTGGGCACAGGGCGGCGCCGAGGCCGCTGCGAGCGGGCCCAGTGGTGGCGGAGGAGAGGCCATGTTGACGCCTGCTCCGATCAGCGGACAAGGATATTCGATGGGATTTACCTCCGAGACGCGGTCGAACTATTTGCGCGGGGGACTGATGTTTAGTACGGCTTATGATTCCGACACGACGACCGGGACCAATGGCCAGCCCATCAGTGATGTAAGCTACTCGATCTTTCCGACAATTTCTCTGGACCAGACCCGGTCACGGCTGCATTGGGTTTTCAATTATGCGCCCGGGTTTACCTTCTACCAGAAGACGAGCTCGCTCAATCAGGCCGCTCAGAATCTGGGAGTGAATCTTAGTTATCGCTTAAGTCCGCACGTTACGCTGAGTTTACGAGATACATTTGCAAAGACCTCGAATGTCCTCAATCAGCCAAGCTCAGATCTCGCGACCCCAGTTTCCGGCGGGGTGTCTGTGCCCAATAATTCTGTAATTGCACCGATTGCCGATACGCTCACCAATAATGCAAATGTCTCACTCACTTACCAGTTCAGCCCGAATGGCATGGTCGGAGGAAGCGGAACCTTTACGAATCTGCACTATCCGAACCCGACGCAGGTGCCGGGATTGTCCGATTCAAGTTCAAGAGGAGGATCGGCATTCTATAATCATCGGCTCTCGAAAATGCACTACATCGGCGCGACGTATCAATACCAGTGGTTCCTGGCCTATCCGAATGGGGGGCAGAGCGAGACGCAGACCCAGAGCGTGTTCCTTTTCTATACCGTCTACTTCAAGCCGACATTTTCTGTATCGCTCTTCGGCGGTCCGCAATACTCCAACACGCAGCAGTTCGGGTTACCGACGTCAACTTCGTGGTCTCCGGCGGGTGGCGCCAGCATGAGCTGGCAGGGGAAGTTGACCAGTTTTGCTGCCAGCTACTCGAGAAGCATCAACAGTGGGGGCGGTTTAGCCGGAGCGGTTGAGTACAGCACTGCTAGTGGATCACTTCGCCGGCAACTCGCCCGAGTGTTGAGTTTGTCCGTTGGAGCGAGTTACGCGAACAACAACATTCTGGATGCCTTGCCTGCGTTCAACAGCGGTGGGCAGACAATCTCGGGAAACGCCTCGGTGCAGCGTCAATTCGGCGAACATTTGAGTCTGCAGGCGCAATATACGCGTCTGCACCAGAGCTACAGCGATGTCGCTGCGATATCCAGTGTTCCCGATCGAAATCTTGCGATGATTAGCATCTCGTATCAGTTTTCAAGACCGTTGGGACGGTAGTCTGAGAAGGCATTTATGGTAGATGAATTAGACGAGAAACCAGGAGAAGGCCTCAACCTGCAGCAATATGTCGACGTGATTCGTCGTCGTCATATGTACTTCCTGATACCGTTTTTTCTCGGGTGGCTTGTGGTCTGGAGCGTGAGTTGGGTGCTGCCGTCCCGATATAAGTCGGGAACGCTCATTCTGGTAGAGCAGCCGAGCATGCCAAAGGACTACGTCACGCCGAACGTCACCGATGATCTCCAGGCACGGTTGCAGAGCATTACCCAGCAGATTCTGAGTCGCACCCGTCTTTTGCACATTATTGAAGAGCTCAATCTGTATGCTGATAAACGAGGTCGGTCAAACCCTGACGAACTAGTCGAGCGCATGCGCAAAGATATTGAGATTGAGCTGGTACGGGATGCGCGAAATCAGATTACGTCGTTCAACATCTATTATTCCTCTCACGATCCTCACACCGCTCAGCAGGTTACAGGCGAGCTAAGCAATCTGTTCATCAGCGAGAATCTGGAGCGACGGCAACAGAAATCCGAAGACACTACTAAATTCCTAGAACAACAATTGGAAACAGCAAGGCAGACTTTGAATGAACAGGAAGAAAAGGTTCGGGTTTACAAAGATCAGCATCTGGGCGAGCTGCCGTCCCAATTGGCAAGTAATCTCCAAATATTGACCGGACTCCAGTCCCAACTGCAGAACGAAGAAGATGGGCTCAACGCCGATCGGCAGCAGAACGCTTACTTACAATCGATGCTGGAACAATCCCGTGCTTTGCAGAGAACGCCCAAAAATGGGGATGGCATACCGGTAGGAATACCCGCTTTGGACCAACAGCTGGACAAGCTCAAAGCGCAGCTTGCCGATCTCAGTTCGCACTATACCGATCGTCATCCCGACGTTCGTAAAGTGAAAGATGAAATTGCGAAGGTCGAAAGAATGCGGGCGCAGGCTCTCGCCGATCTGAAGACCAGTGCGGCCACGACCTCAGGAAATGGCAACCCGCCCGCGTCCACTCCAGACGATTTGGATAGCAGAGACGGGGCTGCGACGATTCAACTGCAAGGCCAGTTGAAAGCCAATCAGATCGACATAACCAGCAAGGAACGCACGATCGCTGACTTGAAATCGAAGATGAATGAATATCAAGGGCGTCTGAACCAGGAGCCCGTCCGTGAACAACAATTTGCAGACCTCAACCGAGGTTACGAACAGTCGAAGGCAAATTATGATGACCTCCTAAAGAAGAAGAACTCTTCGCAGATGGCTACGAGTATGGAATTGCTGCAGCAGGGCGAACACTTCCAGATGATTGATCCTCCCAGCTTACCTTTGAAGCCTGATTTTCCCAACCGCCTAAAGTTCTGCGGTATCGGTTTAGGCATTGGCATCTCGTTAGGCGGCGCCCTCGCCGGCGGGACCGAGTACCTGGACGATCGTGTCTACCACGAGAAAGCGCTCAAAGAGCTACTGCCAGTGACAGTGATCTCAGAGATCCCGCCGATCACCAGTCCCCAAGAAGAAAGAAAGCAGGAAAGAAAGCTGTGGGTGGGCTGGGCAACAGCAGGTATTGTTTTTGCAACTATTCTGGCCGGATCGGCGATAAGCTACTTGCGTGGATAGCGTGGGCGGAGAATGTACAAGGCTTTCTACAATCTGAAGCGTAATCCCTTCGAGATCACTCCGGATCCGTTTTTTCTTTTTCCGACGCGGAGGCACAACGAAGCGTTGGCGGCGCTGTACTACGGCGTTCGCCGTCACAAGGGATTCGTGGTCATGACTGGAGAAGTCGGTACCGGCAAAACCCTGCTCGTCCGCTGTCTTCTGCAATTACTGAACCAGAGTGATGTCGCCTACGCCTACGTATTCAACAGTCGGCTCTCACCTGTCGAATTCCTGCAGTATGTTGCCGGTGACTTCGGGCTCAACGTGACCGGTAAGAACAAGAGCGAGCTTCTGCTGGTGCTGAGCAATTACGTTATCTCGCGCCATCAGAAAAAACTGACCACCGTGCTGGTCGTGGACGAGGCGCACCATGTTTCGGCAGAAGTGCTGGAGGAGATTCGTCTCTTGACCAACTTGGAGACGACCAGCGAAAAGCTGCTCCAGATCCTGCTGGTCGGGCAGCCGGAGTTGGACGAAAAGCTTGACTCTATCGAGTTGCGCCAATTAAAGCAGAGGATTGCCCTGCGCTCGCAACTCCAGCCCTTGAATCTCGAGGAAACAAAAGGCTACATACAGCGTCGCTTGCAACTCGCTGGAGCAAATTCCAATGCCGCGGTACTTTTTCCAACCGACACGATTGTAAGGGTGCATCGGCATTCGCGCGGGATTCCGCGCCTGATCAATACCGTGTGCGAGAACGCGCTGATCACTGCATACGCCAGACAAGCCCGCAGTGTGACGCCCGACATCATCGAGGACATCGCCGCGGATTTCCGCCTCGGTGTGGTTCACCAGCCGAAGGTCGAAACCACAGGCGGTAGCGAGGAAGGCGACGCTCGGCGAGCAGCAAAAACGCTGCTCCTTCTGCACGATTATCTGCAGAAACTGCAATCGAGCCAGGGAGAACCGCGGGCAGCCGCAGCAACCGGAGCCAGTAAACATGAGCCGTATATTTGAAGCGTTGCAGAGGTCCGAGTCGGAACGGTCGGGGACAACGTCAGCGCCTCCGGCACTTGCAACCGAACTTTTGCAAGTGGTCGAGCGCGAGGCAAGCGCTCTTGCCCCGAAGGATCTCCCGGCGACCGAGGTTGCTCCCGAGGACTTCGGTCAGACGGAATTCGCTGAGAACGACTTGAGTCAGTTCCAGTCGTTACCAGTGTCGCTGCCGCAGGACAGCAAGTTGGTATGTCTTACCGCGCCGGAAAGTTTCGGCGCGGAGAAGTTTCGCTTTCTCGGCGTTCGCTTGAGACAAGTTCAGCACAGCCGTCCACTCAAGAGACTGTTGATCACGAGCACGATTCCCGAGGAAGGAAAGAGCACGGTCTCAGCAAATCTAGCAACCATCTTAGCCAGGAGACAGCAGCCGAAGGTTTTGCTTTTGGAAGGCGACCTGCGGCGTCCGTCGTTGAGCAAACAGTTCGGTCTGGGGAGTATTCCTGGCCTTAGCGAATGGTTGAAAGGCGAGCCCCGACCGATGAAGCACATCTACCGTCTGGAAGGCCCGAACTTGTGGTTTCTGCCGGCCGGGCGGCCACCCGAGAATCCCCTCGAACTGATGCAGTCTGGCAGGCTTTCCGAACTCCTGAATCAACTCTCAGGCTGGTTTGATTGGATCATCATCGATTCTCCTCCGATCCTGCCTTTAGCCGATACCAGTGTTTGGGCACGATTGGCGGACGGGATTCTTCTCGTGACCAGAGAAGGAACCACCAAGAAGGGAATGTTGCAGCGAGGTCTCCAAGCTATTGAACAGTCGAAGTTGCTGGGAGCGGTGGTGAACTCCTCTGCGAATACAGATCACAGCAACTATTATCAGCGCTACGGTCCAGGCGCAGCCCGGCAAGCGAACACAACTGTAGAGTAACAAATCCCCCGGTTCAATCACTAATCCCCGTTGTTTTTAGTTGTTTTGGTCCCAGTTCTGTACTCCCCCAAGAACAAGGAAAACAGGGTAGGTCATTTGTTCCTGCGCCCAAGAGGAAGCAGGACGAGGAGAGGGAGTCGTGAATGTACGGCGGTCAGGCGGTATAGCAAGTCTGGATGCTCTTTCGGCAGAAGTTCAGCCGGTTGAGGAACGCGGCATTCTGAATGAGGAAGCTTTTCACAGGATGATTTCGCTCGAGCGGAAGAGGACAGAGCGCTCGCGAAAGCCTTTCCTGTTAATGCTCCTGAATATCGGGAACAGTCTGCGGTCCGATAAGAACGGGAAGGCTCTGGATAAGATTCTCTCGGCGCTGTCTTTGTCCACACGAGAAACAGATTTCACGGGTTGGTACAGGAGCGACTCGATTGGAGTCATGTTCACAGAATTTGGAAATGATGATCGGAACGCGATCCTGAGCACTATGATGACCAGGGTGAGTGAGACGCTGCGAGACAATCTGAGCTCGCAACAATTCGGTCTGATCAGCATCGAGTTCCATCTTTTTCCGGAAGAATGGAATCACGATATTCCCCAAAGGCCCAGCAATCCGACGCTCTACCCGGACCTCACGCGTCGAGACAACGCCAAGAAGCTTTTCTGCGTTATCAAGAGGTTCATGGATATCGTCGGCAGTATCTTCGCATTGCTGCTTTTCGCGCCTGTTCTGCTGGCTATTGCGATCGCCATCAAGCTGACATCGAAGGGCCCAGTATTCTTCCGGCAGAAGCGGGTCGGCCAATACGGGGAGCAGTTTGTCTTCCTGAAATTCAGGTCGATGAAGGTTAACAACGACTCAAGCGTCCACAAGACTTACGTCAAGCAATTGATCGCAGGGAAGGCGCAAAGTCATTCGGGGAACGGTAATGGCGGCGTTTACAAACTGACCAGAGATGACCGGATCACATCCATTGGCGGCTTCTTGCGAAAGACCAGCCTTGACGAACTGCCTCAGTTCGTCAATGTTCTCAAAGGTGAAATGTCTCTGGTTGGGCCACGTCCACCAATTGCGTATGAAGTAGAGTCTTACCAAATTTGGCATCGGCGGCGCGTATTAGAGGCAAAGCCCGGCATTACCGGACTCTGGCAGGTGAACGGACGCAGTCGTATCAAGTTCGATGACATGGTTCGCCTGGATTTGCATTACGCCAAAACCTGGTCGCCCTGGATGGACTTGAAGATTCTTCTGCGTACTCCAGTGGCAGTCATGTTCGGCGACAGCGCTTACTGAAAACTCTCCCCCTCTGCATATGTCAACTGTTCTAAATCCCGTCAGTCAGATTGTTGAACCGGCCTCGAATGAATCTATGCAAAAGGGGAGTAGTGACACTGTGGTCAAATTTGGAGTAGTCGGATACGGGTATTGGGGCCCGAACGTAGTCAGGAACCTGGATCAGTTAGAGGGCTCCACGGTAGTGGCCGTTTGCGACAAGAGCCCGACCGCTCGCAAACGCATTCACAAATCCTATCCCCACGTCAAAGCTATCTCGGAAACCGCTGAGCTGATGTCATCGACGGAGATCGACGCGATTGCAGTCGTGACACCGGTATGGACCCACTATGAACTCACCAAGGCCGCGCTGGAAAACGGGAAGCATGTGTTTGTCGAGAAGCCTTTTACCAGCGACTCGGCTCAGGCAGAAGAGCTCATTAATCTAGCGGCAAGAAAGAATCTGAAGATCATGGTGGATCACACCTTCCTGTTTACCGGGGCGGTGAAAAAGATCGGCCAACTGCTCGACGAAGGTACGCTCGGGAAGATCTACTATTACGATTCCACGCGCGTCAATCTCGGCCTGTTCCAGCACGATATAAACGTAATCTGGGATCTCGCTCCCCACGATCTCTCGATCATCGATCATCTGATCAAGGAGACTCCCGAAGCTGTCTCGGCGACTGGCCAGACTCACCTGAACGGCCATGAGGACGTAGCATTCATTACTGTCTACTTCCCCAACAAGATTATTGCCCACATCAACGTGAATTGGTTGTCACCAGTCAAAGTCCGCACGACGCTGATCGGTGGCGAAAAGAAGATGCTGGTCTGGAATGATCTAGAAGCCGACGAAAAGATCAAGGTCTACGACAAAGGCGTGCACATTACCAGCCGGGAAGGTCTTTACAACCTGTTGGTGAACTACCGCTCGGGCGACATGTGGGCGCCGCAACTCGAGCAGATCGAGGCGCTAAAGCAGGAACTCGCATACTTTGTGGACTGCATCTTGGACGATCACGCACCTTTTAACGATGGTGCCGCCGGCCTTCGCGTGGTCAAGCTGCTGGAAGCCGCCAACGAATCGGTCAGAAAAAGGGGCGCCTTGGTTCACCTCTAGACGCCTTTGTCACCCATTTGTCTTCCGCTAACTTCATCATCTCCAACCGAACAAAGCAGGGAATGACCCAAAATCTAAGTTCAAGTTTTCCAGCGGACGCACATAGTGCGCGCGTACCGAGGCTCGGACAAGAGTGAAACCCAAAGTTTTGGTCGCCGCTACGTCTAGATGGGTTCCAACCGCTCGGCTGGCGACGGCCTTGTCGAATGCCGGGTGCACCGTCGAAGCAGTGTGCCCTCGACGCCATCCCCTGAGCAAAACGAATGCGGTTCGGCGAACATACACGTATCACGGACTGGCGCCATTGAAATCATTCAAGGCTGCGATTGCCGCGACGAGTCCCGATCTGATCGTTCCTGCTGACGACCTGGCAACCCAGCACCTGCATGACCTGCAACGACGAGGACGGCGCGGCGGGAGCGCAGAAGCCCAGACCTGCGCGCTGATCGAGCATTCACTCGGTGCGGTCGGAAGCTTTCCTGTGGTGTTTGAGCGAAACGCTTTTATGGAAGCGGCCGGTCAGGAGGACATCCGAGTTCCGAAGACCCGAGTCATCGAGAACGCCGATGATCTCAGAAAACATGTCGGAGACTTAGGTTTCCCGCTTGTCCTGAAAGCAAACGGCACTTCGGGTGGCGATGGAGTGAGGATCACGCAAACGCTTGAAGAAGCGCAACGCGCCCTTCGGGCACTGCAAGCTCCGCCACTTTTCGCCCGGGCTGCTAAGCGTGCGCTTCTGGACCAGGACGCAACGTTGCTCTGGCCCTCACTGTTTCGCCGCCGATTCGTGGTAAACGCGCAGGCGTATGTGATGGGGCGCGAAGCAACTAGCACGATTGTTTGCTGGAAAGGCTCCATCCTGGCGGCGCTGCATTTCGAGGTACTCAAGAAGATGCATGCAGCCGGACACGCTGCTGTTTTGCGGCTGATCGAGCACCCAGAAATGTCCGTCGCAGTAGAGAAGATGGCCCGCAGGTTGAATCTTTCGGGGTTCTATGGTTTTGACTTCATGCTGGAAGCGCACACTGAGAATGCCTACCTCATTGAAATAAACCCCCGAACCACGCAAGTCGGACACCTGGCTCTCGGTGCCGGACGCGACCTTGCTGCGGCGTTATATGCAGCTCTCTCTGGCGACAGTGTCTCCGCAAGTCCGAAAGTCACCGACAAAGACACGATCGCTCTTTTTCCACAGGAATGGATGAGGGACCCCGCGAGCGAGTTTTTGCAGTCGGGCTATCACGATGTTCCTTGGGAAGAGCCCGCGTTGCTCGATGACTGCATCCGCAAGAGTCGGACCCAGAGAGCTTGGTACATGAAACAAACCCCCTCGGCGGTTCGATCCCCCTCCTTGCCATTAACCGAGCGATCAGAGCATCGCGTCGTGGAGCTGGATTGCGAAGCAAAATAAATCCCGAAATCAATAGCTCTGCTCGCTCGCCGCGCAGTTCTGAATTCTCTCTGACGAATCGTCCTAGCCATGGTCTGGTCCGCAAGAATTTGAACAAACCGCTGCGCATCATGAAATTTGGTGGAACCTCAGTGGGTGACGCCTCGTGCATTCAACGGGTGGTCGAGATCATACGAGAAGCCTCAGGTAAAGCCGACATTGTGGTAGTCGTTTCAGCAATGGCTGGCGTGACCAATAAATTGATAGACGCCGGAATGCAGTCAGAGGCAGGGAATGGCGCCGCGGTCACAACCATTTTCGACGAGCTCCGCAAACAGCACAATCTCGCCGCCAACGCATTGCTCGATAGGCCCGCGGAATTACATGACACAATGCATGAGCTTTTTCGCGAAGGCGACCAACTTTGCCAGGATACGAATAGCCGCCGCCACTTGACGCCCCGTGTAAGTGACTCAATCTCAAGTCTCGGCGAGCGCCTTTCCGCTCCCCTGGTCGCAGCAGCTCTGTCGAAGCGGGGAATGGCAAGCGAAGCGATCGACGCCACGGAACTGATCGCTACAGACTCCAATCACGGCGCCGCCGATCCTAACCTCGATCTCACGCGGGAGAACTGCCAGGCGCGTCTCCATCCCCTCTTGCAGCGGGGCATTGTGCCGGTCGTGACTGGTTTCATCGGTGCCACAGTTGAGGGCACGCTCACAACTCTCGGCCGGGGCGGCTCCGATTATTCCGCAACCATCCTCGCAGCGGCACTCGATGCGGACGAGGTGATTATCTGGACAGATGTGGACGGCCTGATGACCGCCGATCCGCGCGCGGTGTCGGACGCCCGCACAATCTCGGAAATTTCTTATCGTGAAGCCGCGGAGCTCGCGTATTTCGGCGCCAGGGTCTTACATCCTAAAACTCTACGCCCGGTGATGCAATCGCGCATTCCTCTTCACATCCGCAACACCTTCGCACCGGAACAAGCGGGAACAAAGATTACTCCGGCGGGTCCTTCGAACAGCCGAGTAAAAGCAGTGGCGGCCATTGGTGACGCCGCCTTGATCACCGTCTGCGGAAGGGACATCGTAGAAGTTACGCACGCGCTGGGGCATGCGCTTACCGACCCGTCCTCACCCGGAGCCGAAGTCTTGCTGATTTCCCCCTCGCATTCGCACAATGACACTTGCTTGGTAGTTCGTTCCTCAGCGGCAGAGGCCTTAGCTGATGCGCTACGACGCGAATTCGTGACAGACGCGGCAGATCAACAAGGGGAACAGGTCAAGGTTGATCCAACCGTGGCCGTCGTCACCGTGGTCGGCCAGCACGTCTGCACTGCATCCGGACTGATCGACCGCGTGTTCAAAGCGTTGGCCAAGGAGAATGTCAAGGTTCTCCCGATCGCGCAGGGCTCGTCGGAATGCAACCTCTCTTACGTCGTGGCCAGAAAAGATGTGAAGGCAGCACTCGTGACCACCCATCGCGAGTTCCAACTTGCCGAAGCAGATTCGCAGCCCGTGGCAGCCAACTGTGGTGCTAACGGACCCGCAACCTGGCTCTACGAGTAAGAGCGGCAAGAGGCCGATTGAGCAGTTTGTCTCGCATCGCACATCCATTGTGATTAATTTCTTATTGACTCTATGAATCCTTACCTATGCATTGCGCCGGACGTAAAGCTTGGACGAGACGTGAAGCTCTCCAAATTCATCAACCTTTACGGTTGTGAAGTCGGCGATGAATCGAAGATCGGCGCCTTCGTTGAGATCCAGAAAAATGCCACGGTTGGCAGGCGCTGCAAAATCTCGAGCCACACATTTATCTGTGAAGGCGTAACCATCGAAGACAACGTCTTCATCGGTCACGGCGTGATGTTCATCAACGATAGCTATCCGCGGGCGACCGCAGCTGACGGGAATCTGCAAACCGAGGCCGACTGGAAAGTCGAGCGGACCGTCATCAAGAAAGGCGCATCGATCGGCTCCGGTGCGACGATCCTCTGCGGCATCACGATTGGTGAAAACGCAATTGTGGGAGCCGGGAGTGTCGTCACCAAGGACGTACCAGCAAACAGTATCGTAGCTGGAAATCCAGCTCGAGTTTTGCGTTATATCGAACAGACCTTGGAGGTCACAAAGTGAGCGTTTCTAATAATACAAACAGCATTCCTTTTCTTGACTTGGTTACTCCGCACGTAGAAATGGAGCAGGAGCTCACCGCCATTTTCCGTCAGGTCCTGCACACAGCCGGGTTTATTGGTGGTCCCATGGTGGAAGAATTCGAGAAGGCCTTTGCCGCGTTTTGCGGTACAAGCCATTCGATCGCCATCAGCAGCGGCACCGATGCTCTCCGCTTTGCCATCATGGCGAGCGGCGTAGAGCCGGGCGACGTGGTCGTGACCGTACCGCACACCTTCATCGCCACCACGGAAGCGATTTCGCAATCCGGAGCCTTGCCCGAATTTGTCGATATCGACGAGCGGACCTACAACATGGACCCCGAGAAACTTCGGGAGTACTTGGAGCAGCAGTGCACAGCCGACGAGTCGGGAAAGCTCATCAGCCGCCGAAGCGGCCGACCCGTCACCGCCGTCGTTCCAGTCCACCTTTACGGACAGTGCGCCGACATGGATCCGATCCTCGGACTAGCCGAGCGCTACGGCCTCATTGTGATTGAGGATGCATGCCAAGCGCACGGCGCCGAGTATTTCTCCCGGAAGCAAAATCGCTGGATGAAAGCCGGCTCCATGGGTCTGGCGGCAGCCTTCAGCTTCTATCCAGGGAAAAATCTGGGCGCCTGCGGCGAGGCGGGCGCGGTAACCACCAACAATTCCGGCCTCGCGAAAAAGATAAGCATGCTTCGCGATCACGGGCAGGCCCAGAAGTATTATCACGATGTCGAAGGCTACAACGGCAGGCTGGACGCACTTCAGGCCGGCCTCCTGCACGCAAAACTAGCTCATCTGGCCAAGTGGAACGCGCAACGCCGAGAACGAGCCGACGAATACAACCGTCTTTTCGCTGCAGCCGACGAGTCGGTTGTCCTGCCCTTCGAACCCTCATGGTCGCGCGCTGTCTATCACCTCTATGTGATACGCACTGCCGATCGCGATGGACTGATGAGCCACCTGAAGAAGGCAGCAATCGGGACGGGCATTCACTATCCCATTCCGTTGCACCTGCAAAAAGCCTACAGCTCGATGGGCTACAAAGCAGGAGATTTCCCGGTGTGCGAAAATATCGCCGCCGAGATCGTATCCTTACCGATGTTCCCGCAGCTCACAGCTGACCAGCAGGCGAAGGTAGTGCGAGAAGTCGTGCAGTTTGCAAAGAGCCAAACGGTTGCCAAGCCGGTATCGAGCCAGCCCACCGAATTGGCAGCAGCGACAGGGCGGACGGCGTAAATGGTGCTGCGGATCGACCGATTGACAACCCTCTACGTTGTCGATCCGATTGTGCGACGTGCATCTGCCGGTAAGGCGTCGCTTTCCATTTTGATGTACCACAGCATTGCTGACGAAGACGAGGCGGCCGTGCACCCCTACTACCGCACGGCCACAGCCCCGCCAGTCTTTGCGGCTCAAATGGAGAGTCTTCACCAGGCTGGTTACTCGGTTGTTGGCCTCAGCGAGGCGATTCCTCACTCCAATGAACCGGGAACCGCGAAAAGAAGTGTCGTCATTACTTTTGACGACGGGTTCCGCAATTTCTACACGAATGCCTTTCCCGTTTTGAAGCGCCACGGTTTCACGGCTACCATGTTTCTGCCCACCGCACACATCGGGGAAAGCACACTGAGTTTCAAAGGAAAGGAGTGCCTCAGTTGGAACGAGGTGCGGGATCTTCAAAAGCACGGAATCTCGTTTGGCTCACATACGGTGACTCATCCCCAGCTTCACGACTGCGATGCCAACTCGATCAAGCAAGAGATCGTGGGCTCCAAGCAAACGATCGAGCAAAAGCTTGGATGCGCCGTCCAGTCATTCTCTTATCCGTACGCATTCCCTGAAACCGATGCCAGCTTCAAGCAAAGGCTTCGGGAGGAGCTTCATCGGGCCGGATACAAGAATGGTGTCTGCACGACCGTCGGGCGGCCCAGTCCGGCCAGCGACCCGTTCTTCCTGAAACGGCTGCCGGTCAACTCCGACGACGATGCGCGATTGTTCCTAGCCAAGCTGGCGGGATCCTACGATTGGCTGGCAAAGCCGCAATATCTGGTGAAAATGGCGAAAAAGTGGGTAAATGCGGGGTCCCACCAAGTAGTTTAAGTCCTCCGCCTGCATTGACTTTGGAATCAACTGCCCTTGAAAACGGGCATGTACCAATGTGACCTACTCCATTTAGGCTGGGCTGGATATAACCATAAGGACAGTCCCAGTAGATCGTGAGCACTCCCCTACTGGCAACAATGGTTTGACCAGCATGGTTGGCTCGTTTCGCCAGCCCAACGTCACGATTAGTGGAGGAAAAAAGAGTGAAAGGCCCCCGGAATCCGTTACTCGCATTCATCTTCCTTTTTGCGTTTTCAGCGCTAGGTTTCGCCTCGGCAAGCGATGTCTACATTACGCCTGACGGCAGCAGCCAGGGCGTCTGCACCACCAACCCGCAAACTCCAGCATGGTTCAATAGTGGTTCCAATTGGGGCAGCGGTGCCAGCCAGATCGGGCCCGGAACTAAGGTGCACCTCTGTGGAACCATCACTGCTGAACTGACCGCTCAGGGAAATGGGTCCAGCGGAGCGCCAATCACGATCTTCTTTGAGTCTAGTGCAAAAATCAGCGTACCTGCCTGTGACAATACGAACGGCTGCCTCAACATTGACAGCAAATCTTACATCGTCATCGACGGCGGAACTGCGTGCGGCCCGGTAACGTCTTGCGCATCGAACGAAGAGGCGAACGGGATCGGAACGCCACAGACGGGCACGATTGAGAGTACCCTCAACGGCACCAGTGGCGGACCTTGCGCCGCGGGGCCTTGTAGTATGGGGGTCAGCTCGCGTGGCATCAGTGCGGTCAATGCCACGAACATTGAAATCAAGAATCTGATTGTCCGCAATATGTATGTCCATTCCTCCAGCAATGACATTCCCAACTTAAGTTCGGATAGCGGAATTCTTTCTTTCCAAGGTACGAACTCTGTGAGCTATGCGATTCACGATAGTACGATTCACGATGGTCGCGAACTGATCACCTATGCTCCTGGGAACAGTGATGTCGGACCTCAGTTCTACAATGTGAACCTGTTCCACACGGCGGGGGCAATTAAGATTGCTGGTAGCAATTCCAACAGCCAGTTACACTCTCTCATCGTGCACGACAGTCACATTCACGATCTTTTCAATTGGGATGCCGGTGATTGTGTACACGCTTTCCACTTGGATGGAATTCACATGTGGGGCCTGAGTGGTGGGGTGAATCAGAACATTAGCTTCTACAACAACCTGATTGACGGAAACTTCGGGCGCTGCCAGACTGGCACGGTCTTTTTCGAGGGAGAGAACGACAACGTTCAGATATACAACAACGTCGTGATGACGACTTACACTCAGAACAATAACGGCATGGTCAATGTAAACGGGACGAATTTCCAAGTTTACAACAACACGATTGATGGTGCTGAATCCGGCGGTGACCTCTGCTTCAATGTGGGTCGTCCATCTGGTTCTCCTGCCATCAAGTTCCAGAACAATATTGTAGCTGGGTGCAACACTCTGATTCTTACGCAGAACAACCCGACAATCCAAGTTTGGGACCAGAATGTATACGGTCAGTGCAGTAACACAGGGTGCAATTCCGGCACGCCCTTTGTCGTGAACGGTGGAGCTGGATTCTACAGCTTCGCTCAGTGGAAGGCGTTCTGTTCCAACTGCGATAGCCATAGTCAGTACGGTGCAGCCATGACTTTCGCCGGGTTGAACGCGGACGGCAGCTTGCAGTCCTCATCTCCAGCAGTCGGGCTGGGGGCAAACCTCTATGGTTTGGGGATGACTGTTTTAGACAGCGATACAAGCGACGGAGACATCCGTACCCCAACCAGTAGACCAACGAGTCAGGCTTGGGACGGAGGGGCGTTCAACTACGGCACGAAACCGAATCCCCCTACTGCCTTGACAGCAACGGTCAAGTAGACCGTGGGGCGGGTTCCCGCAACCTGGATAGAGCCAGATTGCTTCAAGAAACTGGATTGTCTTGGTAACATAACTATTCTGCTGGTTTACCGGGCGGAGAAAATACCTCTTAAGCCTCGCCTTTGACGTTGAATCCTTACCCTCAATCTTTCATCATTTTCCGGACACGAGTGGAAATTTTCGAATGCGAAGCGTAACTCATCTCACTAGCGGCCGTCTGTTGGCCCGGAACACGATCTGGAATCTGGGCGCCAACGTGGCGTCAATTCTAATCGCGTTGTTCTCAGTGCCCATTCTGCTCCGCTACCTTGGTACAGACCGCTTTGGGGTAATAAGCCTGATTTGGATTGTGGAGGGTCAATTCAGCATCTTCGACCTTGGTCTAAGCCAGGCACTAACGAAGCTGGTTTCAGAAAAATTGGGAGCCTCGAAAGAAGATGAGGTCCCATCTATTTTTTGGAGTTCCATTATGATCATGGCATCATTTGGACTCCTCGGGTCGGTCATTCTTCGCCTCGCTTCTCGTTGGCTTGTGCACAGCGTTCTAAAAGTTCCAGTCGCTATCCAAGCGGAGACTTTGATCTCATTCCACTACGTGGCAATTTCTCTACCAGTCGTAATAAGCCTCGCTGGCCTGCGCGGTTTAGTTGGAGCGTATCAACGTTTCGATCTGCTGAGTGCTGTCCGAGTGCCGATCAGTCTGTTTTCATATCTAGTTCCACTCGTCGTCCTCCCCTTCTCGAAGACATTGGGACCGTTCATATTGGTGCTGGTCTTGTCACGCTTTTTGGCGTGGTTCATTCACTTGTTTCTGTGTTTTCAGGTCTCACCCGCGCTTCGCCGCAGAATTACCATCAAAGGCGCCCCTTTCCGACACATGTTCAGCTTTGGTGGATGGATGACGGTGACCAATGTCGTGAGCCCGATCATGGTCAGCATGGATCGGTTGCTGATCGGCGCCCTAATATCGATGACTGCGGTTGCCTACTACGCGACACCATACGAGGCTGCCAGCAAGTTGTGGATCATCCCCAGTTCGGTTGCGGGAGTTTTGTTTCCTGCATTTGCCACTGCACTGGCACGGGACCGGCAGCGAGCCGCACTTTTGTATGAAAAGGGTGTGAAATACATCTTTCTCGCAATGTTCCCGATAGTGCTTTGCGTATTAGCCTTCGGGTCTTTCGCTTTGCATATTTGGCTGGGCACAGCTTTTGTAGAGAATTCCAAGTCAGTTTTGCAGTTGCTGGTGCTTGGCGTGTTTGCGAACAGCCTTGCCCAAGTGCCCTTCTGGCAGATTCAAGCAGCTGGACGGCCTGATCTGGCAGCCAAGGTGCATTTGATTGAACTGCCCTGCTATTTGCTAATTTTCTGGTCACTGACGACCCGTTATGGCATTCAAGGGGCTGGAATCGCATGGATGCTGCGGGCCACGGTCGATGCCTGCATCATGTTCTGGTTATCTTATCGCCTGCTACCGGAAAGCAGGGCTGCACTGTGGCACCTCACGCGGATGTGCATGGCGGCAACTCCGGTTTTTGTGGTCGCTGTTCTGATCCATGGCAAGATCGCCGCTGCGATCTATGTTGTCATCACCAGCCTCGCTACCCTTGCCATCACCTGGTTTTACCTGCTAACAGGGCAGGAGCGGGAAGTGGCTGCAAATCCACTGCGGCTTCTTGCGTATCGTCCTCATGATGCGGTGAATGCGATGCAGAGCCAAGACCACAATCAAGACCGCGAGCTGTCTTTGAGCGCCGTGTCATCGGAACGTTGACTGGGAGTCTCTGCCGCAGTGAAAACATCACGTAGAAAAATTGAGGAACTTTTATGGGTGACAGGTCTTCACGCTGCAGCCCGCTCTCTTTACCATCTCACGGCCGGGCGGCAGGCAGCCGACGCTCGGGAGCTCATTAGGAAGTTTTATCAGACGCTGCTTCCCTCGGGCTCGCTTGTATTCGACATCGGAGCCAATGTTGGTGTGCTCTCTGCCATGTTCGCAGCGCTCGGAAACAGGGTGATTGCTCTCGAACCGAACAAAGACTGTGTAAGGCATATTGAGCTCTCGTATTCGCAGGAATCGATCGAGGTCATACAAGCAGTCGCTGGTCCGACGAACGGGCTGGCTACGCTTAACCTTTCGGACGAGCGTGACGACATAAGTTCACTCTCCAGCGACTGGATCGCAACTATCGAGGAGCAGCATTCGGAGTATCGTGGGCTCTGGTCAAAGAAAGTTACCGTACCAATGGTAACGCTCGACACTCTTGTGAAACATTACGGACTGCCCGATTTCATCAAGATCGACGTCGAGGGTTTTGAGGAATCTGTGCTGGATGGCCTTTCCGTTCAGCCTGCGCTCATGTCTTTTGAGTTCAATGCGGCTTTTCTCGAAGTCGGCCTTCGTTGCTTGGACAGACCGCTGTTTGAGAGCGGTACGGTTTTCAATTTTGCCATAGGTGATCCTTCCGGTTTCGAACTTGATGGATGGGTGGGCCCCGAACGGCTCAAAGAGGCGCTGTCAAGAATGGAGAAGGTGGATAAGCATGGAGATATCTTTGTGAAGCGTCCACCTTATACAACCTCGCAAAGCTGATACACACTCGAATCATGAATAACAAGAACTTGAGAGATGTTCCCGCATGACCGGTCCGCTGCTATCGGTTGCGATGTGTACCCACAACGGTTCCCGCTATTTGGAGACGCAACTCCAAAGCATTGCCTCGCAGACGCTGTTACCTGTTGAACTAGTTGTTTGCGATGACAACTCCACAGATCGAACCTACTTCCTTTTGCAAGAGTTCAAGAGAAGGGCCCCGTTTCTAGTGCGGATTTACTCGAACGGGGAGGCGCTTGGGCCAGCCAAGAACTTTGAGAAAGCCATCCGTCTTTGCGAGGGCGAAGTCATAGTCTTATCGGATCAGGATGATATGTGGAGGCCAGATAAACTCGAAAAGCTACACCGTGTGTTTGAGCAGAACACGCAGATCATCTATGCATTTTCAGACGCGGAAATGGTCGACGAAGAAGGAAATCTTCTTGGACAAACGCTTTGGGATGCAGTCGGACTACGCAAAAATCTTGAGCGATTCTCAGGCGATGGGCAATTGGAGATTTTACTGCGGCACAACATTGTCACGGGCGCAGCTATGGCGTTTCGTGCCTCCTTTCGTGACCTAGCCCTGCCCATCGCACCGGGTTGGATGCATGACTATTGGATCGTTCTGGTGGCCTCCCTCATGTCCAACGGTATTCCGCTTTCAGAGCCCTTGCTTATGTATCGTCGGCACGCGACACAGGTATGTGGCTGGCGCAAGAAAACGTTTCTCCAGGTTTGCAAGGATTCGCTCGACACGGACAAGGAGCACTGGTTTGGCAAGGTTGAACAGTTCAGGAGTTTTGTGGATCGTGCTAATTCGATCGCGGTACGTGCCAATTGTTTTCCCAGTCGGATGAAACTAGTTTCCGAAAAGGAACTTCACTTGGCGAAGCGAGCGCAGTCTCGCTCCAGCGGTGGTCTCGCTAGAATAGGGCAGGTTCTGTCGGAGGCTTCAACAGGGCGCTATCAACGGTTTTCGAATTCCTGGTATAGCATTGCAAGGGATCTCCAATGAAACCAGCCTCGGCCTGGCCAAAAGTGTTCCCTATCCTCCGAAGGCATAGCTTCGCAGAATGACACCGGACAAGACACCGCAGAATTTCTACCTTGGCGGCGGACCGACGGAGACAATGATGAGTCTCACTGGGGCCATGCTGCTTATCCTGGCGGGAATTCTCATTCTGTGTTTGCCCCGTAAGTACGTGATCATTCCAGCGCTGCTGGCGGTTTTCCTGGTACCCGGGGGCGAGAGCGTAGTAGTTGCCGGATTTCACTTCAACCCCACACGCCTGATTGCCTTGTTTGGATGGATACGGATAGCACGGCCGACATTCTCGGGCGCTCCGGGTTCCCTTGGCGCGCGTTGGAATTCGATCGACAGCGCTTTTTTGTGGTCTGAAGTCTGCGGAGCCTGTGCGTTCATTCTTCTGTGGATGAAGTGGGGAGCAGTCTTCAATCAAATCGGGGCGTTATCGGGTACACTCGCTATCTATTTCTTGATGAGGTTCTTGATTCGCGACCAGCAGGATATATTCCGGGCCGCCAAGGTTTTCGCTGTGATCGCGGCGATTAATAGCGTGGAAATGGTGCACGAGCAGTTAAAGTTTCAAAATATGTTCGGCTACTACATCGGTGGAGTAGATGTTCTTCCGTCAATTCGTGATGGGCAAATCAGATCGCAGGGTGCATTCGGGCACCCTGTTTTGGCAGGAACTTTCGCTGCTACGCTCATTCCTTTATTACTCGCATTGTGGAAGGGCGGTAAGTCAGACTGGATAGCATTTCTTGGCATTGGCTCGGCGCTGTTGATGGTATACACGTCCGCCTCCAGCACTCCATTACTGGCAGTTATCGCCGGTATGTTAGCCCTGTGCTTCTGGCCTATTCGTCGCAGTATGCGAGTGGTCCGCTGGGCGATCGTCGGTTTTCTGGTTGTTGCCCAAATATTCATGAAGGCCCCATTTTGGTTTCTCATTGCGCGGATGGATGTTGTGGGCGCTTCCTCTGGGTATCATCGTGCGGAACTGGTGGACGTCTTCATAAGGCATTTCTTTGACTGGTGGCTGGTAGGGACCAACAACGCTGGGAGTTGGGGATGGGAGATGTTTGACACCAGCAATCAATATGTCTCTCGTGGAGAATCAGGAGGCGTACTAGCCTTCATTTTCTTCATCGCTCTGATATCGCGGAGTTTCGGACGCCTCGGGAAAGCCGGGAAGACCGTTAAAGGAGGTCCCAACGCGGAATGGTTGTTATGGTTCTTGGGCGCGGCCCTGTTCGCGCACGTTGTGGGTTTTTTCGGAATTAGCTACTGGGATCAGACCGCAGTAGCCTGGTTTGCTTTGCTGGCGATGATCTCTGCGGCGACTGCCCCAATTCGAGCTCCGACCGCGACACCTCGACGGCCGGGGGCCAAAGCCGAGCCAGAACTGGCACTGATTGCGCTTGCCGGCTCGGAAATAAACGACTTACCTGCCTAGGAGTCGCACCCGCTCTTCTGGCAATCGAATCATGAGAGTACTTTACAGCTTTCCGCACAAGATCGGCGCGGCTCGGATCTGCTACACCGCATGGGAACAAGTCCGAGGATTGGCAGCGGCGGGTGCTGAAGTAACCGTGTTGCCCGGAGTTGTCTCTCGCCCCCTCCCTGCAAGCGTTATGGTATGCCCGACTTTGGCATGGGGCAAGCTACGGATTCCGTACAAACTACTGGGGCGGATGGGCGCGTGTATCTTGCATGACAGAATCGTGGCTCGCAGACTGGAAAAGATGGCCGGGGAGGTAGACATCGTTCACTGCTGGCCTCTGGGATGCCTCGAAACGCTGAAAACGGCAAAGCGTCTGGGAATTCCGACGGTGTTGGAACGACCGAATGCGCACACCCGGCTATGCTACGAAACAGTTGCTGCAGAGTGTCGACGCATCGGAGTAAGCATGCCTCATCATGACTACAAACCAGATGAGCAGGTATTGACGCGCGAAGAGCAGGAATTCGACCTTGCTTTCCGCCTGCTATGCCCTTCGGAATTCACCAGCCAAAGCTTCTTGGATAGAGGATTCAATAGCAAGAAGCTGCTACGACACACCTACGGCTTCGACGAAGAAGCTTTTGTCCCAACCTTGAGGCCGAGTGAAAGGCCGAAGAAGTTTACCGCCTTGTTCGTCGGCGTGGACGCAGTGCGGAAGGGCCTCCACCTTGCCCTTGAAGCGTGGTTGACCTCGCCGGCTTCACGCGATGGCCAGTTTCTCGTGGCTGGCGAGCTTAGCTCGGAGTACAAGAAACGGTTCGCCCAACAACTTTCACATACGAGCGTGTGTCTACTCGGGCATCGAAATGATGTGCCTGAACTCATGCGAAAGACTGACATCCTCTTGATGCCCTCGCTTGAGGAAGGGTTTGGTTTGGTCTGTGTTGAAGCGATCGGGAGCGGCTGTGTCCCACTGGTATCAAAGGCCTGTACGGAAGCCTGCCAGCACATGCACAATGCCCTGGTTCACCCCATCGGGGACACGCAAACTCTGACTCGGCATATCACCATGCTTTACGAAGATCGTTTTCTACTGTGGAAGCTTCGAGAGACCTGCATTCGTGAGCGCCGGAACTATACTTGGACCGCTGCCGGCCAAAAGCTCCTCGGCGCCTATCAGGTTGCGATCGACAGTTATACAACGGTACGAAACCAGCGAGCACTGGGAGAATTTCCAGAAATTGCGCCACAACCGAATGCGCCCGCCGCAAATTAGGTAGCAGGGCTTATGAACTTAGACACAAAGTACGTTGTCATCACTCCGGTTCGAGACGAGGAGGCCTACCTGCCTTTCACGATAGACAGCATAGTGAAGCAAACTGTCCGCCCCCGGGAGTGGGTGATTGTGGATGACGGCTCAAGAGACGGCACCGGCAGGATTGTTGACGAGGCAGCTGAGCAGCATCCATGGATTCGCGCTGTCCACCGACAGGATCGAGGGTTCCGTAAATGGGGAGCTGGGATCATCGAGGCTTTCTACGATGGTTTCCATGCGCTCACCTGCAAAGACTGGGAGTTCATGGCCAAGTTAGACGGCGACTTGTCCTTCGAACCGGGCTATTTCGCCCAGATGTTCGACAAATTCGAGGAGGATCCACGTTTAGGTATCGGTGGAGGCTTCCTTTATCATCTGGAGAATGGACAAGAAACGTTGGAGCAGAACCCAACTTTTCACGTTCGCGGAGGTGCCAAAATCTACCGCCGCGCTTGTTGGGATGCGATTGAAGGCTTATGGGTCGGGCCTGGTTCGGACACTGTAGACGAGGTGAAAGCAAATATGTTCGGGTGGAGCACCAGAAGCTTTCTCGATCTGCAAATCCAACACCACCGCTGGACCGGAGCAGCTTACGGTCGTTGGGGTGGGATTGTGAAGAACGGCAAAACAGACTACGTATCGGGATACCATCCCCTGTTCCTCGTAGCCAAGTCGGTCGCGCGTCTCTGGCAACGGCCTTACGTCTTAGGCTCCGTTGCCCTGCTGTACGGGTACATTTCGGCCTATCTGCAAAAGACTCCTCGCGTGGATGATCCACAGTTAATTAGGTATCTCCAGCGACAACAGCTTGCAAAGCTTTGTGGCCAAGAGACGATATGGAAATAAGTGGCCTGACCCAAGTTTGGTAGCCGTATGCAACTTTCCATCATTTACGTGAACTGGAACTCGCTGGACTACCTGCGTGAGTCAATAGCTAGTGTCTATGAGCATACGCATAGTTTTCCCTTCGAGATCATAGTGGTCGACAACGCTTCGCCAGAAAGAGGCGTGGATTCGCTTAAGGACTCGTTCCCCGGACTCGTGATCGTCCACAGCGACAAAAATCTCGGTTTTGCGGGTGCCAACAATCTCGGCTTCCGGCACTCGGTTGGCGAGCATGTTCTCTTCCTCAACCCCGACACGAAACTCATTGCGCCTTCAATTGATCTGTTGTTGGCTCGGCTCAGGGTTCTACCAGATGCGGGAATCGTAGGGTGCAAGTTGTTAAACACAGACTTGTCTGTACAGTTGAGCTCTATCCAAACCTATCCGACGATTCTAAACCAGGCGATGGACGCTGAGTATCTGCGGCTGCGATGGCCAGAATGTCCGTTGTGGAAGATAGCACCACTTTTTTCAGAGAATATCACTCTGATCAAGGTAGATGTAATTCCAGGCGCATGTATGCTGTTGCGGAGGACACTGTTCGAACAAGTCGGGTTGTTTAGTGAAGATTATTTTATGTATGCGGAAGACTTGGACCTGAATTACAAAGTCAAAGCTGAAGGTTTCGCCAACTATTACGTGGGAGAGACAGCGATCATTCATCACGGAGGCAAGAGCAGCTCGAGACAAAAGGTTAGTCACTGGGCCACGATCATGAAGTATCGGGCCATGGTGCAGCTATTTCGCAAAATGCGTGGACGTGTTTACGCATTCGCGTATCGAGTCGCAATGGGAGTGGTTGCGATCGGAAGGTTAGTGCTCCTCGTACTATTGATGCCCTTTGGGAACATTCTCGGGGATCGGGAATCGCTGAAGTTCTCTCTCGAAAAATGGAAAACCGTGTTGAAGTGGGCGGTAGGCTGGCAAAACGCTGTGGTCTAATTCAAGTAAAGCGTAAGGAGTAGGGATTGTGTGTGGGATCTGCGGGAAACTGAATTTCGATAGCTCGAAAGACGTCCCTGCTGCGTTGCTGAAGTCGATGGCTGACGCTATTCAGCATCGTGGGCCTGACGACGAAGGCTATTACCGTTCTGGACCTGTCGGTTTCGGCTTCCGTCGGCTTTCCATTATCGATCTCAACACTGGACACCAGCCGCTTTGCAATGAGGACGAAACTGTTTGGATAGTTTTCAATGGCGAAATCTACAACTATCAGGAGTTACGCCAGGATCTGCAGGCTCGTGGGCATGCCTTCAAGACACAAACCGACACGGAAGTGATCGTTCACCTCTACGAGGAATTTGGTGAGGATTGCATCGAGAAACTGCGCGGCATGTTTGCGTTCGCGATTTGGGACGAAAAAAGGAAACAACTACTCCTTGCTCGGGACCGCGTTGGCATCAAGCCCCTTTATTACTGGCTTTCGGAGAAGTCCCTGGTGTTCGGCTCAGAAATCAAGGCCCTTTTGGCAGATCACGAAGTGAGACCCGAAGTGGTCCCCGAAATGATAGATCGGTTCCTCACGTTTTTGTACGTTCCCGGTGAGGAGACTTTGCTGCGGAACGTTCACAAGCTAGCTCCGGGTTCATACCTGCTTGTGCGGGAAGGCAAGACCGAAATCAGACCGTATTGGGATCTCCAGTTTTCTCCGAGAGCACGGACGGAGGCGCAGGCTAAGGACGAGCTATTGGAGCTGCTCGAAGATTCAGTCCGGCTGCACATGATCAGCGATGTGCCAGTAGGATTCTTGCTGAGTGGTGGTGTGGATTCGACAGCGATGCTGGGATTCGCCACAGGTAAAAGCAAGTGGCCGCTCAGCAGCTACACTTTGGGGTTCTCAGCTCCGGGTATTATCGATGAGCGGCCTTTTGCGAGCTTGGCGGCGAAACGGTTTGGTACCGAGCATCATGAGACTACGATCAGCTCTAGGGAGTTCGCCGACTTTCTTCCTCAGTTTGCCTGGCACATGGAAGAGCCCGTCTGTGAGCCCCAGGCGGTCGCGCTCTATTATGTTTCCCGCCTGGCAAAGAACTTTGTCAAAGTGTTGATTTCGGGTGAGGGTGGTGATGAGGCCTTTGCCGGATACCAAACGTATCGGGGTGTTCTCTGGTTAGAGCGACTAAAGTCCATCTTGGGGCCACTGACACCATTGGTAGGTTCCGGAGCTGCCTATCTCAATCGTCTCGCTAACCTCGAACGCCTGCACAAATACGCTCCCTTACTCAGCTGCTCCTTCGACGATTATTACTATGGAAGAACGTATGCCCCCGGGGCGTACTTCAACTCAGAGTTTCGCAGGTTGTACTCAAAGGATTTTGCGGGGTTTGTGGACAAGGGATTGTCAGTCTTGCCGGCCCGAGAGCACCTTCACAGTGGGCGCGCTGAAAGCGTGCTGAACAGGATGCTGTATGTGGACACGAAGACATCGTTGCCCGACGATCTGCTGTTGAAGGCCGATAAGATGACGATGGCTAATTCTATAGAGCTTCGGGTGCCACTTCTTGATCACAAGATCTTGGAATTTGCTGCGTCCTTGCCGGAGAACCTAAAGGTACGAGGCTTCACGACCAAGTACGTCGCGAAAGCGGCGCTTCAGAGTCGCGTTCCGCATGAGATCCTGCATCGCAAGAAGGCCGGATTTCCGGTGCCGTACGAGATCTGGCTCAGGACAGAGCTAAAAGGTTGGATACAAGACGTGCTCCTGGATCGGCAGACCACGGCGCGAGGATATTTCAACCGGGGCAGCCTTGAAGGTCTCATTGCGGAGAACTCTCGTTCAGGTAAATATTCAAAAGAATTGCTTTCTCTTGCTGTTCTTGAACTTTGGCATCGATCCTTCTTGACCGGGAAAACCACGACAACACCGACCACCGAACAAGATCCTGCACTTGCTTTGGGTGACTAAGTCATTCAATGGCTGACTAGACAAATCATGTACGAAACAGAAGCAAACAGCAAGAAAGAATCGTCCGACCAGATTCCCGCGGAAATAGCTGCCCAATTTAGGGAGCTTAAGGGTGGGGTCCTAGAGCGTACCGTCCTGCCCTGGAGCGAACATTGCACGGAGTGTGTCTGGCCGACTTGCTATTCGACTTGTGATCTGTACACCCCACGAAAGGATGGACGGTGCCGAAGGTTTTCCGACGGGATGGTCAGGATAGACTGCCCCGAAGCGCTGAACTCTTATCTGCTAAAGATTCGATTCAAGCGATGGGGGAAGTTGTGGACGCCAGGCAACATCCGGCTCCGTTCGGTGCCTGATGCGCTGAGCCTCGAGCGCCGCGATTATTGGATAGGCACTACTCTTTATCAGCTGCCCCACGTTACGCCTCTAAAAACATTTGCCACACAGAAGAGGTACAGCTTCAAGAAGAGAATGGCGTACCACGCCAGCGTTACAGGAACTTCGCCCACCTCCTTCATCTTGGAATGTTA
>Ga0206817_1084_pt1 | contig 31240 bp, 32 predicted proteins | sample Alteio_BWOrgCont_89_FD_152873 | JGI IMG/M metagenome (GOLD analysis project Ga0206817, IMG submission 152873) | Enriched cells from forest soil in Barre Woods Harvard Forest LTER site, Petersham, Massachusetts, United States -... | ecosystem: Environmental > Terrestrial > Soil > Temperate forest >...
GAGCCCTTATGCAGCGTGACTCGAGGCCGCGTAAGACAGCCAACCTCTCCAAGTCTATTCAGCGGCAACTTAACACGTACGCTTTGGCGGCCAGCGCAGCAGGGGTCGGAGCGCTGGCCTTGCCGGCTCCCGCAGCGGGGAAGATCGTGTACACAAAGGCTCATCACGTCATCGATGTGAATCAGGTATTTGATCTCGACCTGAACCACGATGGGGTGATTGACTTCAGGTTCTTTAACCAGACGTATTGCACTGGCGTGTGCTTCGGAAGCCTCTTGGTTGGACGCTATAGCTCGAATGGAAACGAAATTCGAGGTGGCCACACTGTCGCCTTCGCGCTCCGCACGGGAGTTCGTATCGGAAGCAATGAGCATTTTTCATCAGATTATGTGATGTCGATGGCACATGAGGCAGCAGGCGGTTTCGCGGGACCATGGACGAATAATGGAAAGCCAGTAAAGGATCGATATCTCGGGCTGAAATTCAACATTGATAAAAAGATCCACTTTGGGTGGGCGCGCTTGAATGTTGTTTTTAACGGCTACACCGGCTTCATTGCCACCCTTACTGGCTACGCCTACGAGACAATCCCCAACAAGTCGATCATAGCCGGGCGGACCAAAGGCCCAGACGATACCACCATCGAAGAATCGCATGGATCTCTAACTGCACCTTCTCCGCAATCCGCAAGCCTCGGCACGTTGGCCTTAGGGGCACCAGGGCTCTCCATTTGGCGGCGCGAGGAGTTGGTTAGCGGTAGACAGTAGGTTTGGGCCGCCGCGCGGACTTCACAATCCTCCGTTTGGAAGCGAATCAATTGGATGGCTGTTGTAACATCCCCATTACGCTCATTGAGGGGGTTTGAGCGTAATGGCCTCCCTTGAAAAGAGCCGTAACTCACTGCAAACAGGGGGTTGGCGTAGAGCCTCTTTTCATGCTTCGTTGTGACCGGAGTCCGGTCATGCTGACCTGTTAACAACAGTTTAGTAGTAGAATGTTGCCGCCTGACAAGGCATTCGTGGTCCTCCCTATGCCTCTCAGCTCGCGATCCAAGGAGGAAAATTGTGAATCGCAATCGTAGTGTGGGGAGCTTGTGGGCAACTCTGCTGGTTTTCATCATGGTAGCGGTGGCCCCCGGCGTGTGGGCAGCCGGCAAGTACAAAGTGCTATACAACTTCAAGGGTGGTTCGGATGGAATCGGGCCGAATGGTCTGATCTTGGACCCAGCGGGAAATCTCTATGGCACAACCGACGTTGGCGGCGGAGGAGGATGCACTGACGAGGGTTGTGGGACGGCCTTCCATCTCGCAAAGTCAAACGGCAAATGGAGCGAGAAAGTGCTCGTTCGCTTTAAGGACGTGGGAGGCGACTTTCCCGACTCAGGTGTCATCATGGACGCCAAGGGTAACCTCTACGGTACCGCATCAGGCCATGGTGGATACGGATTAGTGTTCGAGCTAACGCCCGGGGAGAAGGGCAAATGGAGCTCGAGCGTGCTGCACGCCTTCACCGGCGGAAATGACGGACAGTCTCCTTATGGAGGACTCGTTCGCGACACGCACGGCAACCTTTATGGTGCTACAGCCGAAGGCGGCGGCTACTACGGATCGTGTGGCAGGCTCGGCTGTGGCACGGTTTACGAACTGATTCCACCACGCTCGAGGGGCGCTGAGTGGAAAGAAGAGATCCTTTATCGCTTCAAAGGTGGGTCCGACGGAGGCAATCCTGAGGCCGCCCTGATTTTCGACAGTCTAGGAAATCTCTATGGGACGACTTCGATTGGCGGTGATTACGGATGGGGCACGGTTTTTACAGCGGAGCAAAACTCGCATGGCAAATGGACAGAACACGTCATCCACAGCTTCAATGAAAAAACGGACGGCGCAGAGCCGTTCGGCAGCGCAGTCTTCGACGGGCAAGGCAACCTATATTGCACGACGTATGCTGGAACCAGTTCAACGCGTGGTTCAGTAGTCGAACTGATCCCACATTCTCACGAATGGCAAGAGAAGATAATTCACGTCTTCAAGGGTGGTAGCGACGGAGGAAACCCTTACAGCGGTCTTGCGATGGATGCATCCGGAGCTCTTTACGGCACAACCTCCGACGCGCTCACTGGTGGAAATGGGACGGTCTTCAAATTAACCCTGAGTTCGAGAGGAACCTGGACCAAGACTATTCTTCACACCTTTACCGGCGGCAATGATGGGGCTTTCCCTTTCGCTCCCGTGGTAATGGACTCATCAGGAAATCTTTTCGGCACAGCTGGAGGTGGCGGAACGAGTTGGGGTGTGGTATTTAGAATTGCGCCCTAGCTATATGGAGAGGATTGGCCGAACTGGCAACGATACCCAGCCGAGTCACTGGCAAAATATCCCGATTACGCTCATTGAGGGTTTTGAGCGCTATGGCCTGGTTTCGCCAACAACCCAGTCCCAGTGCGGTGGGCTCACTCTGGTCGCGCTGAAGCCGCGAGTAGCTGGCATGTCCAAGAAGCCAAGGATGAAGGCTATGGGGCAATGCGAAACACGGTACCATAGCCAGCTTCGCCGCCGTAACTGGTCGTGCCGTAAAGCAGGCCTTCTTTATCTAATGTTAAACCTCCAACGGGGAGATACCCATCACCTGGCTGAACGCCGAAAGAGTGGAGCACCGTCTCCGTCCAACTATTTTTGGACCGCTCCAACTTGAAGACCACACCACAGCCGAAGAAACAGTGGCCAGGGCCGCCTTCGGGAGTTATTCCATAAAGATTTCCTTTTTTATCGAAGATCACACCTGCAAGGGGGAAGGCACCATCGGCTCCTGTAAAACTATGAAGCGTGGTCTCCTGCCACCCTGCTTTTGACCGCTTCAGTTGGAATACGGTGCCGCAGCATATGGTCTGAGGTCCGCCGCCCTGAGTAGTCCCGTACAGTTTGCCGTCTAAACCGAACGTCAAGCCAGCCGCTGGATAACCATCGCTTCCGCCCGGGAATGTGTAGAGCACCCTATGCTTCCAGCGGCCATTGCCGGACCGAGTGAGTTGGAAGACAGTCCCCGTCCCTTCCGGAGTTCCGATCGTATAGCCTACCGTCGTGCCATAGAGGCTGCCCTTCGAGTCTAGGATCACACCCGCTAAGAAGGGATAAGCTCCGTCTCGCCCTCCGGTAAAGGCATGCAACACAGTTTCGGTCCAGCCGCCACGGTTCGGCGTCAGCTCAAATACTGTCCCACAGCCGGTGCCTCGATTGCACGAGGGGTCGCCGCCCCAGGTCGTCGTCCCGTACAGATTACCCAACGCGTCAAAAACCAAGCCCGCTTGAGGATTCCTTCCGTCGAGCCCGCCCGTAAACCGGTAAAGCACCGTCTCGGCCCAGTGCCCGCCTTGAACGTGAGACAATTCGAAGACCGTTCCGCAACCGGACCCGTTGCATCCCAGCCCTCCGCCGCCAGTTGTGCCATATAGGTTACCGGCCCTGTCGAATACCAAGGGTGCCCAGGGGCTCTGACCATCACGACCGGCCTTGAACTTATGTAGCGTCGTTTCGCTCCAATGCCCGGAGTGTGGCATGAGCTCAAAAACCTCTCCGTAGTAGTAGCTGGTCGTGCCGTACAAATTCCCGGCTGTGTCGAAGATCACGCCAGCTTCGGGATTGGGCGAGCTATCTCGGTTGTTAGCAAAGCTGTGGAGAATTTCGTACCGGGTACCCGCCCTGACGCTATGCGCGAACATCAAAACCGCAGAAATCGCTGCCAGGCCCCATGTCCCAACTCCAATTCTGTTCCGTCGCATATCTAAGCTCCTTGCGCAGAAAGCTCACGGGTCCGCCTCCTGGGAACTCCTCACAAACGATAGCACAAGCGAGATCCTGCCTGAAATTCAACGTTAACTCTTGCGAAAAATCGCGATAACGCTCATTGAGGGGTTTTGAGTGAAATGGCCTGTTTTCATCATTTATCCGCGAAAACTTGAAGCATCTCGTCCTTACGATACAATGTTGCGTTGTGCGGGGCACCGCCGCAGCTTTGACCTTCGTTTGCAGTCTGCTTCTATGTAGCTTGGCTGCCAATACGGCAGTCCGTCCAGCGATTGATCTTGGCTGGCTGCAAGCAATCCAACAGGATAATGGCTGGCTTGTAATTAGGTCGTATCATTTTCCCTCTTCGCAGGAGCCGGTCTTACCCGGCGACTTGATCGTAGCAGTGGACAAGCAGCAAGTCGACAGTTGTAACGCCATTAGCGCGGCGAGAATCCTAAGCCGCATCCAGGCAGGAGCGGGCACAGCCAAGGTGATCAGAAAGGGCGTTGTCACGACCCTGCATTTTCTCCCGCAACAAGAACCGTTGCTCAAATCGTTTCGCCAGCCTCGAGGTTCAGAAAAACTTCCTATCTACGGGAAACTTGCGCTCGCACCCACAGTGGCACTGCCTGATGTGCTGGGCCAAATACACACGTTGCGGTACGGTCCGAAATGGACGCTGGTGCACATCTGGTCCACGGGTTGTCCTCCTTGTTGGCGGGACGTTTCTGCTTTAAACGAAATCTCCACACAACCGGAGCCGTCGCTGGCGGTGATCGGCATAGCCATCAATGACAATGTCGAAACGATCAAGGCGTTTTCGCAGCGGGAACCGCTTGGATTCGTTAACCTCCTCGGTGGGGACTGGAATGACGGCCAGATAGCGCACACATTCGGTCCCACCGAGGTTCCTACTGATGTGCTTGTTGATCCTAGTGGCCATGTAGTGTTCGTCGCTGTTGGTTCTGACGCCTTGCGCTCTACATTAGAAGCACTAAAGGAATTTTCTCCGCGATAACAGGATAGATAGAAGGGGTATTCCTACGTTCTGAGTTGGTTAGTAGACTGCTCTAGGTTATGTCGTTGTTGGCGTAACATCCCTATTACGCCAACAACCCGGCCTACCTACGCGAATCTCTCAAACCAAAGTCTTGCCGCCTGCTCCCCAGAGCACCAGTGCGCTGCCCAGCCCGGCCACTACCCGCCGCACATCGACGCTGCCATTCTCAGTTGCGCCAGGCAGGAATGCCGCGAGGCCGCACACCAGGCACATCGACAGCGCGGTCCAGAGGAAGACCCGAAGGTCTGTCGCCTTCCACAGCCCAAGGAAATGCAGCCCGACGATCAATCCGATCGCGGGCAAGAGAAACTGCGGCAGAGCGAGCTGTCTTAGCAACCAGATCGTCGCGAAGATGCCGGCCGCCTCGAACGCGACTGCCATTCCATAGATGTGACCGCGAAAGGTGCTCGACGGACGCTGCTTGTGGGGCAAGGCGAGCGCCACGATGAGAACAGTTGAGATACCAATACAGGAACCGAGTGCCCAGACCCGCCAGGGACGCGGCAGCGCTGTCGCCCCGGCAATTCCCCAGGCGCAGCCAAATGCGACTCCTACCACCGAGCCGATGGTCCGTCCGTCCATTTCAATCGCATTCCCTTTTGACACTCGAAGACCTGAGACACGATATACCAGAATCGCCAGTCGCGTGGCGTAGCTCTAAGATGGTCGGCACCCCGAACAACTATCATTGTTGACGTAACAACGTACTCGGTCTGCTCGATTTCTCGTTGACTGCACTCTCGGACTTCACCGCAAAGATCACATCTGTAAGCGATCATAAAACAATAACCTCATCTCCCTTGGCCGCCCGCTGACTCCTCACGCCGCCAGATCGACAGTCCAGGCGATCCCATTGCTAGCGCGCCCAGCGTGGCGCGTTCGGGAGTCGGCATGATGAGGGCTGCATCCGGCTCTTCGACGCTGATGTCCGGCCCCTTCGTCTGACCCGCGATGATCGATTTGTTCGGGATGGTCTCGTAGGCGTAGCCCGTGAGCGTGGCAATGAAGCCGTTGTAGCCGTTAAAAACAACATTCAAGCGCGCCCACCCAAAGTGGATCTTTTTATCGATGTTGAATTTCAGCCCGAGATATCGATCCTTCACTGCCTTTCCATTATTCGTCCATGGTCCCTCGAAATCTTCGCCTTCTACCTCGACTGCCATTGCCATCAGACGATTTGATGAAAAATGCTCTTTGCTTCCGATGCGAACTCCCGTGCGGAGCGCGAAGGCGAAATGGTTGCCGCCACCTCGAATTTCGTTTCCATTCGCGCTATAGTGCCCAACCCAGAGGCTTGCGAAGCACGCGCCAGTGCAATACGACTGGTTAATAAACGTGAAGTCACTCACGCCATCGTGGTTCAGGTCGAGATAAAATATCTGATTCACGCCGATGACGTGATGAGCCTTTGTGTACACGATCTTCCCCGCCGCGGGAGCCGCCAAGGCCAGCGTTCCGACTCCTGCCGCGCTGGCCGCAAAAGCGTACTTGTTAAGTTGCTGCTGAATGGATTTGGAAAGGTTGGCTGTCTTACGCGGCCCGAAGTCACGCTTCATAAGGCCTCCTTGGAAGGCGGAACTTATTCTCCTCTCCGCGTGATCGCCAGTCAATCCAGACATCCGCAAAATTCAATACATCAATCGAGGCAACAAGAAATGACCGAGCAAGAAAGACTCAGATGCAATGGTATCGACATCGACGGCCTGAAGCCGTACGACCGTCACCGCATCGAGGAAGTAGGATTCAATCGATGGCTGGACGAGGTTGCAGAACAGAAGACGGCGGGCGGTCAGGTCGCGCGACACCGGCATCGGAAGCAATGCGTAGTGTGTGACGCGGTCTTCTTGGCGACTCGTGCGGACGCGAAATACTGCAGTCACCGGTGCCAACTGCGTGGCAACCGGGGCGGAATGACGTTCCGAGGTCCGAGTGAGAACATTACCGAAAATCCTGCCCTCCAAGCTGTTGCTGCCTAAGATAGTTACACGCGCGAGTTTTCGTAGTTGATGCGCATAGGTAGGGTAGGGTCATCTTTCGCGAGTCGTGGCTTAAAACGGCTGGGAACGCGATTTGAGAACATTATCCAGGGCCTGTTCTAACCAACCGGAATCCAGGCGATGCGTGGTAAGATTGCGCCGCTTTCTGGGAGGAAGCCAACAATGCGCCGATCATTGTTGTGGAGCAGCTAATGTAAAGTCGGAGGTAAAAGTCATGAAACGAGTAGTGATCGGAATCTGTCTAGTGCTGCTGGTTGGCGCGACCGCGAATTTGTTTCCGGGTCGGGCGCAAGGAACGGGCGCGCTGAAGGAGCAACCCCCGAGCAACGGCGGGCCGCCCGTGAACCCGCTCCAGGTGGCATTGCTGCGATGGTACCGGGCCAACACGACGACCAGCTTCAAAGTCGGCTCGCAGCCTTACGGCGTCGCGTTTGATGGGGCCAACATCTGGACGGCGAACTTTGGCGATGGCACCGTGACCAAGCTGCGTGCCAACGACGGCGAAGTCCTGGGCACGTTCAAGGTGGGCGTCGAGCCCTATGGCGTGACCTTCGATGGGGCTAACATCTGGGTGTCGAACGTCGGCGACGGTACCGTCAACAAGCTGCGGGCCATCGACGGCAAGGCCCTCGGTACGTTCAAGGTGGGGACTCCCGCCACCTGGACGGCCTTTGATGGCGCCCACATCTGGGTGCCGAACGGCACCAACACAGTGACGAAGCTGCGGGCTAGCGATGGTAAGAATTTGGGGAACTTCACTGTGGGCAATTCGCCTATTGCGGCCGCCTTCGACGGAGCTAACGTGTGGGTGGTGACGAACGGCGATGGTCGTGTCGGAACAGTAATGAAGTTGCGGGCCAGCGATGGCAAAAGCTTGGGAACTTTTAAGGTGGGCGGGGCTCCGCTCGGCATAGCATTTGACAGTGCGAGCATGTGGATAGCTAACGGGGGCGACGGAACCGTGTCCAAGCTGCGGGCCAGCGACGGCAAGACTCTGGGTACCTTTTTGGCTCCAGGCGGACCATACGGCGTGGCATTTGACGGCACCAACATTTGGGTATCTGGTGACCCATATCTGTTCGAGTTCCGGGCCAGCGACGGCGGACGGCTAGGCCGGTGGTATGGCGCCGGTGGCGCCGGGATCGCTTTCGACGGCGCCAACATCTGGCTGGCGAGACTCGGCACCAACGCGGTCCACAAGTTTTAGGGCTGGGAAACGGAAGGGCTGTCTTCTTTGCAGCTCACTTACTTTGAAAGGGAGGAAGCATGGGCAAACATGGCGCGGAGTGGATGTTTTGGGCTGTGTCCTTGACTGTATCGTTGCGGATGTTATCTACGCCGTCGATTGCCCAGGTTCTGGGGAATGGAGGCGTAAATGTGCTGACCTGGCACAATGACACCTACCGCACCGGGGATAACCTGAACGAAAGCACTCTCACCTACAACACCATCGGCGGCTCGACCCGACGTACTAGAACCTCAGAACTTACTGCGTACTCTCCGCCCGTTCCTCTCGCCGCCAGATCGACAGCCCAGGCGCTCCCATCGCCAACGCGCCTAGGGTAACTGGTTCGGGAGTGTGGCTGCTGAGGACTGTTGTTGGTTCGGCATCGTCCGGCCCTTTGGTCGCGCCTGCGATAATGGCTTTACCGGGAATTGTCTCGTAGGCGTAGCCTGTCAGGGTGCCATATAAATTGCTTCTCTTGTTATTGCCGAATGTGATCGTCACCCGAGCCCAGCCGAAGTGGATTTTGCCATTAACGACGAACCGGAATCCAAGGTAACGGTTTTTTACGCCCTTTCCGTGATTCGCCCATAGACCGCGAAAATACCTCTTGGTGCTGAAGTCGTTTTCGATCCAGCTAGCCATCCTGACATCGCCCGGGTTAAATTGTTTTTTAGGCCCGATTTCAACTCCGGCGCGGAGGGCATAGGCGTAGTTACCTTTCCCCATGACTCTATTTGTACCAGTATATTTCGGGACCTGATAAGCGCGAATTCCGTAGGTGAATCCGCTGCCACCCGCATAGTACGTGGATATCGCAAAATCGTTGATCCCATCATGGTTGAGATCGATATACAGAGGTGTGCGGTGCATTGTAACTTGATGCGTTGCCGTGTAGACAATCTTCGCTTCGGCAGGTTGTAACAGCGCCAGCACTCCGACTCCTGCTGCGCTCGCTGCGATTGCATACATGTTGAGCTGTTGCTGGATTGAAGCGGAAAGCTCGGCGGGTGTCTTAGAGCGCCGGGAAGAGGGGTTCATAGTCCTCCTTCGAAGACGGTCCGATATTCTCCCTCCCACTCGGCACGATTGCAATACCCAAAATGCTGTATGTTCCAAGACGTACTTTGAGCAACTTGCGATTGTTGACGAAAACAGGCGAAGTGTGAACCCCGGTAACTAGCCCGAGTCCAGAAAGTGAAACACCCACATGAGTAATTCATTCAACGTCTCGCCCATCTGGCTCGACACCGACACTTCGACCGCAGCGAATACGAACTGGCGCGGAACTTCCGGCTGCACGTTGGCCGGTGTAGGATCGCGCGGTATCAAGCCGACCCGGATCATGGTGCTCCCTGCCGTTAGCGTTACTGCCATCACAGCAGGGCTCATCACGATAAGCGACCCTCAGAGTTCCACCGTCCTGCTCGCCATCCCCATCGTGTTGCCTGCCGCCGCAGAACCTTTCGACAGTCCTGCTGATCTTGCTGGAACAAACGGCGATGCGGGATTTTGTGGTGACGGGGCTATCGACTGCTACTAAAGCCGCGCTGCAGATCTGGTATCGGACATGAGCTACTTGATTGTCAGCTATTCCTGCGGATGTGACTTCTGCGAAGAGCGTCCGGCAGAATGCGGACTAGTCGATGATGCGGCCCGCTGCCAGAGCGAAGTCTGTCATCCCTACGATGCTCTGGCAAGCCTTGAAGTCCCATGCCCCAACTGTGGTGGTCCAGCTCACCGACCCGTTTACGCGTGGGATAGTGGCACGCAGATATGTAAACCAATCCCAGAGAAAGAGGCGGAACGGCGCAAGGCGTGCGCGAGCCAGTTGCTATAGGTCCGTCATTACAAGTTTGTCCAGTCTCTTGCCCAAGCCATCAGGATATTCATCGAGATCAATCTCTTTAATTCCCAGCCTTCTCACCTTTTCTGCCAAGAAATCGCGATGGTTATAACCGCAGATGATTAGGACTGTCCCATCACTGATACCTTGTTTCTCGCATTCTTGTTCGATATGGTTCAGCCAACAATTCTCCCGAAAATCATTCGCCCGCTTAGCGTACGCGTTAATTTCTTTCCTCTGAAGCTTGAAAGCATGGTCGAGTGCATTCCTAATTCCCGCGTCTTCCTCCTGCTTGAACGTCATACCCATCGGGACCCAGGGAATCTCCGGCGTGTGAGCTTTAGCCAGGTCGCGAGCGACGGACTTCTGCTGGGCGTCTGCCAAATTAACGTCTATTTCCTCGGCGACCAACTTGATACGATTCCCGCCGATAATGCCTTGGAGTTTCGTCTTGAGGCGCGGATCTCTTCGTTGCCGACTATGTTCGGTACCGAGAATGTGGTAGCTAAGCATGGCGACGATGCCGATCTATCGAGCATAACCGAAATTTGGTGTTACTTGGCGCACGGCGCTCATTAGTGCGACTCCATCGCCAGACATCATTTTTCCGCCCACGATGAAGCCGGGGGCGGACTAAAGACATAGACGCACATCTATTTATTATTTTCCTTCCTCAGTCAGGTGGTGTCACCCACAATGCCAGCCTTCAGCCTGCCCGATACAGCCTATAAGAAGATCCTCGCCAACGCTCGCAACCCTCAGCGGCTGCGGTTAGCTGCTCTGAAGGCGATGTCGCGACCTCCGCTGATGTTTCTCATGCGGCTAGAGCGCGACCCCGCGACACCCGACAAACTGCGATTCGCCACCGCGCAGAGACGAGAACTGGAAACGAGAATCAGAAAGGCCACCAATGCCACGATGGATGCCGCCAGACCAGAAAACGATCCTGCAATCGATCGCCAATGATGAACGTCGGCCAGTACATGAACGAGAGGCAGCCCGGCGCGAACTTAATCCCGATGCAAATCACCCGGAGCCCCGACTATCCCGCCGTCGCGTGCGAGATCTTCCGATGACCCAGGAAGACCAGGACAGCGACATCGAGAACTGGTTCCGTCACAACACCCGCGATGGCCTGACCTCCCGCGACCACATCGAGATTTTCACAAGCCTTGACCTCCGCACCCAAAGCATAATCGACGCCATCGCAGCCCCGATGCTGGCACTGTACAACGAAGCCGACATCGCGTTACTAACCCAGACTCACCGCCAGACCAAGAGTGAGTTCGTGCGGGACAAAGTCCTCGGGGCGATCACCGCTATCTCGAAATACTCGACCATTTCTACCGCCCGCCAGCAGGCCACCGACTTCTTGAACCAGCTCGACCAGCCAACTCTAGAAAACGAGGACTCTCCGGTCCACGCCTTTGCCACTCTCTTTTTGCACCGCACCGAGCAGGCCTTGCGCGGCGAGACAGACGTCGAGTTCCTTAAGTCGACCTTCAACAAGCTGCTCCTGAACTTCAACTGGTGGGTGAACCGCAAGGACCGCTTCGGCAAGAACGTGTTCGAAGGAGGCTTTCTCGGGCTCGACAACATCGGCATCTTCGACCGCAGCGCCCCGCTTCCCACTGGCGGCCACCTGGAGCAGGCGGACGGCACGGCGTGGATGGCCCTGTTCAGCCAGAACATGCTGGAACTCGCGTTCGAGCTCACCGCTCACGACCCCACCTACGAGGCCATGGTCGTAAAGTTCGTAGAGCATTTTTCCTTCATTTGAGTCTACGGCCACTCAGCGCTGCGTCTGGGTGGATTCAATCCCCCGCCAATCGCCGGTAACAAGCATGTCTATCGTTCTCCCGCACTCGTGGCGCAAAGATAGCAACTGATTTCCGATGGCCGGACCTGTCGTAAAATCTCGATTTCACTCATTGAGGGGATTTGAGTGCTATGGCCTGTTCTCGTCACTTGAGAATCGTAGCCTTGACTTCTTGATCCTAAGGGACGGATAATGAACCACTTTTCAAGGAGGCCTTATGACACATTCCTCTAGGCCCCGTGAGACCGCCAACCTTCCTGAGTCGCTCCATCACCGCTTGGACATTTATGCAATGGCGGCAAGTGCAGCGGGAGTGGGGATTCTGGCTTTGGCTCAACCGTCCGAGGCGAAGATCGTTTATACGCCGGCGAATGTCCCGATCTCTGGCATCGTGAGCATCGATTTGAACCATGACGGAATCGTAGATTTGACGATTAGTTTGTTTGGTTACGACGCCGAGGCCTTTATGAATGCCACCTCGATTGGCCAAAATCGTGTGTGGGGCAGTGGCCATCTTGCTTCTCACCTACGCGCCGGTGTCAATGTCGGACCGAACCAGAAGAAATTCGCGAAGGGCATGCTTTGCTACTCAATTTCGCACGGAAAAAGGCATACATGCAAATTCATGAACGAGATTGACTTCCGCACGGGTTCCAATTCTACAGGTCCGTGGGCAAAAACTAAGAACGGCTACCTGGGGCTGAAGTTCTACATCAAGGGCAAGGTTCATTTTGGATGGGCTCGGCTACAGAGAGCAAGGCTGTTGAGTGACGATTGGGTACTGACTGGCTACGCTTACGAAACCATCGTCGGAAAACCCATAGTTACCGGTCAGAAGAAGGGCCCGGATGTGACCGTCGTACAAGCCAGCCTGGGCCATCTTGCGCGAGGTTCAGCGGCGATTCCAGCTTGGCGACTTAAGCAGACGACAATGATCACTCACTAGCTAGGGCGTCGCTTTTCGTTCAAAGGCCGGGCTCACAAGGTTCGGCCTTTACTATTGCCAACAATCATTGTGCCGTGAAAAACGCTGACGCCTGTTGCAAAATCCCGGTTACACTCATCGACTGGTCAATGAGCGAAATGGCCTCCCTTGAAAAGAGCCGTAACTCACTGCAAACAGCGGGTTGGCGTAGAGCTTCTTTTCATGCTTCGTTATGACCGGACTCACGGTCATGCTGACCTGGTTACGTAAACTATCGCGTAGTTCTAAGAGGCCGAGGAGGTTACATTAGCTGCTCCACCACAACCCAGACGTTGTACTTCGAGCCTCGCTGGTCACCACCATCGGGGACAACGGAGAATATTAGAGGTTTTCCTGCCTTGGCGCGAATCGGAAATTCTGCAACAGCGGTCGTCCGCGAGAATACGTCGAGCTGGGCTTCAAATGGAATGCCCGAATTTTCCCCCGCTCCGTCCGTGAACTGAATCCGCCCTGCCCAAGTGGCCTGATTCCCCGTACCAACAGTCTCCACCATGACAATGGAAACGCGGAACGTGGCCCAATTCTTGGGTGTGTAAATTGTGGTCGGAGGAATCTCAGCTGTCTGGCCCAACCGCTGGAACGTCGCCACGATTTGTGGAGTGGTAAACTTCGGGGCGTTTTGACCAAGACTGCTCGACCATGACCCGAATAGGACTACCAGCAGACAGCATGTCGCATTGCGCATAAGACGCTTGCTCCCGGAAAGCCGCGCAATCTTACCATGACATTGACCGTGTTTAGGACACAGCGTCGCGACTGGCGTAACATCCCCATTGCGCTCATCAAGGGGTCCCGAGCTGCTTAAGCGGGTTGCTTCGTTGACTCTGCTTTGACTTTGTCATGCACGACAAGCGGTCTGCCCTTTCCACCTTGGCGAAACGGCATCGGTCTGACGGCGATCACGCTGCGGAACGGAAATCCTCTCATTCTTGGGCGCGCCGGAAATATTTCGACACAGTCTCAACGAACGGCTTTGAAACGGGGGGCGCGGGTACGCTACCATGCAGGATCTGATCGAAGCTGTGCTCTGAGCCGTAGAGTTTCGTGGTGTCGTCCGTGTTTTGGCTGATGGAAGCTCCGTTTAGATCGATGCCGGCAAAGAGCCCCTTGGCGCGAGACCACGTAAGCAATTCGGCTTTGAAGGTTATATCAGTCGAGGCCTGGGTGTCGCGCCCCACGGGGCCAGCCGCCGCTGAAGCGTCTCCGCCGATCTTGAACTTGCTATGAAGCAGGGCCTGGAAGCCCTTGTCATTTACAGCGACAAGCACCAGATCCGTGGCCTGGCCGCCGAGCTGCAGGCCAAAAGATCCACCGCTCAAGCGAATGAAAACCGGTCCGCTCCAACCATGTCCAGTGTGGCAGGTTACGACGCCCTGGCCATACTCTCCCCCGACAATGAAAGCGCCTTTTTTCACTCCGGGTATTACGCCGATGCAGACTGCCTTTTTGGTAATACTGTCAGGGATCGCTTTGTCAGGTGTGGCCATGATCTCTTGAATCACGGTTTGCGAGGCATTGATCCGTGCGTCTAGCTTTTCGACATCGCTGGCGCAAAACGCTGGCGCGCTCATGCCAGCAATACAGGCGAAAACAGCCAGTTTCTTCATAGCGTCCTCTTTCTTTGAGATCCGGTTCACAGTGTATGACCCGCTGTCCGGACGCTGTATGCAGCGCAGCCTAATTTCTCATGTGGCGCTTTATGTTACGTCTTGGTATCCGTGGAACACAATCCGGTAGACGCTGTAGACCCCTGATAAAGCCAGAGGGCTGCATGAAGCCCGTATTTCGCCTTCCGGCAAGGGCCGTGCCGTTTGTTAGCTCGATTTGTCAAGCCAATTCTTTTTTCACTCCGCGGTTTCAGCAACGGATGGCTGACCAATTTTTTCTTGATTCTCGCAGAGAAATCTACCGGGCACTCTCTGCCCGTTCGCGCGAAATAATTGTGGCATCCATTACTCGTCTTGTTCGGGTTGGGATGCTGAGTTCGGGATGCTCGTGCCTAAAGCAGGTCCGTGCGAACCAAATTCTCAGTTGACGTAAAATCACGTGGCTGTTGAAAAACCCCTCTTTTGAAAAAACGGTCCCGGCGAAGGGATAGAAAATGTCTACCAAAATCGGATTACACTTACTGACCCCCACGAGGGGATTTGAGTGCTATGGCCTGTTCTCGCCATTTTATGCCTGCCCGCCTCAGAGTTTCCGCGCCTTTACGGTGTTGCCACCGGCTTGGAAACCTTGAGGTTGAAGTCGGGGCGAAGCGCTTTCCGGTCGGGGCGTTTGGGAACTGCATCCGCCTGCTGTGAACCATATTTTAGGCCGAAAGCGAGCTGCGGACGAAACGCGACAATCTGGGCGACCGACGAACCAGCGAAGCCAGAAGCATAAATTTCGCCGTTCGTAACCGTGGGACAGGAAGAACCGTCAGTTCCCACGGAATTGCGCGAAAGGAGAGTCCCCGCGCGGGCGTCGAGGGCGTAGAAAGTACCGCTGACAGAAGTTAAGTACACAACCCCATTCGCCACTGCGGGCTGACACCTAAGCTCGTTATCTGTTGGAGAACTCCAGACGAAGTATAAAGCACGGGTCATCCGAGTCCGCAAAGTACCGACAGATGCGGCTAGTGGGAAGTTGGAACTGTTCATCTACTCGCTGGCATAGCGGTTTCAACGTGGCTTCTTTGACGGTCGAAGACCCGAACACCCAGCTTCGGTCGATGGGGTTGGCATTGGTCATCGTGGTCTCCGAACCTTGCTGGTTCCCACGCTTTCATCGTCGGATTGTATCAATGCGCTGGGCTCGTTTGGGCGGGATGCTGTGAGGCAATCAAATCAGTCGGCTTTCGTCTTTTAAGAAGCGATGGACTTCGGAGGCAATCATTCGCTAAATGCACGTTGCCTTTCAAGTACCCTACACGAAGGACGCCGAACTCTCCAGAGCGGCTCGATTCCTGCAAGGCGTGGCACGCCTGACCAACCGTGCTTTCGACGATGTTCTCGGCAGAAGACTTTGGTCGCTTCAGGCTGTTGGCGTCTCTTTTTGGTTTTCCCTAGCGTCCATCAATCTGGCGATTTTGGTAATGGCTTACGTACCTAGATTCGCCCCTCAAGTGCCCATTCTCCACTTGGTGCTTTTTGTGGTTACCTTCATCGGCCTCGGAATACTTCCTATCCTCGTAGATCGCCTTCTTTGGGCGTTTCTCATTTGGACGGCTGTCGCGGCGATGTTTCTGTTGCGGTTGTCGGGTTTAGTCTTGTTCGCGGTACACACGTATGGCTACACACCTCCGCTGCGTGTACTTGGCATCGTGTTGTTGCTGTTAGTGCTTTCTTTCGGATTTGACGTGCTTTACATCTCAGCCACTCGCATGATGCTGCGATGGATATTTCAGATGCGGCGGGTCCACGAAATCATCGGCGTCATCGCACTCAATGTCGCGCTGGCACTAGCCCTCGTGTACGGGCCGATAGAACTCATGACCGTGCTGACGAAGCCCTATTTGCTCGGGGCTTGGGGTGCGTGGTCGGTGACGCTCGTGGCGTTCAACTTCGGCGACCTCATTGCATGTTCCGTGTTCTTCGTCGTGATGCTTGCGGTCCTTGCGCATCGGCTGATGTGGGGGATCTTGGAAAGACACATCTATGCCCTTCAGCGGTTCGGTTTAATCCGCAGGAAATGGCTGTTGCTCACCATCGCTAGTGCGTTGTGGTTCGGGCCAAAAGGCGTTGAGTTTTTGAAGTTCGCCATGCAGTTCTTCCACTGAGCCCGCGCACCGCATACTGGCCTACAATCGTTCGCATGAAACCGCACAATCAAAGCGGGCCCGCACTTCAGTCGGTGTCAGTTCTTCCGATGGAGTCTCATGCCTCCGGTATTCTTGCGACCGCGACCCGTGTAGTAGTCGCCTTGGAGTTCGTCATTTCCGGTGAGCACAAGACGCGCGGTGCCGCGATGGATTTGCATCGTCTCTGCCGCATCGGCATTTGGTTCGTTATCGGTAACTAGCCACTCGCTACACTCTGTGGTCGAATTACAAGGGAGCCACACTGTGGGAATGACGCTTGACCAGTTTAAGGCACGCATCGCACAACCAGAAGGGCCACTCCCAAAGCCTGTGGGGGTACCATTCTCAAAGCACGACCCAACTTGTCGTCTTCAAAAAACAGGCCACTATACTGCCAAGTGCGCACTCTGCCAAAACCTCAAAGAAAAAAAGGCGAAGAGAGCAGCGAGACGACGCGCTCTTGCAAAACCCGTTCAGCGTCGCAAACCTAAGGCACCGCGCAATAGTGATAGCATCTTCACTGTTAGCGGTGGTCTGCCCAGCTTGGGCAAGGCTAGCCGATGACCGATCCCGCCACGATTGCGCCAAAGTGTTCGGTGTGCGGGGAATGCTTTACGCCCGGTTGGAAGCGACCTATGCGAAAAGTCTTGCCTGCGTCTCGGTGAGTTTAACGGGTGTAGAGCACCCATCGTCGTCGCTAGCCACGTGATTGATCCGAGTGCTTACGGGATAGCACCGCATCAGCCGATCATCGTAGGTTTCAACAATTCGGACGCTGCAGCCACATCCCTCATTCCCGGATCGAGCCATAGGTCGTAGCTGTCTGAGTCACGGATGACAGGCATACGGTCGTGGACGTTCGTCGGCGGGCCGCCCCTGGGATTTTGCGTCCCTTCTGGATCTAAGCTAGACTTCCGGTGGTCAAGAGGTGAGCCGCTTTCGAATACCTGTGAAGAAATGGAAAAAATCTGTGAAAGACTGAGCCCCGCTCACCTCGAAAGTGGGGACGCTTGCAATATCGCTCCCGAAACTATACAGGCATCCGATTCTGCTCCCATGCCGTAGGGATGGTGCTACTGCTCCTCACTCCATCGCTCATCGCCCAAACCACAGTCGCTACCGGCAGTATTGTTGGGACGATCACTGATCCCAGCGATGCCGTTGTGACTGACGCTGAAGTAGCCATCACTAACAGTGCTACGGGACAAGTAACTCATGTCACAACCAACTCGGCTGGGACCTATAACTCGGGAGCCCTGATTCCGGGTGACTACTTCTTGCAAGTTACGGCGAAGGGCTTCAGGACGGTCAGAATGCCAATCACCGTGCTGCTTGGCAATACCGCCGCTCGCAGTGTGAGATTGCTAGTGGGCACAGGAGACCAGGTCCTTGACGTGATTTCGTCAGCCCTTCAAGTGAACACCCAGCAGCCCACCGTGCAGGGCGTCTTAGACGCACAGCAGATTGAAGACCTCCCGCTCAACGGCCGGAACTTCCTAGACCTGGCGCAGCTTGAACCTGGCGTACAAATTCAGGATGGGCAGAACTTCGACCCCACCAAAGCAGGCTATTCATCCATCTCTTTCGGTGGCCGCTATGGCCGCACGGCCCGCATCGAAGTGGACGGAGTAGACGTGAGCGATGAAACCGTTGGTACGACCACGACCGACATTCCTTCCAGCGCCATCCAGGAGTTTCAACTCGGCCAGTCCAGCCTGGATCTGTCCACAGAGCTAACTTCTTCGGGCGCCGTTAATGTCACCACTCGCTCAGGGACGAACGACTTCCACGGTGAAGCATTCGACCTGTTCCGGGATAGCTCGACGGCGGCCAAGTTGCCCACTCCACCGGGACTCAGCTCGCCTTTCCAACGCTCGCAGTTCGGGGGACGCTTCGGGGGACCAATCATAAAGAACAAGTTTCTCTTTTTCCTTGACGCGGAACGCACCAAACAGGACGAGTTCGCGCCCGTACTGGTTGGCCCTCCGTTCCAGGCCTTTTCGGGTGGGTTTACGTCGCCCCTCCGCGAGGCCAACGTGCTAGGCCGAGCGGATTATCAGTTCACCCAGGGTGCGCGCCTTTTTTACCGATACTCCTATTACCAGAGTTCTCTTTTTGCGACTGCCGGTTCGGGATTTCAGGTCTACGAAACCAAGAACATCACCCGCACACAAGTAATGGGCGCAGACTTTCAGACCAGTAATTTTAGCCACAGTGTTCGGTTCGAGTACCTGAAATTTGAGAACCAGATTGTAGATAAAACGAACGGCAGCAACCTGCCCTTAGCCAATCTGGGCTTGGAACTGTTCATGAATGGACCTGGTCTAGCTACCGGTGCGAACCTCCTGGCCCCGCAGACCACGGCCCAAAGCAATCACCAAGTCAAATACGACGGCACAAAGACGGTCCATTCCCATATCATCCGCTACGGAGTAGCACTTAACCATATCCAAGGGTTCACCTTCGAGGCATTCTTTAGCATTCAGCCATTTGACGCGACTAATGTCGGCTCGTTGGAAGAGTCGTTCGCCGCCAACTCCTGCGGTGCTGGCACGCCCTGCTTCCCGGGTGGGATTTCAAATCCGCTGAATTATCCCGTGGAATTTGTCATCGTGGGCAACGGTTTGGGGTACTTCTCGGAATTGCCTGCGTTCGGGCATCCTGCGGGAGGACTAGGTCCAGACAATCGTCTCGGGGCGTATGTCGGGGATGGCTGGAAGATTAAACCGAACTTCGCTCTCACCTACGGATTGCGGTATGTCCGGGATACTGGAAGAACTGATAGCGACCTTCAGGCTATTCCGCAGTTGAATGCGCTAGTGCAAGGGTTAGGAAATTCTGTTCGCCAGCCAAACACCAATCTGGCACCGCAAGTCGGATTTGCGTGGGATCCATCCAACAATGGCCAGACCTCAATCCGTGGCGGTGTTGGGCTGTTTTTCGAGAATTCGGTCTGGAACAACCTCTTTTTTGATCGTCCGCTTCGCCTCGCCCGAGGCGCCTTCAACGCGTTTCCAGGTGCTTGCAATGGTCCAGGAGTGGCACTTCCCGTGCCAACACCCGGCGGAACGATAACCCCTGGTCCAGGTGTATGCGGAACCGGGAGTGGCGGCCCAATTCCTATCGGTCTGGCGGCCTCCGATATCGCATCCTTTCAGGGCCGATATCAGTCGCTTTCCACCTCCAACCTGAACGCACCAAATCCGCAGTTTGTGGGAACCCTGCTTTCCAAGGGGCTCAGCCTGCCTTTCGGCCTCTTCGCACCGAACTACCGAACACCGCGATCGATCCAGATGAACATCGGCATAGAGCGCGAACTCCGGCGCGGCACAGTACTCAGTACTGACTATGTGCGAAACGTTGGCACGCACTACCTGCTTAGCGTAGACGTCAACCATGTCGGGGATGCGAGTCTTTTCAATTCGGCCAATGCCCTTGGCGCGATCTCGGCAATCAACAACTCACTTGGTTGCAGTGCTGGCACTGATGCTGCCTCGATCGACTGCGCCATTCGCCATGGGGCAACTATGACAAGCTATGCGGGTAAGGGTCTAACGTCCGCCAATGATTTTGGCGGAGTTTGTCCGTTCTGTGCCTTTCAGGGGGCCAATCCCTCTGCTCCCAGCCTGCCCTTCCTCTTCCCAATCGGACGTTCGGTCTATAACGGACTTCAGATGAAGCTTGCCCAGAATGTCAAGAAACCGTTGCCTGTAGTGCAAACTCTGAACTTCCAGATCGCTTACAGTCTGTCCAGGTTCGAGAACTCGGGAGCCGCCGGAGCCGTCGACCAGGACATTATTAATTCTGCTTTGGATAACAACCTTCCCAACCGGTACTTCGGACCGTCTGGGCTCGACCGCACTCATCAGATTTCCTTCGGTGGGGTCGCCGAACTTCCGCGGTCCTTCCACTTGAGCGTCATTTCGCACTTCTACAGCCCACTGTCCACCACATTGCTTATACCGAATACTGGACTAGGCCTCGGAGAAATCTTCCGCACAGACTTCACAGGGGATGGCACCGTGCAAGATCCGCTGCCAGGCACGACTGTCGGCAACTTTGATCGTGGCGTGGATGCTGGAAACATTAACCAGGTGATCGACCACTACAACGGCACGATCGCAGGACAGCCCACTCCCGCGGGGCAGGTACTGATCAAGAGCGGCCTGTTCACTTTGGCGCAGTTGCAGGCCTTGGGAGGTGTTGCTCCTAAGCTGCCTCTGGCACCTAAGGGGCAGGTCGACTTTGCTTGGTTGCGGGCTTTCGACCTGAAGGTGGCATGGAGCTACGTCTTCAAGGAAAGGCTCACGATCGAACCCAGCGTTGGAGTGTACAACTTGTTCAACTTCGCCAATTTCGATTTGCCGGGGAACACACTGAACGGACTACTCCTCGGATCGGCCGGGACCGTCAATGGCACGAACCATTCAGAGCGCAACGTTAATCGTGTGGGTGTTGGCTCGGGTGTATTCGCTTTAGGAGCGCCACGCCAGGTGGAGTTTGGTTTGCAAATCAGCTTCTAGCTTTACCCCGCGGGCCTCGTTCGAGTCTGATTCCGGTGGTCTCCCTATTCCTTGCGGAACGGCTGAGCAACAATCGACACAAGAATGGGATCGGCGCGCCCTGCTCTCAAAAGTTCTCCATCATCCACATGTTGGCGCTCAACTGCCAGTCATAAATTGCCAGATGGCGACCGTCTGGGGAAGGCACGACCCAGGGAGCGGAAGGGCCGCCCAAGGGGGCAAAGGGGGCATACCATTCCGCGATGCTTCCTTTCTGCTGCCAGAGGACATAGGCGTTACCTTGTAAGTCTAAGCGGAGCAGTGCCGATCCTCCTCGCGTGGCGCTTGAGGTAAACAGCCCCTTTCCGTCTGCCGCCCAATTCACGCTCTGTAGACTACTCCAACCCTTCACCACAATCTCCTTCCGCGGGTGGCCGTCCAAGGGGAGAATGTAGATTGGTCTTTCGGAGTACTTGAGGATGGCGATACGAGTGCCATCGGGAGAGAGGTCCCAGACATAGTAGGCGCCAAGAGTGGGATCCGTATCAAAACGGGTCAGCTCGCGCACTCGGCCCTTTGCTGGGTCAAAGGATGTAAAGACGAGTTGCTTGCGATCCGGAGTCTGCTCGGCGATGGCACACAAGCTTGCCGGGGACTTGGCGCAGACAGGTCTGTCGTAAATGCGTGCTGTCAGCATCACCTCAGGCGGGCCTCCCGTTATCGGGACCCGCATCAGTTGATTCGGTCCACGGGCGGAAGAGGAACCGTTCCCGGTGGAGGGAGCCGAGTAAAGAACCCAAGCGCCATCCGGGCTAACGCCGGTGCCCGCGCCCGCCATAACCTCTGCCCCTGCGACGATGGGTTCGGCTGTGTCCTCGCCCAGGAACTGCTTGAAAATCTTCCATTGACCGTCGCGATAAGATCCGAAAACAACGGCCTTGCTATCGGCTGTCCATGCGGCCGGATAGCTCCCGCCCTCGTTCAGCGTGAGTCGACTTGGGGTCGAGATGCGCGTCCCGTTGGCTTCGAGGCCCGCAACATAAACACTGCCCTGCCACGACCATTTTCGAAAGGCGAGTCGCTTGCCGTCGGCCGTTTCGCTCGTGCTGTCCATGCAAGACCCTGCCCAGCTTGTTAATCTTCTGGGCGCTTCCATGGGCCTGCTGGTCCGTGCCTCAATTCGCATTCCCCAGTAGTTGCAAGTGTCTCCGGCGGAGCCCGGCTCGCTTAGTGAAAAGATCATCCTTCCATCTGGCGACCAGCTGTAATCCTTTACACCGCTAGGTATCGCAACGACAGCGGGCCCGCCGTGTAGGTCGCGGCTCACCACGTTGAATTCAACCTTGTCAGCTACTTGCCGTGCGAATCCGAAGGACAGTCGTTCGCCATCCGGTGACCATTCGGCGCCGTCGAAGCCGCTGTTCCCGTCAGCTTCATAGAGCTTTCGCGCCTGCTCACCATCAGGCCTCATCATCCACACTTCGCGGTAACCGAACGAGGCCAAGTTGGTCATGAACTCCACCCAGGAGCCGTCCCGCGAGACCGAAGCCGCGTTGGCATCGTCGCGCAGCTTGCGCGGAGGACCACTGGTCACCGGAACCATCCAAACACTGATCTTTTGTCCGGGTATGTTTGCATTCGCAATAAACCTCGAGCCGTCGCGGACCCAAGGTTGGACAATCCCCCAATTCACCTGCAGGCCTGTGAGTTCCTCCGCTTGGGGAACGTTCCGCGTCGCCCCGGTTTCAATCTGCTTGATGTGAATCCCCTGCATGTCAGCGTAAGCCAGATATCTGCCGTCCGGAGAAATGGCACCACTCAACACCGCGTTCTCACTGGAATTGGCGGTGAGTTGCCGCTGCTTCAGCTCAGGGAGCCCAGCCCGACCAGCCAGGGTAGACGGCTGACGATTCGTAAACCAGAAGATGGCGCCACCGACCAAGAACAACGAGAGGAGTCCTGCGATCGCCAGCGGCCACCGAGCGCCGGCACGGCCGGAGTCCTTGCCCCGTTCCAAGCACTTCAAGTCCGCCCGCATTTCCGCGGCGGCCTGGTAACGCCGCTCGCGGTCTTTCTCCAGCGCCTTGTTAATAATCCCTTCCAGCTTGGACGGAATTTCGGGATTCAATTCCTGCGCTGGGGTGGGCGTGCGGTGCAGAATCGCATCGTGAAGTATTGCCGCTGTCTCACCGCTGAAGGCCTGCTGCCCTGTCGCCATTTCGTAGAGCACCAAGCCAAACGAAAACAGGTCCGTGCGGGCATCCAGTTTCTCTCCCCGCACCTGCTCGGGTGACATGTACGCTGCCGTGCCCAGCGCTACACCGGTCCGCGTGAGACTGAGATGTGTAGACAACCCCGTTGGCGCTTCCTCGTATCGCACGGCTTCGGGGTCTGCTGTAAGCTTCGCCAAACCGAAGTCAAGAATCTTAGGTTCGCCGCGCGTGGTGATGAAGATGTTTGCGGGCTTGATATCGCGATGGATAATGCCCTTTTGGTGCGCCGTTTCCAGCGCATCGGTGATCTGAATCGCGAGGCTCAGTATTTCATCGGTGGCAGAGGGAGCTGCTCTCGAGGCGATCCGATCCCGCAGTGTCTGCCCCTCCAATAACGGCATCACCATGAAGGGTTGGCCTTCATGCTCGCCGAATTCGTGAATGGCGCAGATATTGGGGTGGTCCAGCGCAGAAGCCGCCCGTGCTTCGCGTTCAAAGCGTTCCAAAGCCTTTGCATCTAACCACAGTTCCTCCGGCAAGAACTTCAGCGCGACTCGGCGACCCAGCTTCAAATCTTCAGCTCTATAAACGATGCCCATGCCCCCGCCGCCCAAAATGTCCAGCACGCGATAGTGAGAAACTTTCTTCCCTGCCAAAATTCCCAGTGCAGAAGGACCCTGCGCCTGCGCGTTGCGCTTGGCCGCTGCCTCCTGTACACCGGCCGCCTGATCTTGCACCCGCTCGACGGGCGCAATGAAACGGTAGCCGCGGCGAGATAAAGTTTCTATGAAGCGTGGCTGGTCTGCTGAATCCTCCAACACCTCGCGCAGTCGGTTCATGGCTTTGTTCAAGCCATGTTCAAAATCCACGAAAGTACTGGAGGACCACAATCTCTTACGCAAGTCCTCGCGGGAGATTAGCTGGCCTGGGTGTTCCAGTAGCGCGCTCAAGATTTGGAAGGGTTGTTCCTGAAGGCTGAACTTCTGCCCATTGCGCCAGAGTTCGCGGGTGCCGGGATCAAGCTGGAACTCTCCAAAGCGGATGCGTTGTCCGAACTCGGCGCGCGGTCCCATTCGGGGTCTCCCCCTTTCCGGGTGCGGGTATTTTAGCACCTGTGTGTAAATGCGTTTACTGAAAAACAAAGTGAACTCCAAGTTTCTGAAGGCAGGACTAGTTATATCGGGTCACCAACATGTCACCTACTGGTGAGGTCCGCGCCATTGACACCAGAACAGCAACGGCCTGAGAGTGGTCGCCTCGAAGAGCAGTCGGCACTTCCGCCCCGGCCATCACGCCGAAGCCGACGCCACGACAAAGCTGAAGGAGATGTGTGCATGAAATCCGCAAAATGGATGTGCATTAGTGCGATTACGCTGTTGGCTGTGCTGGCGACCCCGGTTCGGTTTGCTGCACAGAAGAAGTCGCAGGCGGGGGCACGCAACCCGGTCCCCCTGATCAATCAGCCTTTGGTACCTGACGCTATGAAGCCGGGGGGAAAAGGGTTCAAGCTTACTGTGAATGGCACGGGTTTTGTCTCCAACTCCGTGGTGAACTGGAATGGCAGCGCACGGCACACCACCTTTGTGAGTCGCTCACAGCTGAGGGCGACCATCCTCTCCTCTGACATCTCCACCGCGACCACGGCCTCGGTGACGGTGGTGAACCCAAGACCCGGCGGCGGAACGTCCAACCCGGTCTTCTTTCAGGTCACACTCCCAAGCTCCGCGATCTCCCTGTACAGATTGGACTACAACACGGAGTCAGCACCTTCACAGACTCCTAACTCCGTTGTCACCGTCGACTTCAACGAAGATGGGAAGCAGGACATAGCGACGGCGAACTCTCGGAGCAACACCGTGAGCGTGCTGTTGGGCAACGGCGACGGCACCTTCCAGGGGCACGTGGATTACGGAACAGGGGGTAGTCCCCAGTCGGTGGCAGTGGGGGACTTCAACGGTGACGGCAAGCTGGACTTGGCGGTGGCCAACTCTGCCACCAATACGGTGAGCATACTGCTGGGCAACGGCGATGGCACCTTCCAGGGGCACGTGGACTACGGGACAGGAAGTGGGCCCACCTCAGTGGCAGCGGGAGACTTCAACCGGGACGGCAATTTGGATCTGGCGGTGACGGGCGGCACGGTGAGCGTGCTGCTGGGAAACGGCGATGGGACCTTCCAGGCACATGCGGACTACGGAACAGTAAATGGGCCCAACTCCATGGCGGTGGGGGATTTCAACTGGGACGGCAATTTGGACTTGGTTGTGGTGAATATTTACGGCAGCACCGTGAGCGTGCTGCTGGGCAACGGCGATGGTTCCTTCCGAGCGCAGGTGGACTACGAAACAGCATATGAGCCCGCATCGGTGGCGGTGGGGGACTTCAACGGTGACGGCAAGCTGGACTTAGCGGTCGCAAGCGTCGGCGTCAACGTGGTGAGCGTGCTGTTGGGCAACGGCGATGGCTCTTTCCAGGCGCACGTGGAATACGCGACGGGTTTTTTGCCTTGGTCGGTTGTGCTGGGAGATTTCAACGGCGACGGCAAGGTCGACTTGGCGGTGTCGAACGTTGGTGACAACACGGCCAGTGTGCTCTTAGGCAAGGGCGATGGCACCTTCCTGTCGCACGAGGATTACGCCACAGGAAGTTTCCCCTACTCGATAGCGGTCGGCGACTTTAACGGGGACGGAAGGTTGAACTTCGTGACTGGTAACGATGGTGACAATACAGTCTCCGTTTTCCTACGCGCTACTACGACGGCTATGGTCTCGCCCTCGAGCCTGAGTTTTGCGGATCAGCTGGTGACAATGAGCAGCGCCCCTGAGACGGTGACGCTGACGAATACTGGCAAGGCGAAGCTCATCATCAGCAGCATCATGGTTGCTGGAACCGATGCCGGAGATTTCAGCCAGAAGAACAAATGTGGTTCGAGCCTCCCCCCTGGGGCGGGCTGCAAAATCAGGGTATCCTTCAAGCCGACCCAGATCGGGCCGCGGATTGCCTCACTCACCATCTTTGACAACGCGTCGGGGGGCCCGCAGACGGTCAGCTTGAATGGCACCGGGGTGACTTCTGGGCCAAACGCTACGCTGTCAGCCACGAGTCTGACATTTACCTGCTCTAAGCGAGGCGTCAACTGCCTCTGCTCCCCATCGCAGAAGATAACGCTGAGCAACTACGGCACGAAAAGACTGATCATCACAACTATCACGATAAGGGGCTCAATTGACTTCTCTCAGACGAACACCTGTGGTAGAAGCCTGGGAGCAGGAAAGTCCTGTGACATTACAATCTCTTGGAACCACGTTACTTCAACCGGCGCAGTTAAAGTCAGCGACAATGCCCCCGGCAGCCCTCAGACGGTGTCCTTGACCGGAACAAACGGCTGCACTTCCGAAGCACGGATCGACAGGAGATAACACAACAGGCACCACAACCCGAGCTCAAAAAGGAGGGCGCATGAAATCCAGGTTCTTGATGTGCTTTGCTGCAATCATGCTGTTCGTTGTGCTGGCAATGCCGCTTCGGCTCGCCGCGCAGAACGAGGAACAGCCCAAGCATGAACTACCTCGTTACGTTGTCAAAGACCTCGGCACACTGGGCGGAACCGTCGGCCAAGGCCGGGGCATTAATAACAAAGATTGGATAACTGGCTTTGCGCTGCTCCCTCACAACATGGCGTTTCGTGCGTTTTTGCGGAAAAACAGACGCAACATCGACCTCGGCACGCTAGGAGGGCCCAACAGCAACACCTTTGCGAAACCCACCGAGCAGGGTGAAGTAGCGGGCGCTGCGGAAACCTCAAATCCCGATCCTTTGGGAGAGGATTTCTGTTTTTTCGGCACGCATCTCATATGTCTCGCGTTCGTCTGGCAAAACGGCACAATGACCGCTTTGCCCACTCTCGGCGGGAATAATGGCACTGCCAACTATATCAACAACCATAACCAAGTGGCGGGTCTAGCGGAGAATACCACTCTCGACTCGACCTGTCCGAGCTCGGAATACCAGGCCGAGCCGGTCATCTGGAACAAAGATGTTCCGCAACAACTCCCCACTGTGTCTGGCGATCCGGACGGCGCCGTCAATGCCATCAACAACCAAGGTGTGGCCGTGGGTGGTTCGGGTGACTGTGCCACGAGTGGAACCTTTTCTCTTCATGCCCTGCTCTGGCAAAACGGCTCGGCGACGAACCTCGGCAGCCTCGGCGGCACGCTATTCAGCGACGCGTTCAACGTCAATGATCGAGGTGTAGTGGTCGGATCTTCCGACTTGGCTGGCGACACAAACTTCTGGGCGTTCCCCTTTATCAACAATCACGCCTTCTTGTGGCGGAACGGCGCCTTGACCGATCTAGGTACGCTGCCTGGCGACCCTTCAAGCTTCGCTTTCAGCATTAACAACATGGGCCAAATCGTTGGCCAAGGCTCGCGAGCCATTTTCTGGAACGATGAAGAATTGACTGACCTCAACACGCTTGTTCCCGGTCCCCCCTTCTCGCAGCTGTATTTGCTCTCTGCGTTCGACATCAACGATCGAGGCGAGATCGTGGGTGAAGGCTTGGCCATCAACGGTGATCTGCACGCATATTTGGCGATTCCTTGTGACGAAGGTCACGGTGACGTCGAGCGGTGTCACACCGAAGCAGGGTTGAGCACCACCGAAGAGCCAGTCGAACCAACGCCCGTCGACGCAACTGGCAATTCTGGTCATCAGAATGATGCTGGGCATAGTCCTAGACCAGGAAGGACGATTCTCTGGCATCGTCCTGAAGCGATACCGAGCGGCTATCTTTTCAACTCACGGGCTGGAACAACGAGGCACCCATGATCCGCTCCAGGTTCCTCCTTGTAAAGGCGTGTGTCAAAAGCCGAAGGCAGACTCAAGAACAGGCGCTAAAGGCGCGCCCTACTCGTTGCCAAAAGGGAGGCAATATGAAATTCAGGTCGTCGCTGTCAAACTTGAAGCAGGAAACGTTGTTTGTCGCCATCATCTTGATGGCCAGCATGGCGCTCTCGCAAAATGCCAGCGCACAAGAAGGTCTCAAAACCTATACTGGAGCATTTGCAGACGGAGCGACTTACCTCATCGAAGTACCCCATGACTGGAACAAGACCCTCTTTCTGTACAGTCATGGCTACATTTTCCCCGACACCCCAAACCCCCCTTGGGATAACGCCGATGTCCTGGTTCGTTTATATCTCCTCTCGCATGGTTTTGCCCTGGCGGGTTCGTCCTATGCTTCTACCGGCTGGGCCATTCAGGATGCGTTCAAGGACCAGATTGCCGTACTCGACAAGTTCAATCAGCTAGTGCGCCAACCTGATCGGACCGTCGCGTGGGGTCATTCGATGGGAGGCATTATTACCGCCGGGCTCGTACAAAATCACCCTGACCGTTTCTCCGGCGCCCTACCTTTTTGCGGAGTTTTGGCTGGCAGCGTCGGAGTGTGGAACGACTGGCTCGACTCGGCGTTCGCATTTAACACTCTGCTTGCCGGCGGTCAGTTGCAGCTAGTCAACATCACCGATCCAGAGACGAACCTGATCAACGCGGAACAGACTCTTTCGGACGCTCAAAACACAGCCCAGGGACAAGCTCGGATTGCGTTAGTATCGGCTCTCGTCGATTCATCGGGCTGGATCGATCCTTTCTCACCGCCGCCCTGCCCGACGTGCTATGCCGAGCTGGAGGCGAACCAATTCGTGTCGCTGGCACAGAACTTTGATTTCTTCCTCTACTTCGCGTTGCGCGCCGAGCTAGAAGGTCGCGCGGGCGGCAACCCTTCATGGAACACTAGCGTGGACTACGAGAAAGAACTCAAAATCTCCGTTGACTACGATGAGGTGCAAGCTTTGTATAAGAAAGCCGGCTTGAGCCTGGATGCAGATTTGAAGACGCTGAAAAGTACTCAGCGGATCGCAGCAGATGCGGGGGCGGTCAAATACCTCAGTCAGAACGTCGTCTTTAACGGCGAGATCAAAGTCCCCGTGCTGGCAGTACACACCACCGGCGACGACGTCGTGAACGTACAAAACGAGCAAGCTTATGCAGCCGTCGTTCACAAAACTCATCGCGACTCGCTCTTGCGCCAAGCGTTTGTGCATCGAGCGAGCCACTGCAATTTCACATCGGCGGAAACAATTGCTGCTATCCAGGCGCTTCTACACCGGTTGGATACCGGAGAATGGGATGGTGTAGATGCGGAAGCTTTGAACGACGCAGCATCCAGGCTTCCGAGAGTGTATGACTTCTTGTTTCCTGGGGCGCCGCTCTCCCGGCCAGCTTTTGTTCACTACGAGCCAGCGCGTTTTCAGCGCCCCTATGACGGTTCGGAATGAAGGAGTGGGAAAAAGCGGCCGACGACAATCATCGGTCCATTGCTGAAATTCTTCGGGGATATTTGGTCCCGAATGTCGTTTGAACCCGCAGCCGCATCGCTCGGCATGCTTGCTCCTGGTGTTCAAGGCGTTCCGCTGTGGCGGGCCGGAAGAAACGCAGGAAGTTATTGAGCAGTAAAAGAGACTCGATCCATTTCCACGTGAGGAGGATTTATGAACAGATCTTCCGGGCCCAGTAAGACAGCTTCCAACCTTCCTGAGTCTATCCATCAGCGACTCAATATTTACGCACTTGCCGCAGGTGCAGCGGGGGTCAGTGTCCTGGCGTTGGTTCAGGCGTCTGCAGCAAAAATCGTCTATACACCTGCCAACATTTTCCTCTCAGCGCCCTACAGCAACTACCATCTCGATCTCAATCAAGATGGGATAACTGACTTCGTTTTTTCAGTAAGTTCGGGACGCTGCGGAAAGCTTTGCTTTTTCAAAGAACTCCGAGTTGCACCTGCACGGCGCGACGGGGTTGAGACAAACCAATCTGGCCCAGCGGCCCTCAGCTACGGGGCACGCATCGGTGAAATGCGGCGCTTTGATAGTAGAGCCGCTGCGATGTTCCATACAAGTTGGACAACCTTTGGATATCATGTCTTCGGCAACTGGCATAAGGTCACTGGCCGCTACCTTGGACTGAAGTTTCTGATTCACGGGAAATACCACTTCGGATGGGCGCGCTTGACGACCACGCCGTTTCTTGGTGGGGTCCTTGCGCGGCTCACGGGCTACGCGTATGAAACAATCGCGGGCAAGTCGATCATAGCGGGTAAGACCCACGGCAAAGTCCTTCAAGACTCGCTGAGCCCCGATGATCCTGGCTCCGGTGCTTCCCTGACCAGTCTCATTCCCGACGCTCCGCAACCCGCGTCGCTCGGCATGCTCGCTCTCGGGGCACAGGGTGTCCCGATCTGGCGGCGGAAGGAAACGCAAGAAGTTATTGGGCAGTGAAAGAGACTTGATCTATTTGCACCTGAGGAGGACTTATGAACAGATTTTCCGGGCTCCGCAAGACTGCTTGCGGCCTTTTGTACGCACTTGCGGCAGGTGCGATTGGAATGAGTGTGCTGGCGTTGACCCAGACGGCGGAGGCGAAGATCGTCTACACCCACGCCCACGTAATAATTCGGGGGTTTGGGGGTTATTACAAACTCGACCTCAACCATGACGGTATCACCGACTTTAGTATTACCTGTGGCTGCACCCAGTATTACGGGCTGCTCTCCGCTAACCCTGCCGCAGACAACGGAGTCGTGGGAAGTGGTAAATATGCTTCGGTTCTGTCTCCGGGAGCGCAGATCGGCTCTGGCGAAGCCTTTATTACTGGCTCTGCAGAAATGGAAAATGAGTTCAATGATCATTGTTATCTCGGGAATTGGTGCAATGTTACGGGCTACCTTGGCCTGAATTTCATGATCATGGGAAAACCCCACTACGGGTGGGCGCGGTTGAGCGTTCGAGTGGATTCCTCGGGCATGACCGCGGCGCTCAGGGGCTACGCCTACGAAACGATACCCGGCAAGGCGATCATCGCTGGTAGGACGAAAGGCCCGGCAGACCGGGAAGAAGCTTCCGGCCCCGGTGCTTCCCTGACCAACCCCATTCCAGACAAACGCGCATCGCTCGGCATGCTCGCTCTCG
>Ga0206817_1062_pt2 | contig 31101 bp, 32 predicted proteins | sample Alteio_BWOrgCont_89_FD_152873 | JGI IMG/M metagenome (GOLD analysis project Ga0206817, IMG submission 152873) | Enriched cells from forest soil in Barre Woods Harvard Forest LTER site, Petersham, Massachusetts, United States -... | ecosystem: Environmental > Terrestrial > Soil > Temperate forest >...
ACAACGGATACCGACCAATTGTGCCATGTTCGATAATGGTGAAGTATTTAGAAGCAGCTGCTCTAATTTTTTCTTCGGTATAGTTTTGGCTATAGGAAGATCCTGCGAGTTCGATGCGTTCAGCGTTTTGGCAATCTTTTAAAGTGATTCTGTTATTGAAAATAATTCGTTCGGCGCAAATTTCTCGAAGGTTTTTAAAAATGATTTCATGATCCAGATAAGATTCGGGAAAGGGGTCGCTGCCGAAATAAAGATATTGGTAAATATTTTGGATCAAGATAGTTTGGAAGGCACCGCCGAATTCTTGGATGCGTTCTGCAAGAGCATGTAATCTGATTTTTTCGAAATGAGTATGTTTGCTGTCGACTTGTTGTTTTACCCATCGGCAAACATTAATGTCGTATGAGTTTACATCAACTCCTAAGCTGCGAGTGCAATGGGGATTATTTGCAGCGGAAAAAACAAAAAATCCCTTGGAGCAGCCGAGATCTAGTACGCTGGTTATTTCTTTTGGAAAAAGCCTAGCTATTTTTTTGCAACGGGCAGCGAGTTTGCGTTTAGGGATTAATTTTTTTCGCGATATTTTATAAGTGTGATTACTGGGGTATGAGTTTTCTATGTAGTGGCTATATTCTTTGTGAAGCGGATCTTCAAGGCTCAATGAATGGTCAAAAAATCTTTCAGCAATGCCTGAAAATGAACGCATGTTAAAGTCCTTTAAATTAACTATCAGTCCATGAATATCTGTTGCTTAATGCATTTAATAGTAGCATTAAAAGAAAAGATTAAGCAATAAGCCTAAGCTTCTTCAAGCATGCCATGAAGCAGCGCCTGATTGTCCTGGTCCATTATAAACTTTGACTGTGATTTCATGAATATAATGCTCTTGTAGGGACGCGGAATCTTCTAGTAGTTGCTGTAAAAACCAATGGGATAATTCTTCGATGGTGATGTTAGAAAGTGGCAATATTTTGATATCTCTGCTGAGAAATGGCAGGCGCTCATGATTGAAATGAGCAAACAACATATCATTCACTTGTTCCAGCTTGAGATGTTCGGAGTGAGCGGGCAGTAAAAAGCGTCGATCTAGTTGGTTGGCTAAATCAAGTAATTTGGTTTTATAAAAACGGTAGTCAAATGACAGTCCGTTTTCTTGAAGTTCAGTATGCAATGCAAGGCTGACATTGTAATTATGTCCGTGCAAATTCTCGCGCTCAGTGGCAGAAAAAATCGTAAAGTGCCCTGCAGAAAAACTAATCTCACTTTGATGAATTTCAACAATGGTATTGCGTGTCACGGTGACCTCTCGTTTGAAAATGGAAGATTATAACCTGCCTTGTTAAAGACTCCTACGCCGATCATGCAAGGCAAAGCCTAATAATGGCTCCTGAAAGTTTTTAGTCAAGGCCATTACTTTGATCAATTCACCCATTTGTGAGGGTAAAGTCAGCTTTTTAATCGCTTGATTTTGTTGATATTGGTCGATGACGGTTAGCTCGTTTTGACTGGCGAGGTCAAGTAATCCTGCGGCGAGTAAAAAAGAACTTTGAGTTGTATAGCCGCCTAAACGCAGGGTTTCACCGATGGCACATTCAATGACAGCGGTAAAATCGACATGTGCGGTAATATCTTGTAAGCCTACCCATTGAAAAGGATTGGTCTCTCGATGATGTTGGTAAAAGCACATGAAAGTGCCCAAAGTGCGATCTGGATGGTAGTATTCGCGGCGTCCATAACCATAATCAAAAAGAAGAGTAACGCCTTTTTCCAAGCTATTTGCAACTTGTGGCAACCATTGGTAAAGATTGAGATTGATTTCAGATTCATAACCAGGGCTCAAAGGACATTCTTGCAAAATGAGGTTAACGCGTCGTATGAGTTCTTTGGAAGGGGGTGCAACTTCCCAACAAAACCCATGACGATCAAATGTCACACAGCGTTCTTGAATGCCATCTGATTCAATACGAAAGCAATGAAATGGCAGCGCATCTAACACTTCATTGGCAATGATGATTCCTGTTAGTTTATTTTTAAGAGGTAGGTTGTCTAACCAATGAATGCGGCTGTATAAATGCGAGCAATCTTTGCGAAGTGTTATTTGTTGCTGTGCACGCAAGGCTTCGCTTTTTTCATAAATAAAATAATGCTGAGGTAGGCAATTGAGTTTTTCTAATTCGAGTAGTAAATCGTTAGCGAATTTTCCAGAGCCTGCTCCTATTTCCAAAATATCGCCGCCATTTAATGTTGTTAAGACTTGTTCGGCTTGTCTTGCTACACTTTTGGCAAACAAAGAAGATATCTCTGGGGCAGTGACGAAATCACCCGCAGCACCAAATTTAGGTGTGTCAGAGCAATAAAACCCAAGACTAGGGGTGTAGAGTGCCAATTCCATAAAGCGAGCAAAGCTGATTAAGCCATTTGCTTGCACGATTTCTTGACGAATGAGTTGGGTTAATTCTTCACTGCGTCTTTGTTCTGATGGATTAGGAGTAGGTGTTTTCATATAATCGCAAGCTTATCCCTATTTTTAATGTTGGTAGGTAGTCAATATGCAATATACACAAGTTTCAAAGGTTGCGCTGGTGACGGGTGCTGCAAGACGCATAGGCGCAAAGATTGCAAGAACACTGCATTCGCATAACATAAATGTTATTTTACATTATCATACTTCACAACAAGAAGCGGAAGTGCTTTGCAAAGAATTGAATGACCAGCGGCCTGATTCGGCAGTAGCAATAGCAGCTGATTTATTAGATATTGATGCGTTGCCAACACTCATTCAACGCAGTAGCGCCCAATGGAATCGGTTAGATATTTTGATAAATAATGCGTCAAAATTCTATAAAACTTCGGTGGGGGAAGTCACACAGGAAAGTTGGGATGATTTGCTCACGGCTAACTTGAAAGCGCCTTTCTTTTTGTGTCAGGCAGCAGCGCATGAGCTCGGCAAACAACGCGGGTGCATCGTTAACATTACGGATATTCGTGCTGAAAAGCCATTGCGTGGTTATCCTGTTTATTGTATTTCTAAAGCGGGTTTGGCGATGCTGACTAAAGCACTTGCGTGTGAGTTTTCGCCTACCATTCGAGTGAATGCGGTGGCACCAGGAGCTACAATATGGCCTGAGGGTGAAAATGCTTTGTCAGAAGAACTAAAGCAGCGGATTATTAACCAAACGGCGTTAAAAAAACAAGGTAGTGCAGACTATATTGCTGCAGCGGTATTATTTTTAGTGAACCAAGATGATTATATGACAGGACAAGTATTGACGGTGGATGGGGGGAGGCTGTTATCCTAGCGCGAGCACGCAAGATGAAAAAGAAATGAGGTTTTAAAATGAGCTTTATTCGTAATACTTTTATGAATGTTTACAAAAATCGTGTCTATCCCAATTACTGGGATATTATCGCGCTTTTTTGCATTTTAGCTATCATTACGCTGCTTGCTTGGGATGCGAAACAAATGTCTGTGCCTTATCATTTGGGAGAACCGACTAAAATTTCATTGGATCCTATTTATTTGCCTGGTTATGCATTACGTACCGTATCGCGAATGTTTTTGGCTTTAATGGTTTCATTATTGTTTACTTTTACCGTGGCCACCTGGGCTGCGAAGAATGCCCGTGCTGAGCGAATCATTATTCCTATTATTGATATCTTGCAATCAGTACCTATTCTGGGATTTTTATCGATTACGCTGGTTTTGTTTATGCAACTTTTTCCTGGCAGTTTGTTGGGGCCTGAATGCGCTGCGATTTTTGTGATTTTCACTTCTCAAGCATGGAATATGACATTAGGTTTTTATCAGACATTGCGTTCAGTACCGGCTGATCTGAAAGAAGCGGCGCATATGTTTCATTTGTCGGCTTGGCAGCGGTTTTGGCGGATCGATGTTCCGTTTTCAATGCCAGGGTTGCTTTGGAATACCATGATGTCGATGTCGGCTGGCTGGTTTTTTGTGGTCGCTTCGGAAGCTTTTTCAGTATCAAACCAAGAAATTTTATTGCCCGGGATTGGTTCCTATATTGCATTTGCTAGTCAATCAGCTGATTTACGGGCGATTGGTTATGCAATTTTAACCATGTTTATCGTTATCCTGATTTATGACCAGCTTCTATTTCGCCCGTTGGTTGCCTGGGCTGAAAAATTCAAATCGGAAATGGTGCCATCAGAGCGAGAGGCGCATTCCTGGGTCATTAGTTTTTTACATCGCACGCGGTTACTTAGATATGCAGGAAATCAAATCGAAAATTTATTTGAGCGATTTGTTAATGTGTCGATTTTTCGTTCCAAAAATCAATTCAACGAGATTGATCAGCGGGCTGGTAATGATAAACGCTGGCTAGCTTATGTTTGGAGTACAGTTTTTATTTTAATTGGATTAATGATTGTTGGAATGGCTAGTTATTATGTTTATTTGAATGTGCCGCTTGCTTCAGTAGAACATGTTTTTTTATTAGGATTGATCACTGCTTTGCGGGTTACCATGCTTATCATCATTTGTTCATTAATTTGGGTACCAATTGGGGTATGGATTGGACTGCGGCCGCATGTTGCGCATGTGGCACAGCCTATCGCGCAATTTTTTGCTGCTTTTCCTGCTAATTTACTTTATCCGTTGGTGATTATTTTAATTGTAAGCAAGCATCTTAATCCAGAAATCTGGTTGACGCCGTTGATGATTTTAGGTGCGCAATGGTACATTCTTTTCAATGTTATCGCGGGGGCATCACAGTTGCCAAAAGACTTATTGCAAGTGACCGATAATTTTGGATTAACCATTTGGTTACGTTGGAAACGCTTAATTTTACCGGGTATTTTTCCATACTATATTACTGGCGCCATTACTGCTGCAGGGGGTGCGTGGAATGCAAGTATTCTCGCAGAAGTAGTCAGTTGGGGAAATACTAAACTGGTTGCAACAGGGTTGGGTGCTTATATTACCCAACAGTCAGAAACGGGTGATTTTATGCATTTGGCATTGGGAATCGGCATGATGTGTGTTTTAGTATTATTATTTAATCGCATTATTTGGCGACCTTTGTATGTGTTGGCTCAGCGAAGATATTTGCTAGATTGATAGATTATTCCTACTATTTTTTGATTCCTGGCATATACAGTACCTAATGAGTTACGTTATCATTTGTCCAATAAACACGAGAAGTTGCAATGGAAGAAACATTAAACAAAGAAATGCCGCTATTAACTCAATCTGCGCAGCCATTGATTGAATTGATGGACGTGCAAAAAAGTTTTGCTCGTGGTGATGGACAAGAATTGCTTGTGTTGGAAAATGTAAATTTTCGCATGCATGAAGGCGAAATTGTGGCAATTTTGGGTAGATCCGGTTCGGGTAAGTCAACCTTGTTGCGAATTATTGCTGGGCTCATTCAGCCCACTCAGGGTGGGGTCTATTATCGCGGCAATGCTGTTAATGGTCCCGTGCGCGGATTGTCCATGGTGTTTCAAAATTTTGCTTTAATGCCATGGTTAACAGTTTTGCAAAATGTAGAGTTAGGTTTGGAAGCATTGGGCATTAGCCGAGAAGAACGGCGTGCGCGCTCTATTAAAGCAATTGACATGATTGGATTAGACGGTTTTGAATCGGCATTCCCCAAAGAATTATCAGGGGGTATGCGTCAACGTGTAGGGTTTGCTCGTGCTTTGGTTGTAGATCCTGATATTTTATTGATGGATGAACCTTTTTCAGCCTTAGACGTATTAACCGCGGATAACTTGAAAAGCGATTTACTGGATTTATGGGAAAGCAAAAAAACAGGGTTGAATGGCATTTTATTTGTCACTCATAACATTGAAGAAGCCGTTTTTTTGGCGGATAGAATTATTATTTTAAATAGCAGTCCAGGATCAGTGCGCGCAGAATTAAAAGTGACATTGCCGCATCCACGCAGTGATATTGATCCGCGTTTTCGTAATCAGGTGGATCGTGTGTACACACTCATGACAACTGCGCCGCAAGGGGAGCGATTGGCTGGGGCAGATGAAGGGCATCCGCCGATTGATATTGGCTATCGCTTGCCAGATGCCAGTGTGGCAGAAATTACTGGTTTATTGGAAACACTGAATTTGCCAGAGCATAATGGCAAAATGGACTTGCCTGATGTAGCCGATATGTTGAGTCTGAATATCGATGATTTATTTCCATTAACTGAACTTTTGGAAATTCTCCATTTTGCAAAAGTATCGAAAGGTGATATCACCATCACTGATGATGGGAAAGCATTTGTTGAAGCTGATATCCAAGGTCGTAAAAAAGTATTTATGGAACATTTGAAAAAATATGTACCATTGGCCCGTTTTATTTACGATCAACTTATTCGCCATCCGCGTCATCGAGCCTTAGAAGAACAATTCTTGTCGCTGCTTGAAGATTATGTGACAGATCAAGAAGCGAGTCGTGTATTAAGCACGGTGATTGAATGGGGTCGTTACGCAGAATTATTTGCCTATGATTATAATGCGGGTGTATTAAGCCTCGAACAGCCTGAGTAATGTCAAATGACATTACTTAGAGATCTTACCAATCATTTTTTGTTTTAATTGGTGCACGCTTTTTTCTAGTCCCACAGGATAAGAATCATCATGATGTGCATTAGCAAATTGCGTTACTTGTTGAATTGTATGTAGCCGGATGTCATGGATACTTTCTTTAGGGTAGATGCACTTACCTTTTTCAAAAACAGGAACCAGCAAATCGACAGCAGCATCATAATTGGATGCTTGTTTTACTGTATGCGGTACATCTAGCGAAATCATTTCCGGTGTGTCTGAAATCCCTAGTTCGATATCATACATCACATCCATCATAGGGCGTCCATTGCTGATAAAACGTCTGACTTGATAGATGCCAGGATTCGATATTTTTACCGTTTGTTCTGACAGTTTGAGTTTGTAGATCCATTTATTTTGCTCATCGCGAATCGCAGAGAGTTTATATACGCCATCTAATGCAGGATGATCATAGGCTGTCACTAAATTAGTGCCAACTCCCCAGGTAGAAATTTTCGCACCTTTTTCTTTCATCTGGCTAATGGCATATTCATCCAGGCTATTGCTGGCAATGATTTTGGTTTCAGTAAAGCCAGCTGCATCTAACAATTCACGCGCTTTGATGCTTAGCGAAATCAGGTCACCTGAATCAAGTCTGATGCCGCGCAATTCATTTCCTGTGGCGCGCAATTGCTGGCCTACTTCGATAGCGTGTTTAACACCTTCAATGGTGTCAAAAGTATCGACGAGTAATACGCAATTATCAGGCATGACTTTTGCATAAGAAGAAAATGCTTCCATTTCTGTTGGGAAAGCAGTGACCCAGCTATGGGCATGTGTGCCGCGTAATGGGATGTCATACAATTTTCCTGCGAGCACGTTGGAAGTCGCATCACACCCACCGATATAAGCCGCACGGCTGGCTGATAAGGCGCCATCGGGGCCTTGAGCGCGACGCATGCCAAATTCTAGTAAGGTATCTCCTTTAGCTGCCAAGTAAACTCGCGAAGCTTTGGTGGCAATCAGGGTTTGAAAATTAATGATATTCAGCAAAGTGGATTCAATCAATTGCCCCTGTAACAGCGGCCCTGTGATACGTATCAAGGGTTCATGGGTAAATGCGATAGTCCCTTCGGGAATGGCATCAACACTGCAAGTAAATTGCAAATTTTTGAGGTAATCCAGGAAGTCAGGAGAAAAGAATGGGTGACCATTTTGCGTACGCAGCCCGCGCAAGTATGCCAGATCATTTTCAGCAAAATGCCAATCCTTGAGAAAATCAATCACATTGGCCAATCCACAAGTGACGGCATAACTTCCACGAAAAGGATGTTTACGAAAAATCAAATGAAAAACAGCTTCTTTTTCATGCATTCCCAACTTCCAATACCCATAGGCCATGGTGAGTTGATAAAAGTCTGTCAATAAGGGCGAAATCACATATTTTCCTATTCGTTAAAATGCAGGCATTATATACTCCTCAGCAGAGTATATTAAAAAATAATATTGAAAGCGCTAATTATGATTACCCTTGATTCTCTTTGCAAAAACTATATTACCACGCAGGGCACTATTCCGGCTTTGCGTAGTATTCATTTGCGAGTACAGCCGGGCGAAATTTTTGGAATTATCGGAAAAAGCGGTGCAGGCAAAAGTACCCTGATTCGCTGCGTTAACTTATTAGAAAAGCCAGACAGTGGCAAAGTCATTGTCGCAGGTTGCGATTTGATGACGCAGACGCCAGCAGAATTACGTCAAGCTAGGCGCAAGATGGGTATGATTTTTCAACATTTTAATCTTTTATCATCGCGTACCGTTTTTGAAAATATTGCATTGCCTTTGGAGCTTTGCCGCTATTCGCGCAAGCAAATCGAAACGACGGTCGCTCCTATACTTGAGTTAACTGGATTGAGTGATAAAAAAAATTATTATCCAGCTGAACTGAGCGGTGGTCAAAAACAACGTGTTGCGATTGCCCGTGCCTTGTCTTCTAAGCCCGACGTATTACTTTCAGATGAAGCCACATCTGCGTTGGATCCACAGACGACGCAAATAATTTTGCAACTGTTAAAAAATATTCGTGATGTATTGAAGGTCACTATTTTATTAATTACCCACGAGATGTCAGTAATAAAATCTTGTTGTGATCGCGTGGCCATTCTGGAGCAAGGTGAAATCATCGAAGAAAATGAAGTGGGTGAATTTTTTTCGCATCCTAAAACAGCCTTGGCCCGTGATTTTGTGCATGCAACATTGCAGCAGAATTTACCGCAAATGATCGCAGAGCATTTACTCTTGGAAGAGCAACCCAATAGCCACCCACTAATACGTTTTTGGTTTTTGGGAAGATCAGCTACTCAGCCGATTATTTCACAGTTGATCACTCAATTTGGCTTGAAAATAAATATTTTGCAAGGGAATGTCGAGTATGTAAAACAGCATGCCATTGGCGTGATGACAGTCGCCATGGATGGTGAAAAAGATAGATTGCAAGCCAGTCTGCAATACCTGAAAAAAATTGGCGTTAATTTTGAGGTGGTGGGTTATGTCCCAAACGATATTATTCCTTTTGTTTGAAGCAAGCTTGCAAACAATCTACATGGTTTTTATCAGTAGTGTGATTGCAACCTTGGGCGGCTTGCCGTTAGGTGTGATTTTATATATCACTAGAAAGGATGGTATTCTTCCACATGCTGGTTTTTATCAAATTCTTTCTGCCATTGTAAATATGACGCGCTCCATCCCTTTTATTATTTTGATGATTGCCATTATTCCATTGACACGATTAATCGTTGGAACCTCTATCGGAACTAATGCAGCCATTGTGCCGCTTAGCTTATGCGCGATGCCATTCGTGGCGCGTGTGATTGAAAGTGCGTTAATGGAAGTTAGTCGCGGATTAGTAGAAGCTGCAATTGCCATGGGCGCCACGTCTTGGCAAATTATCAAAAAAGTATTGATCCCCGAAGCATTGCCTGGCGTGATCAATGGCCTGACTCTGGCTGTCGTCAATCTCATCGGCTATTCCGCCATGGCCGGTGCAGTAGGTGGCGGCGGGTTGGGTGATCTTGCCATTCGTTATGGTTACCAGCGGTTTGATGTGACGGTGATGCTTTTGGCTATCATTGTTATGATTATATTAGTGCAAGGGGTTCAGTGGGTTGGGGATTTTTTTGCGAAACGTTTTGCACATAGATAAGTACCATTAGGCGTAAAGTATCGAATATTTACTTTCTAAATCACCCACTCCCTTGTATGATTTTATAATTTACGAGGCCAAGCATCATGTTCCATTGGGTTAAACTCATATTACTTTCTATCTGTCTGCTGATCGGCGCATGCAAGCCGCAGAATAAAAATACGTTGAAGGTAGGGACTATTGCCGGCCCTGAAACGCAATTGATGGAAGTTGCCAAGGCAGTTGCTAAAGAAAAGTACGATTTGAATGTTCAAGTGATTGAATTTTCTGACTATACACTTCCCAATGCAGCTTTAAGTGATGGCAGTATCGATGCGAATATGTTTCAACATCAGCCTTATTTGGATCAACAAATTAAAGATCGTGGATATCATTTAGTTGCTATTGGTAAAGTTTTTATCTACCCGATGGGGATTTATTCGGCCAAAATAAAAAATCTGAATGATTTGCGGCAAGAGGCTATCGTTGCTATCCCAAATGACTCCAGTAATGAAGGCCGGGCATTATTGTTATTAGAAAAAGCAGGGTTGATACAATTGAAAAAATCAGCTGGACTTTATGCGACGCCATTTGATATTGAAAAAAATACCAAACAATTAAAATTTAAAGAATTGGATGCCGCACAATTACCACGTAGTTTACCTGATGTAACGATCGCCATTATTAATACTAATTACGCTATTCCAGCCGGACTGTCGCCTAATAAAGATGCCATTTATAAAGAAGGCCCTGATTCACCTTATGCCAATATCATTGTAGTTCGTGAAAGCGATGTCAATAATCCACGCATCAAACAATTGGTTGCATCAATACAGTCTGATGCAGTTTTAAAAACAGCAAAAGAAATTTTTAATGGGTATGCTATTCCCGCATGGAAGTCTCACTAACTAATGAAAAGAGGATGTATATGAGAATGCAATATTTATTGATCGCCATTTTGTGTTTGTTCATGACTGCTTGTGCCTCTAACAATTATGACAGCAATGATTTGTCGCAGGGAGGTCAAGCGTCAGCTGACCAACTTTACAAGCAAGGAATGAGATATGCGCGGGGAATTGATGGTGTACCACAAGACGATGAAAAAGCAGTTCAATATCTTCAGGCTGCTGCAAAGATGGGGCAACCTAAGGCCCAATATGCTTTAGGTTATATGTATCGCTCTGGTCGTGGTGTAGAACGCAATTATGCAGTTGCACAACAATGGTTAGAAAAATCAGCGGATCAAGGTAATGCTTATGGACAATACAGCACAGGAATGCGTTATTTGCTTGGCCAAGGTGTCTCAGTAGATTACAGCAAAGCCCAAAGTTTGTTGGAGCAAGCAGCTTCACAAAATAACCCCTACGCTGAAAATGAATTAGGCTATATGTACATGTCAGGGTTAGGTGTCAGTCAAGATTACCAACAAGGTTTTAAATGGTACCAAAGAGCTGCAGAGCATGGATTGCCTAGCGCTCAATATAATCTGGGTATGATGTATGTTAAAGGTTTAGGTACGCCCGTAGACAGAGCTTCAGCCCGCATTTGGTTCAAGAAAGCATCGGCACGTGGTTTTGCACCTGCACGCGTTGCGCTGACACAATATGCATAAACCTCGTAAACGTTTTGGTCAGCATTTTTTGCATGATCAAAACGTTATTCGACGCATTATTCTTGCGATTGCCCCCAAATCTGGTGAGCATCTTATTGAAATAGGACCAGGCCAAGGTGCATTAACATTTCCTATTTTAAAAATGGCTGGCCAGTTAGATGTAGTTGAGATTGATCGTGATCTGGTAGCTGATTTGCAGACGCATGCAACAGTGGATGGTAGATTGATTGTGCATCAACAAGATGCTTTGGCATTTGATTTTGCAAAACTTGCCGAGCCTGCAAAGCCATTACGAATTTTTGGTAATTTGCCTTATAACATTTCAACACCCATGATTTTTCATCTTCTTAAATTTTCAGCTGTCATTGCAGATATGGTTTTTATGTTGCAAAAAGAAGTAGTTGATCGCATTGCATCCGATGCAGGGGGTGATAATTATGGCCGCCTTAGTGTGATGGTGCAATATCATTGTCGCGTTGAGGCTTTGTTTGATGTTTCTCCTGATTCATTTGATCCACCACCAAAAGTGAATTCAAGTGTGATGCGTTTGATTCCCTATCCAGCTATTCCTTTTGTAGCAAAAGATTATTTGAATTTTTATAATTTGGTCAAGCAAGCTTTTTCACAGCGTCGCAAAACATTGCGCAATAGCTTGAGAGGGATGTTGAGTGAAACAGATTGGCAAGAATTAAAAATGAATTCACAAGCAAGACCAGAAGAACTCACGGTAGAAGATTTTGTCAAACTAAGTAATCGGATGTAGCAATGGCAACATATGCGATTGGTGATTTGCAAGGTTGTTTTTCTCCACTGGAGAAATTACTCGATAAAATTCAATTCAATCCCAAGCACGATGTCTTGTGGTTTACGGGAGATTTAGTCAATCGTGGTCCACAGTCAGTAGATGCATTACGTTTTGTAAAAAATCTGGGAAAGAGTCAACGGATTGTACTAGGAAATCATGATTTGCACTTATTGGCAGTCGCGCACAATGCGCATCCAGGCTGGGAAGAAGATACATTAAAATCTATTTTGCAAGCGCCTGATCGTGAAGAATTAATAGATTGGTTGCAACACCAACCCCTGCTTTATCATGATGAAAAGCTCGGATTCACCATGATACATGCAGGATTGGCATCTTCCTGGGACCTAGCAACAGTGAAAGCGCTAGCAAAAGAAGTTGAACAAACAATCCAAAATCCCAGCACTGCAAAACCTTTTTTTCAACACATGTATGGCAACGAACCAGATCATTGGGATTCCAATTTAGCGGGTTGGGATCGTTTGCGCTGCATCACTAATTACCTGACACGAGCGCGCTTTTGTTATCCTGATGGGCGCATAGAATTAAATGCAAAAGGGAAAATTGACTCGCAAGCGGCAGGTGATTTGATTCCCTGGTTTCGCGTACCGAATCGTGTGAATAAAAATTTAAAAATCATTTTTGGACATTGGGCGGCGTTAGGGGGTGTGACTGAAACGCCGAATACTTATGCTTTGGATACGGGTTGTATTTGGGGTTTTTCTTTGACGGCGATGCGGTTGGAAGATGGGGTGAGGTTTAGTGTTGAGTGTGCTGAGCCGCGAAGGTAGCTTGTATTTTGTTAAGTGTCACGCTACACTATACAGATGATCAAATCATGGAAACATAAAGGATTAAGAAAATTTTTTGATACTGGCAATAAGTCTGGTATCACTACTAGTCATGAAAAACGTCTAAAAATAATATTGCAAAGACTAAATGCCGCATTAGATCCAAATGATATGAATACACCCGGCATGGGATTTCATAAGTTGGTGGGTAGTTTGAAAGGTTTTTATTCAATAACTGTTAATGGAAATTGGCGAGTTATTTTTAAATTTGAAGGCGCAAATGCAATTGATATCGATTACGTCGATTATCCTTAATAAGGGGAGGAAAAAGCGATGGCCATTATACATAATCCACTACATCCAGGAGCAATTGTTAAAGATGAATTGATTGATGCAACGGGCATGAGTGTGACAGAAGCAGCCGAAAGATTGGGAGTGTCTCGCACGGCTTTATCCCGTATTCTAAACGAGCATGCTGGAATTAGCCCAGAGATGGCATTACGATTATCTAAATTTTTTAAAACTAGCATTGAAATGTGGATCAATTTACAGGCGCAGTACGATACATGGTTAATTAGTAAGAAAATCAATAAGATTAAAGTTAAGCCATTCGATAAAGCTGCTTAAAGAGAGAGGCAAGTGTGCGGTTATCGGTTTTTTTCATCCGCCAGCTTATTCCTTTTGACTAATCGTTATCCAAACACTTGACCCGTTGCCTTTGAGAAACAAGCACTTATGAGCAATTTTGAAAACATTAATCTTAATGGAATTGGAAACTTGCTAGATCTTAGCTTGTTAACCGTTGAACGATTAATTGAGCTCGTTTCCTCAAATGAGAATTATGCTCTTTATATTGCAAATAAGCCTATTCCACCAGGTTGGCCAGTAGAAATAATGCAATTTAGTAATAACGCTACGAATAGGCAAAAAACAAATAGTTGGTATATGACTCTTGATGGATCAAAATGGCTGTTGTTTTATAGCTTTGATGTGGAATCATATTTAAAGCTTAATTCATATCCAGCTTTTATTTATGAGAAGAAAATCATCGAAAAAGACTTAGTAGCCTACAGGCCGATTGTATCGCTGTCGATTGCCCTTGATGGAAGAATTGAACAAGCATTAAAAACTAGAACCGATCAGATGGTTGAAGCTGCTCTTCATCCCGCAACATGTCATTATAAAAAATAAGTTAATAGTTTATGAGAAAATAGTTACAGTCATGTAATTACTGGCCATGATTCACTTTTTTGCGAAGAGAGCGTGATCGTTCTTTCAATATGTTAGATCGCATAATAATTAGATCCCCCCATCCGGCCGTTGGCCACCTTCCCCCTGCGTGGGAAGGCATTCTAAGCTGCACTTTACATAAAACGCGAGTCACATCCGATGAATTGTCAACAGCCCCTAATGTAACTTTAAGTATAAAGTAAAATAACCGCCCTTTTGGAGAAGTTTCTTGTCGAATCCACAGCGCCATACCCTATAGTTTTTGTAACGTAATAAAACTATACGAGTACTGATTTTCACCATCCGGAGTATGATTTTCCTTCGCCATTTCCCGCCATCTTGAATAATCAATCTCTGGGAAAAAAGTATCTCCAGCAATATCAGCATGGATTAAAGTAAGATATATCCGCTCAATTTTGGGCAAACATTCTTGAAAAAGCTGTGCGCCACCAATGATAAAAACTTCATCAGAGCTACTGACTGCTTGCAGTGCCCCATCAATCGAATGAAATACTTCACACCCCGACGCTTCAAAACGAGGATTCCGGCTGATCACAATATTACGTCGCCCCGGGAGTGCCCGCCCAATCGATGTAAAAGTATTACGACCCATCACAATCGGATGACCCAGCGTGATTTTTTTGAAATGGCGTAAATCGGCAGGCAAGTGCCAAGGCAATTGGTTTTGACGACCAATGACTCGATTTTTTGACATGGCAACAATGGCGGATATTTGCATGGAAGTTACCTTAATCGATCATCCCCAATTTTGCAAATATCGGTATTCCTGCTACCATGCTTTTTTGACTCTATGTTTGGATTGAATATGATGACAGACACCCCAATGTTACCTAGTTACCAAGAAATCGTTAAGGCGCTAAAAAGTGCTCAATCCGATTTTGATGCTTCGCAACTTCATGGATTATTTTGTGGTCTTATTTGTGCAACCTCAGGCGAGCAAAAAGATGACTTATGGAAGCAATTAGTCTTTGGCGAAGATAAACCATCTAAAGGATTGGAAGATCTTGAGCGTTTATACGAAATGAGTTATCACTTGCTGAGCGAATTTTCATTTGAATTTGTTTTGCTTTTGCCAGGGGATACAAAAGAGATTGCTCTGCGCACTGAAAAATTAGGTTTATGGTGTCAGGGATTTTTAGCGGGGCTAGAACAATTTGATTCTATTGTCTCCATGAAAGCAACAGAAGACGCGAAAGATGCATTGAATGATATTATTGAAATTGCCCAAGTCAACTTTGATGATATTACTGACAGTGATGACGATGAAAGTGCTTATTTTGAATTAGTTGAGTATGTTAGATTAAGTGTGCTAATGATTTTTCAAGATCTCAGGGCTGAAAATTCGGATGATGAATCAGAAGGAAGTATTCACTAAATCAAAGGACCAGCCTATGCTTAAAATGACTGAATTTGCAAAGCGTCGAAACCAGTTGATGCAAAAAATTGGATCTAATGGCGTCGTCATTTTAACTTCGTCTCCCATTGCGATTCGCAACAATGATTGTTTGTTCTCTTATCGTCAACATAGTGATTTTTATTATTTGACGGGCTTTGAAGAGCCAGAAGCGGTTGCTATTTTTGCACCAAAGAGAAAAGGCGGCCAGTTTATTTTATTCAATCGCGTTAAAGATCGCGATAAAGAAATTTGGGAAGGGATACGCGCAGGCCAAAAAGGCGCGTGCAAACAATTTGGCGCTGATGAATCTTTCCCAATTGCTGATCTTGAAAAAAAACTCCCCGAGATTTTAGAAGGTCGCGAACAAATACATTATTCATTAGGAATCAACAAAGATTTTGATCAGATTTTATTGCAAGCGTTAAACAAAGTGCGCGGGCGAGTACGCAGTGGTATGCAATCACCATTTGCATTTGTCGATGTCGAGCCTACGCTCCATGAAATGCGTTTAATTAAAAGCCCTGCTGAGCAAATGATGATGCGTAAAGCAGCAGAAATTTCTGCTGATGCGCATATTCGTGCTATGCAAGCTTGTGTGCCAGGAATGAATGAGTACCAGTTAGAAGCAGAAATCACCCATGAATTTCAGCGAAATGGAGCGCGCTATGCTGCCTATAATACGATCGTGGGGAGTGGCGCTAATAGTTGTATTTTGCACTACACTGACAATAATAAAATAATTAAAAATGGTGATTTGGTTTTAATCGATGCGGGCTGTGAGTATTACAATTATGCATCAGATATTACTCGTACCTTCCCAGCGAATGGCCGATTTTCTGCAGAGCAGCGCGCCATTTATGAAATTGTTTTAGAGGCGCAAATAGCGGGGATAAAAGCAGTTCGACCCGGTGCTGCTTACTCTCTCTATCACAGTGCAGCCGTGAAAGTAATCACGCAAGGATTGCTGGATTTAGGTTTGTTGAAAGGCAGCTTGCAAGATCTCATCGAAAAGCAAGCCTACTTTAAATTTTATATGCATAAATCAGGCCATTGGCTTGGTCTCGATGTTCATGATGTGGGGCGTTATAAAATTGATAAAAAATGGCGTATGCTGCAACCTGGTATGGTATTAACAGTTGAGCCAGGAATTTATATTTCTGCTGATCTTCCCGGTGTTGCCAAACGTTGGCACAATATTGGCATACGTATTGAAGATGATGTGTTAGTGACTGCAAAAGGCAATGAAGTGCTCAGTCATAAAGCACCCAAAAAAATAGCTGACATTGAAAGTATCATGTCATGAAGTTCGATGTTGTTATTATTGGCGGTGGGATGGTCGGAGCAGCCCTTGCTTGTGCGCTCAAGCCATTATCTTTGCAAGTTGCATTAGTTGATGCAGCCGAAAAAACAATGACGGATGATCCGCGGTTAATCGCGTTAAATTATGGCAGTATTTGTTTATTAAAAAATTTACATGTCTTTGAAAAATTAACACCATATGCCGCAGCTATTCATGAAGTGCACGTTTCACATCGAGGACATTTTGGTTCTGTGCGGATTAAAGCAGATGAATTGAATCTATCGTCATTAGGTGCTGTCATTCCAGCAAAAAATATCAATCTTGCACTGGAAGATGTTATGCAACAAGCATCGGTACAATTCATTCGCCCAGCAAAATTGATTGCGCTAATAGAAGAAAAAAATAATATTCATCTAACATTAGAAACACCCACAGGAAAAAAATCAATTGAAGCTGCTGTAGTAGTCGCAGCGGATGGTAGCTATTCTACTGTGCGAAACTTATTGGCTGTCCCCACAGAAAAGCATGATTATAAGCAGAGTGCACTTGTGACCATCGTGGAATTAAAACGCTCTCATCGAGGAATTGCCTATGAGCGCTTCTTAAGTGATGGTGCGGTCGCGATGTTGCCATTAACTGGTGATCGATGTGCATCAATCTGGACTGCGTCACAAGAAAAAATCACCTCGCTGATGCAACTCAGTGATCTTGATTTTTTACAGCAATTACAAAAGGAATTTGGGCTTAGATTAGGGCGCCTTTCCAGTGTTGCGGAGCGTTTTGTTTTTCCTCTCCAGTTGATACAGGCAAAAAAATCAGCGCATTCTCGCATTGTATTAATTGGCAATGCAGCACATACAGTTCATCCCCTCGCAGCCCAGGGATTCAATCTCGCTTTGCACGAGGTTGCAGAACTTGCGCAAATGTTAGGTGAAAAACCATTTGATCAGCTTGATTTACAGGAATTTACTCAGCATTCTTTTTCGCAAGCATTGAATATGAAATTATCTGATGGCTTGAATTCATTGTTTGCTATCGATTTTTTGCCTATCAATATCATGCGTCAAATAGGTATAGTAGGGATGGGTATTTTTGGTATCCTTAAAAATAGGTTTGCAGCTTATCCAGTTGGCAGAAGTGGGCGCATCCCGCAGCTATTGCTAGATCAAGAAAATGCATAAACCATGAAAACATGCTTGCAATTAAGCGTTATTTTTTAGAAACTTTAATAGTTATTAATAAAAGGCATATACCACTATGAGCAACCACATTACTGCAATTTCCGACGGGACTTTTGAAAATGAAGTGATCCAAGCCAAACTGCCTGTTTTGGTCGATTTCTGGGCGCAATGGTGCGGCCCTTGTAAAGCTATCGCGCCGATCTTGGAAGATTTATCCCAAGAATATGCAGGAAAATTGAAAATTGTTAAATTAGACGTAGACAATAATGCGGGCACGCCACCTAAATTTGGTGTTCGCGGTATTCCCACTTTGATCTTGTTTAAAGATGGTCAGGTCAAAGCGACCCAAGTAGGAATGTTGTCTAAATCTGACCTAATGAAATTTATCGATGGCCATTTGGAGTAGGCAAAAATCATCCAGTTCTTTTTTTAAAAAGGGCTGGATCTTCGGATATTTTAATGTTATTTTTAGACCCAGAATGATAACCTCTTTGTAAGAGCCTATCGAGTTACCCGCGCTGTGATTAGTGCAAAAAATCCTGAATTAACGCTGAGCCACCTACATTAAACAGTGAGGTGTTTTTTCAGAGTTTGACCGTGATATTCACAGCAAGCAAACGCAAGATAGTTCCAAAAACTTCTTGTATTACATAGTTTTTTTATTCAATTCAAGGCACGTAAATTATGCAAATATTTTTCCTCAATTCTCTAAATGGGCTTACATCAATATGAATCTGACTGAACTTAAGAAAAAAAGTGCGGCTGAGCTTATTCAGCTTGCTGACGAGTATGGCTTGGAAAACATGGCTCGCTCACGCAAACAAGATATTATTTTCGCTATCCTGAAAGCACATGCTAAACGTGGAGAGGATATTCACGGCGATGGCGTGCTAGAAATTCTGCAAGATGGCTTTGGTTTTTTACGTTCTGCCGAAGGTTCTTATCTTGCTGGGCCGGATGATATCTATGTTTCACCTAGTCAAATTCGTCGATTTAATCTCCGAACTGGTGATAGTATTTCCGGAAAAATTCGTCCGCCAAAAGAAGGCGAGCGTTATTTTGCATTATTGAAAGTGGACCATATTAACTTTGACGCACCAGAAAATGCGAAGAACAAGGTTTTATTTGAAAACTTAACCCCATTATTTGCTAACCAACGATTAAAGATGGAGTGTGGTAACGGCAGTACAGAAGATATTACTGCACGTATGATTGATCTTGTGGCCCCAATCGGCAAAGGTCAGCGTGGTTTGATTGTGTCTCCGCCTAAAGCCGGTAAGACCATGATGCTGCAAAATATTGCCCACTCAATCGCACAAAACCACCCTGAATGTTATTTGATGGTATTGTTGATCGATGAACGTCCTGAAGAAGTGACCGAAATGACCCGCTCAGTGCGTGGTGAAGTTATTGCCAGCACTTTTGATGAGCCAGCGAATCGTCACGTGCAAGTAGCTGAAATGGTGATTGAAAAGGCGAAGCGCTTAGTAGAACACAAGCGTGATGTCGTTATTCTTTTGGATTCTATTACTCGTCTGGCACGTGCGTATAACACAGTAGTGCCTGCATCTGGAAAAGTATTGACCGGTGGTGTGGATGCCAATGCATTACAACGACCAAAACGCTTTTTTGGTGCTGCCCGTAATATTGAAGAAGGCGGTAGTTTGACGATTATTGCGACAGCGTTGGTTGAAACAGGTTCAAAGATGGATGATGTTATTTACGAAGAATTCAAGGGTACCGGCAACATGGAACTTCATCTTGATCGTCGTATTGCTGAACGCCGAATTTATCCAGCGATTAATATCAATAAATCTGGAACGCGTCGTGAAGAGTTATTGGCATCGCCTGAAGAAATTCAAAAGATGTGGATTTTACGTAAACTCTTGCAGCCTATGGATGAATTGGCATCGATTGAATTTCTCATTGATCGGTTGAAGTCTTCGAAGACGAATGAAGACTTTTTTGATTCGATGAAGCGGTAAAAATAACGTTAAGAAATAAATCCCTCACGTAAGAGGATCACCTAAATGCGATGCTTAATATGGGCGTAGGGGCGACCGGCTGGTCGCTCTCTCTATGATAGGATGATTCTGCTAGCAGTAGCGTGAGCAAAGCAGCAGGGCGCCACCCCTAGGATTTGGTGTAATGCAATCAAACCATTGAGCAATAGGACGTTACAATGCAACACTGGCTCTTCAAATCCGAACCCACCACGTTTGGCATTGACGATTTAAAAAATCGTCCTAAGCAAACATCTCCCTGGGATGGTGTCCGAAATTATCAAGCTCGCAACATGCTTCGCGATGATATTAAACCGGGTGATTTAGCATTTTTTTATCATTCAAATTGTACTCCTCCGGGCATCGTTGGCATCATGAAAGTCGTTAAAGCCGGTTATCCTGATTCTACCAGTTGGGATTCAAAATCAGATCACTACGATCCAAAAAGTTCTCCCGATCATCCTATTTGGTATATGGTCGATATTCAATTTGTTGAAAAATTCCCGCAAATAATTTCTCTGGATGAAATTAAACAACAACCAAAATTACAAAATATGGTTATCGCGCGCAAAGGTAATCGTTTATCGATTACGCCAATCACCAAAGAAGAATGGAATACCATCGTGAAATTAAAAAGGTAACATGCTTTGATATCTCTACTCTTCAAAAATTTATCTGGCAGTAGCGAGCGCATTATTCACAGTTTGAAAACAGCATTTGCCTGTCTTCTAGGTTTTGTCTGTATTAAGTCAATTGGTTTTCATACCGATCAATGGCTTATCATCACTATTTTAGTTGTGATGTGCGCGCAAATCAACGTGGGCAGCGTCGTACAAAAATCCTATATGCGTTTTTTAGGAACGCTAGCAGGCTCAGTTATTGCTGCCATTACCATAGTAGTCTTGGGAACAGACCCTGTGGTTATCGCCATCGTCGTGACAACCTCGGCATTGTTATTTAGTTATCTTGCCACGGCACAAAAAAAAATATAATGATGCGGGCACGTTGGGTGCTGTTACCACGACGATTATTTTGGTAGGGCAAAATGCGACATTGACAGGTGCTGCAGAACGATTTTTGGAAATTAGCCTTGGTATTTTGATTGCGGCATTAGTTGCACAATTTGTTTTGCCAGTGCATGCGCGCATGCATCTTATGCAAAATCAGGCAACTACTTTTCGCAGGTTGCGAGCTTACTATCTTGCGACTTTGTTAACGGATCAAAATAATGAAGGTTCAGAAAATTATAAAGAATTAGATGAAGCCATCGTCAAATCACTCATCGAACAACGAAAACTAGCGGCAGATGCTGTGCATGAACCTTTAAAAAACCGCTTTAATCTAGATAACTTTGCCCAATCATTATTTTGTGAAAGAGAGATTTTGCGCTGCATTACTTTCATGCATCACGCATACAAAGCATCTCCTGACACAAAAAATATATTTTCACGCATGCATTTACTCACTAGTTTTCATGAGCAGGTTTGTAAAGTCCTAGAAAATTTTGCTGCTTGCCTGGAACGAAAAAAATCAAATGAAACAATATCAATTGTGTTGCCGGAGATGCATCCACTTAAAGAAGTCATTGCAACTACCACACAAAATTTATCTGCTGATGATATGGTTTATGCCTGCTCATTTTTATTCTGTGCAGAAATATTATTAAAGCGATTAGAACAATTAGTATTGTTGCTTAACCAAATGAATGTAGATTTTTTGGTAATTAAACATCATGACTGATATTGAATTCCACCGAAAAATTAGAAGTTATGTTCGTCGTGATGGACGAATGACAGAAGCACAAAAGCTTGCCTATCATGAATACTGGCCATCTTTTGGCTTAACCATAGACAATGGAAAAATCAATTTTGAACAAGTTTTTCAGCGAAAAGCGCCAACTATTTTAGAAATTGGTTTTGGTTCAGGGCAATCTTTACTTTCAACAGCTCGTTTGCAAGCGGATATTAATTTTGTAGCAATTGAAATGCACTTACCAGGTATTGGCGCATTACTTTTAGGTATGCAGCGGCAGAAAATCAATAATATTCGGGTTTATTATGCAGATGCAGTTGAAGTGATGGAGCAATGTATCCCCGAAAATAGTCTGGATGGAATACAAATTTTTTTCCCTGATCCGTGGCGCAAACGCAAGCATCATAAGCGCCGATTGATTCAAACCGAATTTGCAACTTTGTTGAGTAGTCGTTTGAAAGTAGGCGGTACTGTGCATTTGGCAACTGACTGGGAAGATTATGCTTTGCATATGATGAAAGTTTTAAGCGAAATTCCTACTTTAACCAATTTGGTTGGCGACAAACAATTTGCCGACCGTTCTGGTGGACGTCCAATCATTACTAAATTTGAACAGCGCGGGCTGCGTAGTGGGCGTCAAATTTACGAACTGCAATTTTCGAAAAATGACTTTTCACGTAATATCTCCTAGACAAAACCAACCCCCTGCCGTTAACATTCTGAACCGGGAAAAAAGAGGGACACAGGATGCAAATTAAAAATCACCATTATTTGATTCTAGCGCTATTACTACTAGGGTTTGTTGGAACAGCGTATGCAACAGGCGCCGGTTTTTACCTAGGTGGCATGGCGGGCCAGTCCAATCTGCAGAATAAACCAAGGCTTGTGCAAACGGGTGGTACGCCGGCCTTTGTAATGGCCAATCCTACCAATACTGGGTTTGGTGCCCGATTGTTTCTTGGTTATGGCGTCAATCCTTATTTTGCTGTTGAAGGTGGTTGGACATACTATACCCCTTCAAAATATAAAACTAACGTTTTCCCTGCTTGTGGAAATCCTGAGATTCAAGAAAATACAATAGATGTGGTTGGAAAAGGCATGGTGCCATTTTCAACTTCTGGTTTTAGCATATTTGCCAAGGGCGGTATAGCTATGGCAAGTTTGGGCACTGCTGGGCGCTTATCTTCACAAACATTGAATTCATGCGCTAACAACATGACTAGCACTTCGCTGCGGCCAGTGGCCGGGATTGGTGTCAGTTATGATATGACACAAAGCTGGGTCGTTGATTTATCCTACACACGTGTTTTCAGTGGAAGTGGTTTCCCTAGTGCAAATTTAGCGGCATTGGGAATTTCTTATCACTTTGTCAATGCAATGTGTGGTCAGTTCTTGTGTTAGTTTGCTTCACACACAACAAAATTTCCAATAACCCCTTCCCGTAAACGGGCACGCACGCGGGCACGTTTACGATGGTTCATTGCAAATTTTGTTGTGTACGTAGGTTAGTTTGACAAGAACATTCCAACCAATTCATTTAAAAATCGTTGACCCAATAAGGTAGGGTGGATTAAGGCTTTTTCAGCTATATCCACCGTATGTAATAATCCTTTGTTGACGGCTTTGCTTAATATGGGTTCTAGTGTGTTGATAGGTAATCCTGTTCTTTCTATAAAAAGTGCAACGGGAATGCCATCGGTTAAGCGCAAAGCATTTAACATGAATTCAAATTTACAATCATCTACTGATAAAATTTGCGAAGTAGCAATAAACGATTTGCTAGGATCCAGATAATCTTTAGGATGTTTAACTTGTGAGTGTCGGGTAATAATCTGTTTTTCATAATCAGTTAATTTGCTATGAGCCCCTGCGCCAATACCTAAGTAATCACCGAATTCCCAATAATTTTTATTATGCTTGCACTCTTGATTAGGCATTGAATAAGCAGATACTTCATATTGTTTTAAGCCCGATGCTGCAATAAATTGCTTGCCTTGTTCTTGAATTTCAAACAATACATCTTCTTGCGGAAGTGATGGCGGTTGATGATGAAAAAGAGTATTTGGCTCTAAAGTTAATTGATACCAAGATAAGTGTGGTGGTTGAAATGCCATCACACTTTTTAAATCTGATAACGCATCTTCTACTGATTGATTGGGTAATCCATGCATCAAATCCAGATTAAAGTTATTGAAACCAGCATTGATAGCAGATTCAATTGCGCGGATCGCATATTCACGATCATGAATTCGTCCCAGTGCTTGTAATTTTTCATCTTGTAAACTTTGGATGCCAATGGATAATCGATTAATTCCTGCTTGTCTAAATCCCCGAAAGCGCGATTCATCCACTGTGCCTGGGTTGGCTTCTAAAGTAATTTCAATATCAGGGCCATAACGCAAGCGCGAATAAACTCCTTGCAGAATTTTCTCAATTGATTGCGGAGAAAATAAACTTGGTGTTCCACCCCCAAAAAAAATACTAACTAAACTGCGTCCCCAGATGCGTGGCAGTTGCTCATCTAAATCTTTTAGCAATGCATTCACATAGATTTCTTCAGGAATAGATTGTTTTGCTTCATGTGAATTGAAGTCACAATAAGGACATTTACGCACGCACCAGGGCAGATGAATGTATAAGCTTAAAGGTATAGGTGTAGTGAAATTAAACATAGGGGGCATAGTATCAGCGGATTTTAGTGAGTTGTCAAAAGAATAATATTTAGTCAGGAATATATTATCCGATAAATTCTTGATGAATTATTTTGTCATTGTTATAGTGCGAAAAATTAAAAATGGAAATTCAGCTCGCACAATCACATCAAGGGAGATAGATCATGAAATCAACAGAAAGAAACCGCACTCTAGCACAGTCACAATTTGTACCTACTTGGGATGGCCTCTTTGAAGTAACGTACGGCGAAAAAATGCTTAAACAGCCACAGGAAACTAAGGGCGATCATATTTACTTCACAGGTCCTAAGTCGATAGTGATATCAGCCATTGCACAAGCTCAGAGTGCCTTGAGTTCTCCTGAAGCCTTGAAGCAAAAATTGCAAACAGGCTCTACTCAAGAAGTAAAATCAAAAGAAACCCTAGATTGGAGTAAGCTTCCAGTTCCAAGCAGCGATGTAAAAGAAACGGCAAGTATTTTCACTAAATTATTTAGCGATCTGATTCCTATCGTTTTCGGAGTAAAATTAATTGCGAGAGAAATATTCGATGAAAGCAAAGGTGCTAAATGTGAAGGAGGCAAATTAGTTTCAGCTGACTTACATCTTGCTGTATCAGGAGAAGTTTATCGGCACGCTATTGAGAGATTATCTTGGCGCTTCAAAGAAATAACAAGAGAGAGATTCCATGCAGCATTGACCGGGGGGCAACCTTTGCCCGAGGTGGGAGTGGATGTATCAACGTTAACAGATATTCCATTTCTAGTGTATTTAATTGGAAAAAGTATTCGCATCATACAGGAGCTAAATGATAAGGGAGTCGTTGCCTCTTCTAGACTTGAATTTGATTATTCTTATCTTTATCAATGTTTGACTCCGCCTAAATTTGAATTAATGCCACCCATCACACCTTCCACATCATCCTTGCCTAAGTTGGATAAAAAACAAATTACGACTGTTTCTTCTCCAGAGGAAGAGCAAGCGACTGTTGTGGTCAATAAACATCATCTGCGCCGTTCTTTTATGCAACTATTAGGACGTAGTTACCATGTTAAGCAAGGTGATAACGCCATCGTGGTAGATTTTTTTGACGATGAGACGGCAGCATCCAAAAAACCGCTTTGTCTAATTGAGGTAGTAGATGAGAGTGGAAGTCTTGCAGAAGACAACCATCTAACTACTTTGTCTAGTACAGGTAGCGGACCTTTTGAACATATTAAAAATGATTTAATCCAATCTGCAGAATTACTTTACCGCATGGATCAACACGCAGAAATTCATTACTTTTTTTTTAGTAGCCAGATCTCTCAAGTACAGGAGTTTAACGCAACCAACAAAAATCGAGTTTCTGAATTTGTAAAGTCACGAAAGACTGGAGATAGTACTGCATTATCGGCTGCCGTTTTGAAGGCATTACAACATATCAAATCGAGCGAATTATATCGAACGCATAATGTTTTTGTTAGAGTAAAAACGGATGGTATAGATAATGATGGCCATGGCAAGTTAGATGATACGGCACGCATAAATATTGAAGAAAATAATAAAGATATTGTCGCAATGATCCAATTTTTTCAAAATGAAGCGTCTCGTGATCCTAGAGTAGCTGTGCCGCAAATAAGAATCCATGCTTATGGAGATTCTGTCGATACAGCTTATTTGAAAAAACTCAATGCACTGACAGGTGGGTCTCCTGACTCTTATACTAGAATATCCATGGTAGGAAAAAAGTTAGGAGTGATTAGCCAAGATGAGTTAAAAAATCCTGAATTTAATCATGAGAGAAGAGTTTTAAAATTCTTAATACAGCCCGAATCAGAAGGGGCATCTGCTATTGAACAGACCAATACTGTTCTGCTAACAGGTGCACCTCAAAGACTCATTATTCATACACCTTTTGCTCTAGCCCAAACGGTTACTGTGAATGGAAAACCACTTAGCCTAAAGCAATTGGAAATACCAAAACCACAGCCTAGCGAGCCTAGTATAGATGCTGCATCTGTTGCTACTGAGACCAAGGCGATTGTAGTTGATTCTAAAGTGAGTGTAGCAGTGCTTCCTGTAGGTGAACCTCTTGCAGACGTTACAATGCAAGCGAGTACAGTACTTCCTGTGCTTAGCCCAGCCACTGTGCCGACAACGACTGCAGCGGAAATGGCAATAAACGATGCTGCATCATTATTGCTTTCACAAGATGAACAAACACTAACAAAATTAATTGACATGCTTCATGCTAAACAAAAATCTACTACTGATTCGGCGGCACGATTAGCTGCGCTTTTGTCTGCTGGTGTTACCTCTTCTTCAGAAATGCAGTATGAACAAAAAGCGGCAGCAATTGCTGAAGATGCTCAGTCAAATACTTTTGTTCCTGCTGCGGCCAATTCTTATAAACAATTTTTACAAAACCTACAGACTCGTTCAAAGAAACTTCCAGGAGTGTTAGGTTGGTTGATATCAAATACGCAACCATTGGAGGTTGCTACGCAGGAATCATCTCTCACTTCCTCTAACACAAATAGCACAACAAAAAAGGTAGTGAGATAACATGTCTGCCATTCAACTACAGGCATTGTCTAAATTTTTAGGGGTTGTTATAGTTCGCATCATTATTTTATAGACTTAAAGGGGATTATATATGGCAGGCAGCACCAGAATAGATAAAAACATTGCTTGGGAATCAGTTTTTAATGCATTGATAGGCGATCCAAAAACGAAGTTTCCCTTTCCAGTAAAGCCTGATGGAGATTACGTGACTGTCAGCGTAACAGTAGATCGAGTACCAGAATTCAAACAAAAGATGGCAGCATTATTCGCTCGCGGGTTACCTGGTTCGATACAGGTAAGGCAGAGCCCCGCAGGTGCGGAGCAAAAGGAAAGCAAAAGAGTAGCATCTGCAGGATCATCAGTCATGCCGCAGCAGGCACCTGAAGCTAATAGCGCAACAGAAGGTCGAAGAATTTTCCAAGGTTTTTTTGGTAAGAAATTCAAAATAGCCGGAGCAACTTATTTAGAAACTGAAGAGTTATTTAATGTAGACAGTGGCGCTGAAGCAAAAAATGGCGTGCTCATGTCAATTCCGCTGGATCCAGATGCTGCTGTCAAGCCATACGAAACGGTGATTACTGATCTTGCGCGTCGCTTTAAAGGCATAACAACCACGAGATTACAGGCAGCTTATTGCGGCACTGATAAACAACTTCCAGAAGTGAAAAGTACTGACACCAGCCCTGTCGATTTTGACGAAGGTTTATTTGGGCAATGCTTGTCTGTCGTGACGGGGCCGAATGCTGAAGGGCGTCCTGAATCAAGAGTTTATTTTAATTTTCGCCAAGCTTATGAATTGTTGTCTCCTCCTAAGATGACGCAACGCACTGATGAAGCAGCAATAACTCATTTCCGTTTTGAGAAAGCCCATTTTCTTTCTTATTTGCGTCGATTAGCCCAATCAAATGTTCTATTGTCTGAAAATCAGGGAATTTTTCTCGCAAGTCAAAAACTGGCAGCAGAAAAACGGAATACCATTTATTTTGCCATTGATACTAGCGGAAGTATGGGAGTAAAAGATGAAAAGGATGAGAAAAGCGTTGCTCCGCTTGATACCGTAAAGACACAATTGAAAACCTTTATTAATGCATTTAAAGATAGCCCCGCAGCAGAAAGAACTCGAGCTCGATTTATTCTTTTTTCAGATCGAGTCAGTGTAATGCCGGAGTTATCAATGAAAGAATGTGAACGCATTCTAGGATTAATTGATCAGATGATGGCAGCTGGACTGACTTGCTCGTCTCATGCGCTTAGTAACCTCTTTGAAACGATCGTCCGCGAACAGTTAACCTCTAGTGATAATGTAACTGTCCTTTATCTAGGTGATGGCGAAGATAATGACGGTTTGAAAAACATTACACCGGCAGTTGAACAAGCTATGGCAGAGAAACGAGCCAAAGTCGAGCGGGCGGTAGATGAATTGATTAAATTAGAAAGCACAATGCCGAGCGGATCAGCAACGCGCCCTCGATTTGTTGCATTGACTTGTGGATTAGGGCAACACTCGACTGACATCGATTTCTATCGAAGAATAGCGGCTAAAACTGCTGGTGAAGTTCATAACGAACAAGGCATGCAACAAGCTTTAGCTAATTTAGTTGATCAGCTTGAATCATTGCAATATACCAGAGAAGTTTTAAAAGTAGTGGAACGCTTGAAAGATGATGTGAGTGAAGTTTCTCTTCCAGTTCCAACCGATATTTTTGTTTCTCGTAATGGTGAACCGCAAGTGTTTAATCTTGCTCGCCCTTATGGTGATCGCACGGTTGTCTACATTAATGGTGAGCAGTTTGGATTTTCTCCTGCTTCTCAGCAGAGCCTGCGGCGTGTCGCTTTACCACCAGCACCAGCAACAGTAGATGAAAGAAAGGATGGCGCTGAACAACGATTAAACGCCAGTGCAACCGCGATGAACTCTGGCCGCGCAGGTAACCTATATTCGGGATTGGCTCAATTGGGGCAAGCTTTTAAAGATATGCTCGCTGCTGGTGAGCCAGATGCCCCTGGAACTGACCGTAGTCGCAATTGTAAGATAATGTAAAAAATCTCTTTTCGCGTTAGAATAGAGCGAATTTGGGAATTAAGGAGATTACTATGAAAAAAAGGGTCAAAGTAGCGATCACAGGTGCAGCGGGACAAATCGGTTATGCTATGGTTTTTCGTATCGCATCAGGACAAATGTTGGGTCCAGATGTTGAGATAGAATTACAATTGCTTGAGCTTGAACAAGCATTGCCTGGCTTAAAAGGCGTGGCCATGGAATTAGAAGACTGCGCTTTCCCGCTATTAAAAAATATCGTTTGTACCTCCGATGTCAATGAAGCCATGCGCGATGTAAATTGGGCCATGTTAGTAGGCGCTGTGCCGCGTAAAGAAGGCATGGAGCGTTCTGACTTATTAAAAATTAATGGCAAAATTTTCACAACACAAGGTCGTGCGATTAATGATAATGCTGCTGATGATGTGAAAGTTTTTGTGGTAGGTAATCCTTGCAATACTAATTGTTTGATTGCGATGAATAACGCACGTGATGTTCCGCGTGATCGCTTCTTTGCAATGACCACCTTAGATGAATTACGTTCCCGTACACAATTAGCAAAAAAAGCCGGTGTTGATGTGACCGCAGTAAAAGAAATGACAATTTGGGGAAATCATTCTTCAACTCAATATCCTGATTTTTATCACGCTAAAATCAATGGCAAGCCTGCAACAGAAGTCATCACTGATCTCAAGTGGCTGCAAAATGATTTCATTTCCATCGTGCAAAAACGCGGTGCTGAAGTAATCAAAGTGCGAGGTGCCTCTTCTGCTGCATCAGCTGCAAACGCTGCGATTACAGGCGTACACAATCTATCGCATGATACGGTGAATGGCGAAACATTCTCAGTCGCACGTTGTTCACAGGGTGAATATGATATCGATAAAGGATTGATTTTTTCATTTCCTTGTCGTACTGAGAAAGGCCAGTTAAAAGTGGTGACGAGTTTGACGCAGAATGAGTTTGGTAAAGAAAAAATTCAGCTGACGTTAAATGAATTGCGTGCTGAGCGGGATGCAGTGATGGAGCTAGGTTTAATCGAAGCTTGATCTGCTAATGTAGGGGCTCCCAAGGCCCCTACATTTTCTCCTATGTCCACAACGCAATAGTGGCCATCACACTTAACCCACCCAACAAACACCAAAATTCCAGCAAACTTTCCGCCTCATGCAATCGCTGATGATGATTAATATGATGCAACGTAGACATATAAAGAAATGTCCCTGCCGCAAAAGCATTAAATGCAGCCGTGACAATTTGTGCTTCCCTTGCTTGCAAAATGACACTTGCGGTAGTTCCTAGCAAAATTCCAATCGGCGTCATAAATGCAAAAACACCAATCAAAATAACAATCGGCGTGATAGCAATTGTCGCACGATTAAAGGCCATGCTAAGTGCAAATCCTTCCGATCCTTTGTGCGCAATGACAGCAAGAAAAATAACAGACAATGCTGAAATACTGGTATTGATTCCAATCACAGCGCCTTCGATAAAAGAGTGGATAATAATGATAAAGGCGAGCACATAAGGAATAGTGGCGTAGTTTTTAGTTTTTGAAATCGACAATCTTTCCAGAAATAACAACAGAATAAATCCGCATGCGCATAGCAACCCAGCCATAGGATAATGAGCATCAGGAAATAATTGTCTAAAACTACCTGATGCCTCCGGCAACATATGGAATAAGGCTGCCCCTAAAAAAACCCCACTAGCAAAAGCATCGCCAAAATCAAGAAAATGATTATGATGCAAATGCGCTCTGGCTTTAGCTCGAATGGGATAAAAAACAGCCATTACTGTCACAACAAAAGTAATGATAGCTGCAATGCTTTTATAAAAAATTAATGACACGTTGGATCATCCGTATTTTTCAAACGCAATTTGTTGAAAATTATATTACAATAACGCCTATTACACACCTTAAACTACGGAATTCTATGGAACTTAATTTCATTCAAAAAGTCGCTATCTGGATTATTCCTCTCTTATTTGCCATTATTGGCCATGAAGTTGCCCATGGTTGGGTCGCCTCTTTAAGGGGAGATCAAACAGCACGGCTATCAGGTCGA